>OQVT01002270.1_pt1 | contig 12390 bp, 15 predicted proteins | sample 1691561 | NCBI WGS metagenome assembly OQVT01 (sample SAMN03418260, study PRJEB22391) | human gut metagenome | biome: human-gut; feature: organic feature; material: feces | host: Homo sapiens | place: Tanzania | collected 2013-01 | reverse complement strand
GGAGTGGGGAGACTTGAACTCCCGGCCTCTTGGTCCCGAACCAAGCGCGCTACCAGCTGCGCTACACCCCGAAACAGCTTTTATATTATAATAAGTCCTGACGCACTTGTCAAGAATAATTTATTCCGAGGCGAACATATGCTAAAACGAGGTGAAGATTGTGAAAAAAGCGAGGCTGTATATTTGCGCGGTGATTTTTATTACGCTGACAGTGATAAGGTTCACTTTTCCCGCGCTTGGGGATAAAATCGTCGACGAGATCGCGCAGGTGCTGCGTTATGAGAACGAGCAGACCGTTGCGGTCATGCGCATAGGCAGGGAGCTTGTGGACTTGAAACGCGGCTGCGCGGCAGACTTTTTTTCGGAGCATTATAACTGATGCGCGGCTTTTCGCTCACGCCCGGCGCGATATTCATTCTCTCGGCAATATATTTTTTCGGCGGGCTTTCCTGCCTTGCGGCGATGCTCGCGTCCGTCAGCGCTCACGAAGCAGGGCACGCGCTGTGCGTGAGGCTCCTCGGCGGAAAAGTGCGCTCTTTGCGCTTTGACTCGTCGGGGCTTTGCATGAACACAAGCGGGCTGCTGACGCCGAAAGCGGAGCTTGCGGCAATACTCGCAGGCCCCTTATTCGGCCTTGTGTCTGCGTTACTGTGCCTGTATTTCGGCAACGCTTCGGGACTGCGCTTTTTTAATCAGACTGCCGCGCTCGGCATTGCACTCAACCTATATAATCTCATTCCCGCTTTGCCTCTTGACGGGGGCAGAGCGCTTCTGTTGCTGCTGTCGGGAAGAGAAAATGCGCAGCGCTCGATCAGACTCTGCGGCATCGTATCGGGGCTGGCCGTTGCTCTTGCAGGACTCATGACGCTTAATAACCCCCTCGGTGCAGCCCTGACACTTGCCGGCGTGTGGATTTTAATTGCGCAAACAGGTATTGTAAAAAGTATGCGCATGATGTAAAATTATAAAGATTTACACTTGTGGAGATATGTTATGGATAAAAGACTTGAACGAATACTGCCCAAGGTGCAGAAGCCCGCGCGCTACACCGGCGGTGAGTATAATCAGATAATAAAGAACAAGGATGATGTTGAGCTGCGAATGGCGTTCTGCTTTCCCGATACCTACGAGATAGGCATGTCCAATCTCGGCATGGGGATACTCTATCATACAATGAATGCGCTGCCGTATGTTTGGGTCGAGCGCGTGTTTGCGCCCTGGGGTGATATGTACGAGCAGATGAAGGCGAACAGCATTCCGCTGTATGCTCTTGAAAGCGGCGACCCCATATCCGAGCACGATATTCTCGCGTTTTCGATAGGCTATGAGATGGCGTACACCACCGTGCTCGATATGATAGACATGGCGGGCGTGCCCATTCACAGCGCCGACAGGAAAGCGCTCTTCCCGCTTGTTATCGCGGGCGGCACGGCGGCACTCAACCCCGAGCCGATGGCTGATTTCATTGACCTTTTCCTTTTGGGCGAGGGCGAGGAGATGAATAACGAGCTGCTTGAGCTTCTGCGCACGGCAAAGCGCGAGGGCTGGGAAAAGACGAAGCTGCTGGAGGCTGCGTCGCATATAGGCGGCGTGCTCGTGCCCTCGTTTTATAAGCCCGTTCTCAATGACGACAATACGATCGATCACTTCGAGGTGCTAAACGGCGCGCCCGAGCGCGTCACGAAGCGCATCGTTGCCGATCTTGACTCCGTGCCTTTTCCGACTAACCCCATCGTGCCGTCCACCGAGGTCGTGCACGACCGAGTCAATCTCGAGCTTTTCCGCGGCTGCGTGCGCGGCTGCCGCTTCTGTCAGGCAGGACATACATACAGACCCATCAGAGCAAAAAAGCCCGAAACGCTTGCGCGTCAGGGCAAAGAGCTGCTCAAAAATACAGGCTGCCAGGATATAACGCTTCTGTCGCTCAGCTCAAGCGACTACCGATGCTTGTCGGAGCTGTGCGATGAGCTTCTTGAATACTGCGAGCCGCGCAGTATCGGTCTGTCGCTGCCGTCGCTGCGAGCGGATAACTTCTCCATGGACATCATGAACCGCATACAAAAGACCCGCAAGAGCGGCCTGACCTTTGCGCCCGAGGCCGGAAGTCAGCGCCTGCGTGACGCAATAAACAAAAATGTCACCGAGGAGGATCTTCTGCACACCTGCCGTCTTGCCTTTGAGGGCGGTTGGAACACGATAAAGCTCTATTTCATGCTCGGTCTGCCCACGGAAACGGATGAGGACATACTCGGCATCGCGGAGCTTGCAAATCAGGTGCTCCACACATGGCGCTTGTACGCGAAGAATAAAAACAGGGGAGTGCGTATAACCGTTTCGACCTCCTGCTTCGTGCCCAAGCCGCACAGTCCCTTCCAGTGGGAAAAGCAGGTCACCATGGATGAGTATATCCGCAAGGTGCACCTTCTGCGCGATAACATCAAGGCAAAAAACGTTGTTTACAATTGGCATGACCCGCAGACAAGCTATATCGAAGCCACACTCTCCCGCGGAGACAGGAGAATGGGCAGCGTCATTGAAAATGTCTGGCGCGACGGCGGCAGACTTGAGGCGTGGAGCGATTATTTCTCGTTTGACCGCTGGATGAAGGCGTTCGACGATGCCGGAGTTGACCCTACCTTCTACGCTCACCGCGAGCGCAAAAAGGACGAGGTCATGCCGTGGGATCTTGCGGACGTGGGAGTGCGCAAGGAGCATTTGTGGCATGAGCGCGAGCAGGCATATAAGTCCGAGCTTTCGCCCGACTGCCGCAAGCAGTGCTCCGCCTGCGGAGCCGCGAAGCTTTTGAAGGGAGGCAAGTGCGATGGATAAGTACAGAATGCTTTTTGCCAAGACGGGACGCGCGGTCTATATATCGCATCTCGACCTTATGCGCACCATAACCCGAGCCTTTCTGCGTGCCGAGTGCCGCCTTAAATACTCCGAGGGCTTTAACCCGCACCCGAACATCTCGATAGCGCTGCCGCTGTCGGTCGGCTGTGAGAGCGTGTGCGAGATAATGGACTTCAAAATGCTTGAGGATATGCCCTGCGAGGAGATAAAAAGCCGCATTTCCAATCAGTTCCCCGAGGGGATCGAGGTCATTGACGTTTATGAAATGCAGCGCAAGGTCAAGGAGATCAAATGGCTGCGCATATCCGGAGTTTTTGAATATGACGAGCGTGATGCGGCGCAAATGACGGAAAAGCTCAACGAGTTTTACGCAGCCGAGAGCATAGTCATCACCAAAAAGACCAAGCGCGGCATGGGGGAGAGCGATATTCGCCCCGCCATTAAGGAAATGTCGTTTGAGGCTTCGGGCAGAGACGTTGTGCTCAGCGCCGTAATATCTGCACAGGAGCCGACGCTCAACCCCGAGCTTATAGCCGATGCGCTGCGTCAGCTTGCGCCGGAATATGCTCCGGACTTTGCAAAGTTCAGGCGGCTTGAGATATTCGACGAAAATATGGAGATTTTCCGCTGAAAATGCTTGCATTGCAATCAGATTTGTGATAACATATCATGGCCTGTGAATTGAGCAGGATATCAAGCGGTCCTCTGCCGAGACCCAAGGGAGTCCTCCGGCACGAACGCCTAAAGTAAAGGAAGGATTAGACTATGGATCTGATCAAAGTTCTCAGCGAACAGTACATGAAGCCCGAGCTGCCCGAGCTCAACGTCGGCGATACCGTCCGTATCACCGTTCGCGTCAAAGAAGGCAGCCGTGAGCGCAACCAGGCTTTCGAAGGCACCATCATTGCCAAGAAGCATGGCGGCATCAACGAGACCATCACCGTCCGCCGCATCTCCTACGGTGTAGGCTGCGAGAAGGTCTTCCCCGTACACTCTCCGTCCATTGTCTCCGTAGAGACAGTTCGCCGCGGCAAGGTTCGCCGTGCAAAGCTGTACTACCTGCGCGAGCGCGTCGGCAAGAGAGCAAAGGTCAAAGAGCGCCTGTAAGCGCCCGACCTGTAATCGGTTCAAAAAAAGCGGCTTATGCCGCTTTTTTTGTTGCCTAAATGAGGGTCAATCGTGTATAATATAGTGATAAACTCAGCAAGAGGTATTGCTTATGAAAAACAAGAATGAAAAAGTGAAGGCTCAGACGAGCGCTCAGAAGGAGACAACGCGCTCCGATATTTACGAATGGCTCCAGTGCCTTGCATATGCGCTTATAATATGCGTCGTGGTGTTTACGTTTTTCTTCCGCGTCGTTGACGTTAAGGGCGACTCGATGAACCCCACGCTGCTCAATGCGGACAAGCTTATAGTGTCCGATCTGTTTTACAGCCCCAAGCAGGGCGATATCGTTATCTTCCGCAAGGATGACTACAAGCCCGAGGCCCTTGTTAAGCGCGTCATCGCAACGGAGGGGCAGACCATTGAAATTGACTTTGACCGCGGCAAGGTATATGTTGACGGTCAGCTTCTTGACGAGCCGTACATCGCCGAGGCAACTAAAAACCAGCTCGACTTTCCCGGTGCGCAGACGGTGCCGGAAGGCTGTGTGTTTGTAATGGGCGATAACCGCAACCAATCGTCCGACAGCCGCCGTGCCGCAATAGGCATGGTCGATGAGCGCCTTATTGTCGGCAAGGTGCTGTTTAAGATATTTCCTCTTGATAGGATAGGCAGCCCCTACGGAGACTGATTATGGATTCTGTGAATTACGAAAAAATGAATATACAGTGGTTTCCCGGCCACATGACCAAGGCGCAGCGCATGATAGAGGACAGCATAAAGCAGGTCGATGCCGTGTGCGAGATACTTGACGCGCGCATACCGTATTCAAGCCGAAATCCGGATATTGACCGCCTTGCAGCCGGAAAGCCGAGGCTCATCATCTTAAACCGCACCGATCTTGCCGACCCTGCGATAACCGCGCAGTGGCGTGAATTTTTTGAATCTCAGGGTATAAAGATCCTCGAAACGGATGCTAAGTCCGGAAAGGGCGTTAACGGTTTTGCTCCTGCTCTGCGCGAGCTTCTTAAGGATAAGATAGCCGATTACGCAGCCAAGGGTCAGGTAAACCGCCCCATGCGCGTCATGATACTCGGCATACCGAACGTCGGTAAATCTACATTTATAAATAAAGTGGCAAAGCGCAAGGCCGCCATTGCCGGCGATAAGCCGGGAGTCACGCGCGGCAAGCAGTGGATAAACATCGACAAGGGACTTGACCTGCTCGACACGCCGGGCATACTCTGGCCTAAGTTTGATTCGCAGGAGGTGGGCGAGATGCTCGCGCTCACGAACGCGATAAAGGCAGATGTCCTTGATAAAGAAACTCTCGCGGCAAACTTCATGCTGCGGTTGCGCGAAATGTATCCGCAGGCGCTCACGGCGAGATATAAATTCGAGCCCGACCCCGACATGAACGGCTTCGAGCTGCTTGAGCAGGCCGCGAAAAAACGCGGCTTTCTCGTCTCGAAAGGCGAGTATGACATTGAGCGCATGGCAAATACTCTGCTGGGCGAGTACCACGACGGAAAGCTCGGCAGGATCAGTCTGGAGAAACCGTGATGCAGGAGCTTTGGGAGCTGGAAAACGAAATATACGACGAGGGCGAACAGCTTTTGTGCGGCGTTGACGAGGCCGGACGCGGCCCGCTTGCGGGGCCTGTGTGCGCGGCAGCCGTCGTGCTTCCGCGCGGACTGTGCATACCGGGGCTCAACGACTCCAAAAAGCTCACGGAAAAGAAAAGGGAAGCATTGTACGACGTTATATGCAGCTCGGCGGTCAGCTACGGGATAGCATTCGCGACCGTGGATGAGATTGAGGAGGTAAATATCCTCAATGCCGCGATGCTCGCCATGAACAGAGCCATCGAAAAGCTCTCCGTGCAGCCCACTCTCGCGCTCATAGACGGAAACCGCAACAGCGCTATCAAGATCGCAAGCAGGTGCGTTGTTAAGGGCGACGCCAAATGTGCGGATATTGCTGCGGCGTCGGTTCTTGCAAAGGTCGCCCGTGACAGATATATGCTCGAAATGGCGGAGAAATATCCGCAGTATAAGTTTGAAAAGCACAAGGGCTACGGTACGAAGGATCACTATGCCGCATTGCGGGAATACGGTCCGTGCGAGATACACCGCCCGAGCTTTTTGAGGAAGATGCACTGATGACGGACGAAAGTTTGGGCGCATTCGGAGAGCGCAAGGCGGCAAACTATCTAAGACTGCACGGCTATAAAATCATTGATACCAATTGGAGATGCCGCAGCGGAGAAATTGATATAATAACAAAAAAACGTGAATACATAGTATTCGTCGAGGTCAAGCTCCGTAAAAACAATGCCTACGGCGAGGCGCGCGAATTCGTAACTCCCGCAAAGCAGCGGCGAGTCATGTCGGCTGCCCAGCTTTGGCTGCAAGCAAACGACACGGAGCTCCAGCCGCGATTTGACGTCATTGAGGTCTACGCGCCCGATGGCGTAAACACAAGAAAAGTTACCATAAATCACATAGAAAATGCATTTTGACCGGAAAGGAAGATCCGCTATGCTGTATTTCAGTACAAGAAACGAGAAAAATAAAGTCACCGCAGCTGAAGCAATATCGCGCGGTCTTGCGCCCGACGGCGGCCTGTTCGTGCCCGAAACGCTGCCTCGGATCACGCTCGACGATATTAAGGAGATTGGCAAAAAGGACTATCGCGGCAGAGCCCTCAATATAATGAAGCTGTTTCTTGACGAGTTCACGGAGGATGAGTTGCGCGGCATGATCGCCGAGGCATACGGCGATAGTTTTGACAGTGCGGATACCGCACCCGTTCATTTTGTCGATGATAAGACCGCTGTGCTCGAGCTGTGGCACGGCCCGACCTGTGCGTTTAAGGATATGGCACTGCAAATGCTGCCGCATCTGCTTACGGCGTCGCTCAAAAAATGCGGCGAGCAGCGCAAGGTTTGCATACTCGTTGCAACGAGCGGCGACACCGGCAAGGCGGCTCTTGAGGGCTTTGCAGATGTCGAGAACACCAAAATACTCGTTTTCTACCCGCATAACGGCGTCTCCGATGTACAGAAGCTGCAAATGATAACCCAGACGGGCGATAACGTCAGCGTAGCCGCCGTAAGGGGCAACTTTGACGATGCGCAGACGGGCGTTAAGAAGATCTTTGCCGACAAGGATTTTGCCGAAAGGCTCAGCGAAAACGGCTGGTTTTTGTCGTCGGCAAACTCCATCAACTGGGGCAGACTTCTGCCGCAGATCGTCTATTATTTCTCGGCATACTGCGACTTCGCAAACTCCGGCCGCGTAAATTACGGCGACAAGGTCGATTTTGCCGTTCCCACCGGAAACTTCGGCAATATCCTTGCCTGCTGGTACGCAAAGAATATGGGGCTGCCCGTTGGTAAGCTCATCTGCGCCTCTAACCGAAATAATGTCCTTGCCGATTTCTTCGATAACGGCGTTTATGACCGCAACAGAACCTTCTATACGACCATTTCACCGTCCATGGATATTCTCGTTTCCAGCAATCTCGAAAGATTGCTGTATTCCGTCTGCAAAAACGACGCCGAGGTCGCGGGCTATATGAAGGAGCTCACCGAGACCGGCAAATATGAGGTCTCCGAAGCAATAAAGAGCGTCGCTAGAGAAAACTTCGTCGGCGGCTACTGCTCCGACGCGGACACAAAGGCCGTCATCGGCAAGGTCTATGCCGAAAACGGTTATCTCATGGACACCCATACGGCTGTTGCTTATAATAAGCTTGCCGACTACCGCAAAGATACAGGCTGCGTTTCTCCTGCTGTCGTCGTATCGACCGCAAGCCCGTATAAGTTCTGCGACAGCGTTCTTGAGGCCCTCTGCCAGGAAACTGCGGGAAGCGGCACGCAGCTTATTGAAAAGCTCTCGGACTTCACGAAAACGAGCGTACCCAAGCCCCTTGCGGGACTTGACAAGCGCGAGAAGCGCTTTAGCCTCGTAACGGATAAGGACGACATGAAAAAGGTCGTTGCGGAGTTTTTGCTGTAAACGGTAAGTGATATGTAGGGGCATAAGCCCCGTTAAGATCAGTCGCAGCAGCCGCGGGGACAGAACGTGGAGCAGAAGGTCTCACTTTTCGTGGTGGCCTTATCGTTCTGCACCTTGATTTGCGAAGCGGAGCACTTGCAGTCGATGGTGTTGTACTTGCAGTTTGAAACATCGCAGCCGACGCCGGTGATCCGGTCGGAGCTCATTTTCTTGTTGCTCATTGTTTTTCACCTCCGGAGCGTATTGTCGTAAGACGGTATTAGTATTGCTCCGGCATCGGAAATTATACGGAGGTAGTATGTCAATATACGCGATCGGCGATCTTCATCTTTCGCTGGGTGTCAATAAGTCAATGGACGTCTTCGGCGGCCGTTGGGAAAACTATGTCGAGAAACTTCTCGGCGGCTTCTCAACGCTCGGAGACGATGACCTGACGGTGCTTTGCGGCGATATAACCTGGGGAATGACCATGGATGAGGCACTGCCCGATTTTAAATTCATAGACGCACTTCCCGGAAAAAAGCTCATCATCAAGGGCAACCATGACTATTGGTGGACAACGGCAACGAAGGCAAGGGGCTTTTTCGAGCAGCACGGCATTGATAGCATTGACGTGCTCCATAACTCCTCGGCGGAATATAACGGCATCTCGATATGCGGAACGCGCGGCTGGTTTTACGAGGAGTCAAAGGGCGTCGAGCACGATAAGAAGATAATGAACAGGGAAGTGATGCGCCTTGAGACCTCTCTCAAGGCAGCGCAGACGGATAATATCTTTGCCTTTATGCATTATCCGCCGAAATATCTCGGCTATGAATGCCCCGAGCTTCTTGAGCTTCTCAATAAATATAATGTAAAGCGCTGCTGCTATGGGCATATCCACGGTGCTGGCTGCAAATTTGCGTTTAACGGTATGCAGTCGGGGACGGAATTCACGCTCGTTTCGGCGGATTTCGTGAATTTTAAACCCGTAAAGCTTATTTAGCAAGTGTTAAAAGAAAATAATTGCTTTTGACAGAATAATCTGCTATTATATCTTAGTCTATGTGAATTATATTAGGAGGAATATATAAATGTTAGTCAAGAACGTAGAAAAGAAAGACTCCAAGACCGCTTCTTTTCAGGTCGAAGTCGATGCAAACGAGTTTGATAAGGCTGTGACCGAAGCATTCAACAAGAATAAGAGCAGCATCTCCATTCCCGGCTTCAGAAAAGGCAAGGCACCCCGCGCAGTAGTCGAGGGTATGTACGGCAGCGATGTGTTCTATCAGGACGCTATCGACGCACTCCTTGCTCCGGCATATGAGCACGGCTATGATAATTGCGGCCTGCGCATCATCGGCAAGCCCGCAGTTTCCAATATGGATCTGTCCGACGACAAGATCCTCACCTTCACCTTTGACGTTGAACTCTACCCCGAGGTCACCCTCGGCGAGTATAAGAACCTCAGCGCCGCAAAGGAGACCTTCATCATCACCGAAGAGGATGTTGACGGTCAGATCAACGGCGTTCGCAAGCGCAACGGCCGCGTTATCGATCTTGAGCGCGAGGCTCAGATGGGCGACACCGCAGACATCGATTTCGTCGGCACTCTCGACGGCGCCGCATTTGACGGTGGAAGCGCAGAGGGCTATGAGCTTGAGCTGGGCTCCAACACCTTTGTTCCCGGTTTCGAGGAGCAGATCGTCGGCATGAACATCGGCGACGTGAAGGACATTAACATCACCTTCCCCGAGGATTACACCCCCGAGATGGCAGGCAAGGACGTCGTATTCAAGGTTACCCTTAACGGTCTTTCCATGACCGAGCTGCCCGAGCTTGACGACGACTTCGTTCAGGATGTTTCCGAGTTCAACACCGTCGAGGAGTACAGAGCAGACACCCGCAAGGATATGGAGCGCGTCATGCAGGAGCAGATGGACGCAAAGTGGCGCACCGCCATCATGACTCAGGCATGCAACAACATGACCGTTGAGATCCCCGAGAGCATGATGGAGGAGAAGATCGACGAGCTCATCCGCAGCTACGCCGCAAACTTCGGCCTCACCGACCCGAAGATGACCACCGACGACATCAAGAACATGATGGGTCTTGACGAGGAGGCTATCAACGCAACCATTCGTCCCGCAGCCGAGTACCAGATCAAGCAGGAGCTCCTTCTCGACGCTATCGTTACTGCCGAGAACATCGAGATCACCGACGAGGAGCTTGAGGATTACATCAAGGGCGCAGCCGAGACCGTCGGCGTGACCGCAGACCAGATCCGTCAGTACTTCGGTGAGGAGTATATCAAGAACGAGTTCAAGAAAGAAAAGGCAAGCAAGATCGTTATCGAGTCTGCTGTCGAAACGGCTCCCGAGGCCGCTCCCGAAGCAGAGGCTGAATAATCTGCCTGATTTTCGGATATGATCTCCTGGATAAGCAGAACAAAACGAAAGGAGACTTTTAAATGAGTTTAGTACCTTATGTAGTAGAGCAGACAAGCCGCGGAGAGCGTTCGTATGACATTTTCTCCAGACTTCTCAACGACCGCATAATTATGCTGTCCGAGGAAGTCAACGACGCTACCGCCAGCCTCATCGTCGCCCAGCTTCTTTATCTTGAAGCGCAGGATCCCGATAAGGATATACAGTTCTACATCAACAGCCCCGGCGGAAGCGTAACCGCAGGCATGGCTATTTATGACACCATGCAGTATATTAAGCCCGACGTATCGACCATTTGCATCGGTATGGCGGCATCAATGGGTGCGTTCCTGCTGTCGAGCGGCGCAAAGGGCAAGCGCCTTGCTCTGCCCAATGCCGAGATAATGATACACCAGCCCTCCGGCGGAAGTCAGGGTCAGTGCACCGATATCCAGATCCAGGCCGAGCAGATCCTTAAGATAAAGAAAAACCTCAACAGGATCCTCGCGGAGAACACTGGCAAGGATATCGCGACCGTTGAAAGGGACTGTGAGCGCGATCACTTTATGTCCGCACAGGAAGCCCTTGAATACGGCCTTATCGACAAGGTTATAACCAAGCGATGACTGTATGGGGGAACTTTGGTTCCCCCATCTTCATACACGAAAACTTGAGGTAAACTAATGGCAAGAACAGACGACAGAAAGAGCATTCGCTGCTCCTTCTGCGGAAAAACTCAGGCGCAGGCCGGCAGACTCATTGCCGGAAACGGCGCTTATATATGCGATGAGTGCATAAATCTCTGCATGAGCATCATTGCCGAGGACGAGCAGCTCCCGGTTCACGATTCTCAGGGCAATCGCCTCAGATTTGAGGAGCTTCCCAAGCCCGCGCAGATAAAGGCAAAGCTTGATGAGTATATCGTCGGGCAGGACAGGGCGAAGGTCATTCTGTCCGTTGCGGTGTACAATCACTATAAGCGTATTCTTTATGCAGCAGATAACGACGTTGAGCTCCAAAAGAGCAATATTCTGCTCATTGGTCCCACCGGCAGCGGCAAGACCCTGTTTGCGCAGTCGCTTGCGAAGATGCTCAACGTGCCCTTTGCGATAGCCGACGCAACGACGCTCACCGAGGCCGGCTATGTCGGAGAGGACGTTGAAAATATCCTGCTGCGCCTTCTTCAGGCGGCGGATTTCGACGTTGAGCGCGCCGAAAAGGGCATAATATACATTGATGAGATAGACAAGATCGCCCGCAAGAGCGAAAATACTTCCATAACCCGCGACGTGTCCGGCGAGGGCGTGCAGCAGGCTCTGCTGAAGCTGCTTGAGGGCACGGTCGCAAACGTGCCGCCTCAGGGTGGACGCAAGCACCCTCATCAGGAGTTTATAAAGGTGGACACCACCAATATCCTCTTTATTTGCGGCGGTGCCTTCGACGGCTTGGATAAGATAATCGAAAAGCGCACCGATAAAAAGAGCATGGGCTTCGGCGCGGAGATAAAAAGCTCGACCGAGCGCGATGTCGGTGAGCTTCTCGGTCAGGCTCAGCAGCACGATCTGCTTAAGTTCGGCATTATCCCCGAGCTCATCGGCCGCCTTCCCGTGATTGCACCGCTCACGTCCTTGAAGCGCGAGGATCTCGTGCGCATACTCACCGAGCCCAAAAACGCCATGACCAAGCAGTACGAGGCGCTGATGGGCTATGACGGCGTGGAGCTTGTATATGAAAAGGATGCTCTTGAAGCCGTGGCGGATAAGGCCATCGAAATGAAGATCGGCGCTCGCGGTCTGCGCAGCGTCATGGAGAACATTATGACCGACATAATGTACACGGTGCCCTCCGAGCACGATATCAAAAAGGTCATCGTGACTGCGGACTGTGTCCGAAACGGCACCGGCCCCGATGTAATACGCAAATAACGTTTATCGCAGCAAGACGGGGCTTGCCTTGTCTTGCTGCGCTTTATTATCCCTCAGAAGGAGGTTAAGCATATGAACGAA
>OQVT01002269.1_pt1 | contig 12390 bp, 6 predicted proteins | sample 1691561 | NCBI WGS metagenome assembly OQVT01 (sample SAMN03418260, study PRJEB22391) | human gut metagenome | biome: human-gut; feature: organic feature; material: feces | host: Homo sapiens | place: Tanzania | collected 2013-01 | reverse complement strand
ATAAAGATTTCCGGATCTGGCTTAGAATTAGTAATTTGATCTCCAGTAACAATATGATCAAAAGGTATTTTATCGTAACCATTTTGAAGAAAATCTAATTCAACATACTTGTAAGATGAACCTGTTGCCAAAGCATAAGGAATGCTGTTGTTTCTTAGATAATCAATTATTTCTCTTGTTCCTGGTTTTAATCTAATATTTCCTTCTTTATATTCCTTGGCTTGTAGTTTCTCTAAATCGCTTAGATATTTATCAACAATTTTAGAATCTTTATATCTGTCTAATAAAATCTGATATGACATTTCATCATTACAGCCTAAAAATATTTCAATGAATTCATCTTCAAAGGGAAGTGAGTTTATTTCTGCACTTTTTATCATGTTTTTCTTTTCGATTGTTTCACTATCAATTAATACGCCATCCATATCGAAAATTACTGCTTTAATTTTTCTCATTGTTGTTGTTTCCTTCCATAAATAATCTAAGAATTTCATCTTTATCTTTAGCGGATTCAACTGTTTTGTAGAAAGAAGGGCTCTTTATTAATTTCATAATTTGTAACAAAGAGTTTAAATTTTCTTGTGATTCTAGAATTGAACAACCAACAATAATCTTTACAGGATCAAATTCTTCTTTTCCAAATGTAATAGGATTATCAAGTCTTACTATTGAGATGCCATTTCTTAAGGAACCATGTGAAGGTGATGCGTGGGCAAAGGGCGACGACTTGAAGGATATCTTGGTTGATAAGTTGCTCACCTTGACTGAGGACAAGACTTCTCAGGGCGTGAAGGATTACTCTGGTGCTGAGATCATTACCAAGGGTAGCAAGTTCACAACAACAGCTTTGAAGAACCTGGAGTATGATGGCGTACAGTCTAATGGTTGGACAGAGGATGATCATACCAATACTTTGATCCAGCGCCTGATTATGAACTATATCCGCAAGTACAAGCAGCTCGATGCAGAGTTGAAGCGACGCAAGTTTGCTATCACTATCGGTGATGAGCTTCCATCAGGAATTCTCCAGATGGCTAAGGTTTATATCGCCAAGAAGCGTAAGATCCAGGTAGGTGATAAGCTTGCTGGTCGTCACGGTAACAAGGGTATCGTTTCTAAGGTAGTACGTCTTGAGGATATGCCATTCATGGCAGACGGTCGTCCTGTAGATATGGTATTGAACCCATTGGGTGTGCCTTCTCGAATGAACCTCGGTCAGATCTTCGAGTGTATCCTGGGTGCTGCAGGTAAGAAGTTGGGTGTTAAGTTTGCTACTCCTATCTTCGATGGTGCTCATCTTGAGGACCTCTCTGTATGGACTGACAAGGCAGGTCTTCCACGTTTCTGCTCTACTTACCTCTATGATGGTGAGACTGGTGAGCAGTTCGACCAGCCAGCTACCGTAGGTATGACTTACTTCTTGAAGTTGGGTCACATGGTAGAGGATAAGATGCACGCACGTTCTATCGGTCCTTACTCTCTGATTACTCAGCAGCCACTTGGTGGTAAGGCACAGTTTGGTGGTCAGCGATTCGGAGAGATGGAGGTTTGGGCCATCGAGGCATTCGGTGCTAGCCACGTATTGCAGGAGATTCTGACCATCAAGTCAGATGATGTTGTAGGACGTAGCAAGGCATACGAGGCAATCGTGAAGGGTGATCCAATGCCTACACCAGGTATTCCAGAGTCACTCAACGTATTGCTCCACGAGCTTCGCGGCCTTGGCTTGAGCATCAAACTTGATTAATTTTGAGAACCCCTAATTAAGATATAGAAACATGGCTTTCAAAAAAGATACAAAGGTAAAGAATAATTTTACGAAGATTACCATCGGTCTCGCTTCACCAGAGGAGATCTTGGAAAATTCGTATGGTGAGGTTACTAAGCCTGAAACCATTAATTATCGTACATATAAGCCGGAGCGTGATGGTCTCTTCTGCGAGCGCATTTTTGGTCCTACCAAGGACTATGAGTGCGCCTGCGGAAAGTACAAGCGCATCCGTTATAAGGGAATCGTTTGTGACCGATGCGGTGTAGAAGTGACCGAAAAGAAAGTACGTCGTGAACGTAGTGGACACATTCAGTTGGTAGTGCCTGTAGCACACATTTGGTATTTCCGTTCTTTGCCTAATAAGATCGGTTACTTGCTGGGCTTGCCTACTAAGAAACTCGATGCTGTTATTTACTACGAACGTTATGTAGTTATTCAGCCGGGTGTGAAAGCAGAAGACGGCGTTAGCCAGTACGATTTGCTTTCAGAAGAAGAATACTTGGATATTATCGATACACTTCCGAAAGATAACCAATATCTGGAAGATTCAGATCCTAACAAGTTCATCGCTAAGATGGGTGCAGAAGCAATCTATGATTTGCTGACTCGCCTTGATTTGGATGCTCTTTCTTATGAATTGCGTCATAAGGCAAACAGCGACTCTTCTCAGCAGCGTAAGAACGAGGCTTTGAAGCGTCTGCAGGTTGTTGAGTCTTTCCGTGCGTCACGTGGCCGCAACAAGCCGGAGTGGATGATTGTACGTATCGTACCTGTTATTCCTCCTGAACTTCGTCCGTTGGTTCCGTTGGATGGTGGGCGTTTCGCGACTTCAGATTTGAACGATTTGTATCGTCGTGTTATCATCCGTAACAACCGTTTGAAACGTCTTATCGAAATCAAGGCTCCGGAAGTTATCTTGCGTAATGAAAAACGTATGCTTCAGGAAGCTGTCGATTCATTGTTCGATAACTCTCGTAAATCAAGCGCAGTGAAGACCGACGCTAACCGTCCTTTGAAGTCTCTTTCTGATAGCTTGAAAGGTAAGCAGGGACGTTTCCGTCAGAACTTGTTGGGTAAGCGTGTTGACTACTCTGCACGTTCGGTTATCGTTGTAGGTCCTGAATTGAAGATGGGCGAATGCGGTATTCCTAAGTTGATGGCTGCAGAACTTTACAAACCGTTTATCATCCGTAAGTTGATAGAACGCGGTATCGTTAAGACTGTTAAGTCGGCTAAGAAGATAGTAGACCGCAAGGAAGCTGTTATTTGGGATATCTTGGAACACGTAATGAAAGGTCATCCGGTATTGTTGAACCGTGCGCCGACATTGCACCGTTTGGGTATCCAGGCATTCCAGCCTAAAATGATTGAAGGTAAGGCTATCCAGTTGCACCCGTTGGCATGTACAGCGTTCAACGCCGACTTCGACGGTGACCAGATGGCGGTTCACTTGCCTTTGAGTAATGAAGCTGTACTCGAAGCTCAGATGTTGATGCTTCAGTCACATAATATTTTGAACCCTGCTAATGGTGCGCCTATCACTGTGCCTGCGCAAGATATGGTACTTGGTTTGTATTATATCACCAAGTTGCGTAAGGGAGCTAAGGGTGAAGGCTTGATTTTCTACGGTCCAGAAGAAGCTTTGATCGCTTATAACGAAGGAAAGGTAGATATCCATGCCATTATCAGTGTTATTGCTGACGATGTAGACGAAAATGGAAACATCGTTAAGAAGATGATAAAGGAAACATCTGTAGGACGTATTATCGTTAACGAGATTGTGCCTGTAGAATGTGGTTATCTCAATACCATTATTTCTAAGAAGTCTTTGCGTGACATCATCAGCGATGTAATCAAGACTGTTGGTGTGGCTCGTGCTTGCGAATTCCTTGACGGAATCAAGAACTTAGGTTATCGCAAGGCGTTCGAAGGTGGTTTGTCGTTCAACTTGGGCGATATCATCATCCCGAAGGAAAAAGAAGAACTGGTTAAGCGTGGTAACGAAGAAATCGAACAGATCATGATGAACTATAACATGGGTTTCATCACCGACAACGAACGTTACAACCAGGTTATCGATACTTGGACACACGTAAACAGCGACCTTTCGGATATTCTTTATAAGACTATTAAGAACGACGACCAAGGTTTCAACTCAGTATTTATGATGCTTGACTCTGGAGCCCGTGGTTCTAAAGAACAGATCCGTCAGTTGTCTGGTATGCGTGGTTTGATGGCGAAACCGCAGAAAGCCGGTGCCGAAGGTGGTCAGATTATTGAAAACCCGATTCTTTCAAACTTTAAGGAAGGTTTGTCAGTGTTGGAGTACTTTATCTCTACCCACGGTGCTCGTAAGGGTTTGGCCGATACCGCGTTGAAGACTGCCGATGCCGGATATTTGACTCGTCGTCTTGTCGATGTATCGCACGACGTTATCATTAACGAAGAAGACTGTGGAACATTGCGTGGTTTGGTTTGTACAGCGTTGAAGAACAACGACGAAGTTATCGCTACTCTGTACGAACGTATCTTGGGTCGTGTATCAGTTCATGATGTAATACATCCTACTACAGGTAAGCTGATTGTTGCTTCTGGTGAGGAAATTACAGAACCTATCGCACAGGAAATCGAAGATTCTCCTATCGAAAGCGTTGAAATACGTTCGGTATTGACTTGTGAATCTAAGAAGGGTGTTTGTGCTAAGTGTTACGGACGTAACCTTGCTTCTAGCCGTATGGTTCAGAAAGGTGAAGCTGTGGGTGTCATCGCTGCACAGTCTATCGGTGAGCCGGGTACACAGTTGACATTGCGTACATTCCACGCCGGTGGTATCGCAGGTAACATGGCTGCTAATGCAAGTATCGTTGCCAAGAATGATGCTCGTCTGGAATTCGAGGAATTGCGTACTGTAGACGCTGTTGAAGAAACAGGCGAACCAGTTAAGATTGTTGTAGGACGTTTGGCCGAACTTCGTTTCATCGATGTAAATACAGGTATCATCCTTTCTACTCACAACGTACCTTACGGTTCTAAGTTGTATGCTTCAGACGGTGAGGTTGTTGAAAAAGGTAAGCTTATCGCTAAGTGGGACCCGTTCAACGCCGTTATCTGTACCGAAGTTGCCGGTAAGATTGAATTTGAATCGGTAATCGAGAACGTAACATATAAGGTAGAATCTGACGAAGCTACCGGTTTGCGTGAAATCATCATCACTGAGTCTAAGGACAAGAACCGTATCCCGTCATTGCATATCCTTGACGAAAACGGAAACGTGTTGCGTACTTACAACTTGCCGGTAGGTGGTCACGTAGTAGTAGAAGACAAGCAGATTACTAAGGCTGGTGACATCTTGGTTAAGATACCGCGTGCCGTAGGTAAGGCAGGTGATATCACCGGTGGTCTTCCACGTGTAACCGAATTGTTCGAGGCTCGTAACCCGTCTAACCCTGCAGTGGTTTCTGAAATTGATGGTGAAATCACAATGGGTAAGATTAAGCGTGGTAACCGTGAGATCATCGTTACCTCTAAGACTGGCGATGTGAAGAAGTACTTGGTTGCTTTGTCTAAGCAGATCCTTGTTCAGGAGAACGACTACGTACGTGCTGGTACTCCGTTGTCTGACGGTGCTATCACTCCTGCCGACATCTTGGCCATCAAGGGTCCTACTGCCGTACAGGAATACATCGTTAACGAAATTCAGGACGTATACCGTTTGCAGGGTGTGAAGATTAACGATAAGCACTTCGAAATCATCGTTCGTCAGATGATGCGTAAGGTTCAGATTGATGAGCCGGGTGATACTCGTTTCTTGGAACAGCAGACTGTAGACCGTTTGGACTTCAACGAAGAAAACGACCGTGTATGGGGTAAGAAGGTAGTTGTTGACGCTGGCGATTCGCAGAACTTGCAGCCGGGTCAGATTGTAACAGCTCGTAAGTTGCGCGATGAAAACAGTATGTTGAAACGCCGTGACTTGAAGCCGGTAGAGGTTCGCGACGCTGTTCCTGCTACTTCAACTCAGATTCTGCAAGGTATTACTCGTGCCGCATTGCAGACTTCAAGCTTCATGTCGGCTGCATCATTCCAGGAAACCACTAAGGTATTGAATGAAGCTGCTATCAACGGTAAGGTTGACAAGTTGGAAGGTATGAAGGAAAACGTTATCTGCGGTCACTTGATTCCTGCCGGTACTGGTCAGCGTGAGTTTGAGAAGATTATTGTAGGTTCTAAAGAAGAATACGATCGTATCTTGGCTAACCGCAAGAATGTACTCGATTATAGCGACGTAGAATAATTATTTCATCCGCATAGGATGTAGATAATACATAAATCATTTAAGGGTGCCATTCTCTTCTGATAGGGGATGGCACTCTTTTTTTATCTTTTTTTGCACATACATATATAAAATCCCTATCTTTGTGCTGTTAATGGTGTCCGAGATAACATGACTTTCTGCCGGACTTAATAGGGAATTCGGTGAAAATCCGAAACAGTACCCGCTGCTGTATGTCTTATTTAAAAGGACCGTTGCATTCTTTTAGCCACTGATATTTGTTTGTCGGGAAGGCGCAACGGTTGAGACGAGTCAGAAGACCTGCCAATAACAGGCGTTGCTAGGCAACGTTTCAGTAACCTCCGGGAGGTGGGGTATTGCTGACGGAATATGCGATGTGATTCTTTTTTTCGTTCCATTTCAATCAGTGACGTCTTTATCTTCCGGGAAAAACGAGTAATAATGAACAGACTTTTTTTATTTCTCTTGTTTCTCCTGCAGGGCACTATGGCTGCATTGTCACAGTCGGTGTCGCATACCGCTTGGGCCGATACTTTGAAAGAGGTTGTCGTAACGGCGCGTGCCATCCGCGAGGTAATTCCCGCTCAGTCTTTGTCGGGTAAGCAACTGAAGAGCCTTTCTTCTAATTCGGTGGCCGATGCCCTTCGATATTTTTCGGGAGTTCAGGTAAAAGACTACGGAGGTGTAGGAGGACTTAAGACAATCAATATCCGTAGTATGGGCAGTCAGCACGTAGGAGTGTTCTACGATGGCATGCAGATAGGAAACGCTCAAAACGGAACAGTCGATTTGGGTAAGTTCTCTATGGACAATATGGAAGTACTCTCTGTTTATAACGGTCAGAAGAGTACCACGTTTCAGACGGCAAAAGATTTCGCTTCCGCTTCGGCGTTGTATATGGTGTCTCGTCGTCCGGTGTTCGATGATAAGGATTATAACCTTACCTTTAAGTTGAAGGGCGGTTCGTTCGATGTTATCAACTTCTCTACGCTTTACGAGCATAAGTTGTCCGAGGCCATATCGGCTTCTGCCAATGTTGAGGTGCTCAATACATCGGGTAAATATAAATACCGTTATTCTAAGATTGGTGGTTACGATACTACCGAGGTTCGGCGTAACGGTGATGTCTTCTTCACCCGTGCCGAAGCTGGATTATTCGGCAAGACACAATCTACCGAATGGTTACTTAAAGGCTATTTCTATTATTCCAAGAGGGGATACCCCGGTGCGGCAGTGAAGAAAGCTTATCAGATATCTTTGCTAAATGAGGATAGACAGACCGACCGCAACTATTTCGTACAAGGCTCTTTTACTCATCAGTTCTCTTCTTTCTATCACTTGATGCTGAAAGCTAAGTATGCCAAGGATTATATGAATTACTATATGCCGCCAACGTCTACGGTCAAGTCGGCCGATGACCGCTACTGGCAGCAAGAGGCATACGCATCGGTATCTAATCTGTTTAAGTTGACCAAGGGATGGTCTGTCAATTGGGCGACCGATTTTCAGTGGAACCGACTTGAAGCCGATGGCTCTGAGGTTTTGAACGCTAACTTTATCCAGCCACGTCGATACACGGCATTATCTGCTTTGTCTACATCGGTAGACTTTCCATTCGGACTGAGCGCACAAGGTAGTGTGCTGTTTACTTATGTTCACGATAAAGGAAATGGCAAGACTGCGGCTGCCCCCGATAAGCATGTATTTACTCCGTCGGTTCTGTTATCGTATAAGCCGTGGCGCGACCAAGGTTTGCAGTTCCGTGCTTTCTATAAAAAGATATTCCGCTTACCAACATTCAATGACCTCTATTATGTACAGATGGGCAACCGCTCATTGCGTCCGGAGTATACCAACCAGTACGACCTTGGTGTATCTTATAACTCCAGGTTCGGTAGCCGATGGTTTAAGGGAGTCAGTCTGGCTGTCGACGGATACTATAATACCGTAACGGACAAGATAATCGCCACCCCTACATCTAATCAGCTGGTGTGGACCATGCTAAACTTAGGTTATGTAAAGATACATGGCATCGATGTGAATGTTACTCCCCAGTTCCGTTTTGGTAATGTCGATATCACCCCTCGCTTGTCGTACACATGGCAGATAGCCCGCGACTGTACTGAGAGTAAGAAAAATACCTTGGGCGATGTCAACACTTATGGCGACCAGATACCTTATGTGCCAAAGCATAGCTGCACGGTAGCCTTGGCTTGTGGTTATAAGGGATGGAACCTTCATTACAGCTTTATTTATACAGGCGAGCGATACATGCTTGGCGGAAATATTCCCGTCAACAGGATAGTACCTTGGTATACACACGATATGTCAATATCGAAACCATTTCAGTTGGGAACTGTCCGGATGAATGCTACAGCCGAAATCAATAACATATTCAATCAGCAGTATGAGGTAGTTAAGTGGTATCCTATGCCTGGCACTAATTTTAAAATCAGTTTGAGCGTTACGATATGAAAATAAGACATTATATATTGAGTCTATGTGCCGCACTGATGGTTTTGGTTTCGTGCGACCGTACCGAGTTCGTGTTGCCTGCCGAAGGAGTGCTGGTCAATCTGCAAGAAAAAGTGTCGGGAGGCATTTGCGGCATGTACCTACTAAACGAAGGGAACATGGGTAGCAACAAGGCTTCTATCGATTATTATGATTATACCACCGGATATTATTATCGAAATATTTACGGGCAGATGAACCCCACCGAGGTGAAAGACCTTGGCGATGTGGGAAACGATATAAAGATTTTCGGCGATAAGCTGTGGGCAGTCATTAACTGCTCTAACTATGTAGAGGTGATGGATGTGGCTACGGCACGTCATCTTGCTAAAATTGCCATACCCAATTGCCGCTATCTGGCTTACGATGGTAGTTATGTATATGTAAGCTCTTACGCCGGTCCGGTGCAGATAGACCAAAATGCCCGTATCGGTTATGTGGCGAAGATAGACCCTTCTACATACGAAATTGTTGGTACTGTCACTGTCGGTTATCAACCCGAAGAAATGGCGATAGTGGGTAATAAGTTGTATGTAGCCAATTCGGGAGGTTACCGTGTCCCAAACTACGACCGTACCGTATCAGTTATCAATCTGACTACATTTCAAGAGATGTATAAGATAGATGTCGATATCAACCTCCATAGGGTAGAACCCGATAACTACGGAAATCTGTATGTGTCTTCGCGCGGAGATTACTATAATGTCCCGTCAAAGACTTATATCATCAATACCGAGACAGATAAAGTTACCGATGTGTTAGAGGATTTACCTAATAGCAATATGACATTGTGCGGCGACTCCTTATATGTATATAGCACAGACTTCAGTTATGTCACAGAAAGTTGGACGATAGCCTACGCTATACTCGATACTCGTACCAAGCAGGTTGTTACCCGACACTTTATAACTGATGGCACCGACAATCAGATAGAAGTGCCATACGGAATAGCCGTACACCCGGTGACTAAAGAGTTCTTTGTAACCGATGCAAAAGATTATGTAAGTCCGGGAGTGCTGATTTGTTTCAGTCCCGACGGAAAGAAAAAGTGGTCGGTCACTACAGGCGATATTCCCGCTCACATGGTATTTACAGATAAACCATTCTTAAATTAAAATAAAAAAGATATGAAGAAAATTAGATTTAACTATTTCTTGTCGGCTACATTTTGTGTAGCCCTTGCGTTAGGTGTTGTCTCGTGCAGTAGTGATAATTCTGAACCAAAGATACCGGAAGAACCAGAACCCGAAATCCCCGAGAAGCCCGAAGGTGCTACTGCATATATCACAAAAGTGTTCGACTATATGCCTGCAGTAGGGCAGTTTATCAATACTATGCCCAAATACGAAGAAGGCGATACTCAAGAAACCATGAATCAGAAGGTACTCGAAGCTATCGGAAATAACAAAAATGGAATGATTTCTTTAGGAGGATTCGGAGGCTATGTGGTAGTGGGCTTCGACCATACCATTAAGAATAAAAAAGGCTATCGCGACTTTCGTGTCCTTGGTAATGCTTTTTATGATGCCAATCCCAAACCTAATGCACCTAAAGGCGGTAACTGTGAGCCGGGTATCATAATGGTGGCGTACGACCGCAATCATAACGGAGTGCCCGATGATGACGAATGGTATGAGATAGCAGGTAGCTCATATACCGATTGTAAGAGTGATGCTTGGTATGATAGGGCTGTAGCTGCAGGTAACGACGTAAATACTTATCATAATTATGAAATAACTTATTATCGTCCGGAGACAGAGCCAGCTGGTGCGGCTAAGGAATACATCCGTTGGAAAGATAATCAAGGCGGAGGTGGATATAAGGAAAAGAACGTATTCCATTCACAGCCTTATTTCCCACAATGGGTTAAAGCAGACAAACTTACTTTTAAGGGAACATGCTTGCCGCAAAACGGAATTAATGAGGGCGAAGAAGGAGCTCCCAAATTCGTTCTATATACTTTCAGCTATGGCTATGCCGACAATGAGGTGAATACTTCTGCTGATTCTGCTATTGATATCGACTGGGCAGTTGATGCCAACGGAAATAAAGTTCATTTGCCTGGTGTAGACTTTATTAAGATTTATACAGGCGTAAATCAAGAAAACGGTTGGTTGGGCGAATGTTCTACCGAAGTAAGTGGTGTAGAAGACCTGCATATACTTGAACAAGATATTGAAACTCGTAAATAAGTAAAATCACAATTATATAATTAAAAGAAAAAATGAAGAATTTGAAATGGTTGTCAGTAGGTATAGTTTTATTTGCTGGCGTGTGTGTTACTTCTTGTAGTGATGATGATGCTGATAACAGAATTCAGGTAAAAGCCGACGATGCTCCCGAAGCTAAGGTACAGTCTAATGGCTTTTGGGTTGTAAACGAAGACTGGTTTGGTCATGATAATGGAAGTGTGAACTATTTTAAGCAGAATTCTGCTACATCGTACACTCCTTCTTATCGTGTATACCGTGCTGCGAATGACGGTGAAAAGTTGGGAGTAACAACTCAATTTGGGACAGTATGGGGTGACAATATTTATATGATGTCAAAGCAAGGAAACCGTTTGGTTGTGGCTGATGCCAAGACAATGAAGAAGAAAGCAGCTTTGACAGAATTGGGCGGTGACGGACGTGGCTTTGTAGGTATTTCAGAAACTAAAGCGTACGCAGGACATTCTAATGGTATCGCTGTGTTCGATCTTACTTCCTTCCAGATTACCAAACAAATTGGCGGTGTATCAGGAGAGATTGGTATGATGTGTTGCGCATCTGATCATGTATTTGCTGTGTCAAGTAAACGTTTGTTTATTATCAACGCTCAGACTGATGAATTAGAGAAGTCTATCGATGGTGAATTCTATACTTTGGCCCGTAGTAAAGACGGTTCTGTATGGGTAGCAGGTAAAGATGGATTGACTTGTTATAACCCGATTACTTTGGAGGCAGAAACAATTGCTTATCCTAGTGGAGCGTCTGTTTCTGGACCTTGGTTTGCATGGAATGCAGGTGGATTATGTGCAAGTACTCAGGAAAATGTTCTTTATTGGACTACAGGCTCAAGTAGTTGGACTATTGATAAGGTTTATAAATATGATATTGACGCTAAATCTGGTTCTATGATTTATGAAGTTGGGAAGAGCGAGAAAGATGTAAAACTGGCATTCTATGGCGCAGGCCTGCGTGTTGATCCTTTGACTGACGAGTTGATTCTTACTGTTAAACATGATGGATGGGGTGACAGTGGTTCTTATAACTGGATCTACAAGCTCGACAATACCGGAGCTGAAATCACTCATTTTGAAGTAAACGGTGATAACGGAACATCGAGCAGCGCAACTGGCGGATATTATTGGTTCCCTGCTTTACCGGTATTCGAAGATGCTAACAAACCTCAGATTTTGCTTAATCAGGTAATGCTTACACCGGGAGAAAAGAAAGGAATCGACTTGAAAGAAAAGGTTGTAGACTACGATAATACATTCGCTTCTATGCAGTTTGAGGTATCTGAAGCATCTAATGCAACCGTACAACTTGAAGCTGGTGTATTGAAAGTTACTGCCGGAGCTACAGAAGGCGTGTCAACTTGCAAACTGTCTGTAATATCAAACGGTGTACGTGTTGAAAAAGACATTGAGATTGTAGTTCAGCAGTAATATCGTTTATGTACGTTTCGATATTCGACAATTAAGCAAATTAGTGTTTTGATAAAAATAAAAGCGTTCGCTTTATTGCGAAATGTTGGCGACGCATATTCTTGACTTAAGTAAAAGAAGGCTGTTTCCCCTTGCGATTATGGGGAGACAGCCTTTGCT
>OQVT01002265.1_pt1 | contig 12401 bp, 10 predicted proteins | sample 1691561 | NCBI WGS metagenome assembly OQVT01 (sample SAMN03418260, study PRJEB22391) | human gut metagenome | biome: human-gut; feature: organic feature; material: feces | host: Homo sapiens | place: Tanzania | collected 2013-01 | reverse complement strand
CAAAGCTTTCATCCACAATCAGTGGACGAGCCGCCCCACGGGCTAACCCTGAACCCGCCCCCTTTTTGTGGTACAATATGACCAGAAGAATGACACTATCATTTCCGGGAGGTGTTTCTATGAAAAGATGGAAAAAGCGCAGTATTTCTGCGGCTCTGGCACTGACCTGCGTGGCCGCGCCCATGGCGTATCCGATGACAGCGTATGCGGCGACGACGGCGCAGAAGATCCTGTATGGCGCGGCGGCGATGCTTTTCATTTCCAGCTACTACTCCAGAATGGACGATCACAACCAGTTGCAGCTCCTTGACCAGTGCCAGCAGGAGACGGGTGTCTATGACTCGGCGGAAGCGGATAACCGTGTGCAGACTGTGTACCAGAATCTGAAGGATACGGGGCATGTGCTGCGTGACTACAAGGTCTACGTATCGCCGAGCGAGGACATCAATGCGTTTGCCAGCTTAGGCGGCGTGCTCTGCGTAAATAAGGGGACGCTCGATGCGATGGATGATGATGAGCTGGCCTACGTCATGGCGCATGAGATTGCTCACGGCGAGAAGCGGCACAGCGTGAACGGTGTCAAGAAGCGCGTGGGGCTGGTGACGGCGCTGAATATTTATCTCGGAGACGCTTCGTATGGCGAGTACCTTCTGGGAAATATCGCGGCGAACTATGTGTCGAATGCGGTCTTCACCAAGGACCAGGAGAAGCAGGCGGATGACTGGGGCTTCCAGTACCTTGTCGAAGCGGGCTATAACCCGGGCGGCGGTGCGGCGTCTATGGAAGTGCTGCGCGCGAAATACGGCGAGAGCTCGCCGTCAGGCATCAAGGCGGTCCTTGCTCCGGGCAATCACCCCAAGACCAGCGACCGCATCAATAAAAATCTCAAATGGATGAATGCGTATTCCGGCAAACATGTCGAAGTCAAGGATGACTGGATCGTGGTGAATGGGGAGAAAGCCTTCTCACCCGCCCAGGACAATGCGTACAGCCAGAAGGAGCGCCTCTATCTCACCGCGGGCAAGCTCGTGAAGCTCTATCACGCGGGTCATGTTCCTGATGCGGTTCTCGATGGAAATCAGATCTACTGCGGAGATACGGCCATTTACGAGCTGTCTTCGGGAGAAAATGGCAAAGCCTATACCGAGGCGCTGAATCAGGGGATCCGGAAAGACCGCGGCGAACGTGTCATCAGTGATTTTGATATCGACAAAAGGGGGAAGAAAGTGACTAGTGACTGGTGACTAGTGACTAGGGATCAGTAGCTAGGGATTAGGGATTAGACTAGGAGACTAGGAGACATCAGACTCTTGCGTTGTCATTTCGAGCATAGCGAGAAATCTTTCTTGCAGACCGATAAACGATGGATGTGTAAAAGGAGAAATACGTAGCACCAAGGCGTCGTTTCCGTACAGTGCTTATGTGATCCTGACCTGAGTGCAAGAAAGATCCCTCGACTGCGCTCGGGATGACGATACAGAAAAGGGTATCCTCAAAAAGTTTGAAAGCAGGGATGAGTGGCTAGGGATTAGGGACTAGGAGTGACTAGTGACTGGTGACTAGGAATTAGTAGCTAGGGATGAGTGGCTAGGGATTAGGTTTGCGATACGAGAGAACCGCTAGTTTCAAACCTCCGCGGCGCTTCTATATTTTTATGCGACGCACCGCCCCTGCTGAACCCTGAACCCGGAACCCTGAACCTTGAACCCTGAACCCGGAACCCTGAACCCTGAACCTTGAACCCTGAACCTTCATTTTCAAAGGACGATTTCCATGAAAAAATTACTATCCATTTTACTTCTGCTGCTTATCGTTTGCGGCTGCGGGCTGGGCGCGCTCATCTGGGTGACACCGCCGCCGCCTACGCCGCCGATGTTCGTGCCGCCGCCTCCGTCGCAGGCTGTCTCGGCTGCGGTGATCGATGGGAATACGGGCGAGGTGCTGGCGGATAAGGAAGGGCATCTGCGTATCTATCCTGCAAGTACGACGAAGATCCTGACCTGCATCATTGCGCTCGAAGAGGGCAAGGCGAAGCTCACCCAGAATGCGGTGATTTCTCCGCGCGCGATGCGCCAGGACGGGACGAATATCGGCCTTCGTCCGGATATGCCGCTCTCGCTTCACCAGCTGCTGTACGGGATGATGCTGATTTCCGGCAATGACGCGGCTGTCTCTGTCGCAGAGACGGTGGGCGGATCGTATGATCGTTTCATCGAGATGATGAATGAAAAGGCAGTTTCCATCGGGGTGCATGATTCCCATTTCGCGAATCCGAATGGTCTGACGAATCCGAACCACTATACGACGGCCTATGATATGGTGAAGATCGCGGCGTATGCGATGAAGAATCCTGATTTCCGTGATATCGTGAAGCGTCCTGTGTATCCGATGACCTATCGGAACGGGGTCTATCGCAATGTGGAAAACCGCAATGAATTTCTGACGAGCCACTATGAAGGGGCGAATGGCGTGAAGACGGGCATGACGGAAGCGGCGGGGGAATGTCTCGTCGCTTCCGCCGAGCGCAATGGCCGTCTTATGATCGTGGCACTCTACAATGATACGAATCGCTGGAAGGAAGCCCGGACATGGCTGGACTATGGATTTGCAGAAGCGGAGAAGAAGGCGGAGTATGAAAGACAGCTCGCCGCAGAGCCGAAGGTGTACAAGCTGGTGAACCAGTTCTTAGGGAGGGAGCCTCGTGACTAGGAGAAGGAAACCGCCGTTTCTCGTGCGGCTTTTCCCGCACAGCCCGATCCTGCGTGTCCTTTTCGTCGTCATGCTCCTTTTCTCGCTCTGCATTGTCTTCCGCAGCGGGTATCATTTCTATCAGATCCGCCAGCAGGAGGCGCTGCTTCTGGAGGAGAAGGAGAGGCTGTCCAAGGAGAAGGCGGAGCTCGCAAAGAAGCGTGAGGATCTCAAGGATGACGGACAGCTTGAAAAGAAGGCTCGTCAGGAGCTCGGTCTTGTGAAGCCCGGAGAAGTGCCTTATGTGAGATGAGGCTGGGGACTAGTGACTAGTGACTAGTGACTGGTGACTAGTGACTGGTAGCTAGTCATCTCTCATCTCTCATCTCTCTTCAATCTTCTTGCTATTCCTTAAAAAATCACGTATAATTTAAATCGTATTTGTTTCGCGGAATTTGGAGAGGGCGAGCGCCTTCCCAAGGAAGGATTTTTTTGTTAGATGGCTTTAGAAGTCGGAAGTATTGTGGAAGGAACCGTTTCAGGGATTGCAAAATTCGGTGCGTTTGTGGAACTGCCGGAAAACAAGGTGGGGCTGGTTCATATTTCAGAAGTCGCCAATGAATATGTGAGTGATGTGGCGCAGTATCTCAAGGTGAAGGATACGGTGAAGGTGAAGGTCATCTCCATCGATGAGAAAGGCAAGATCGCGCTCTCGATCAAACAGGCGCAGCCGAAGACGGAAGAGAAGACGGCTCGTTTCCCCAGAAAGGAAGGCAGCGAGCATCGTTTCCAGAAAAAAGAAGGCTTCGAGGGAAGAGCTCCTCTGCACGAAGCACCGCGTATGCCCGAGCGCCGTCCGTTTGCCGGCGGTTATCGTTCGCCGCGTCATGAGGCGCCCGCTTCTTTTGAAGATAAGCTGAACCGTTTCCTGAAGGACAGCGATGAACGGCTTCTGGATCTGAAGAGAAATGTAGAATCCAAACGTGGTGGCCGTGGCGGCCGCCATTCTGACTGAGCATGAGAGGAGATATAACGGGATGAGTTATGTCTCCTTTTTGCATGACGAGAGTGTCTAACATCTCTCGTTGACCGAATGCCACAAAGTGAGAAGTGAGGAGTGAGAAGTTAGGAGTTAGGAGTGGTGGTGCGGCGCAAAATAATAGAAAGCGCCGCGAGTAGGAATCCGATTTTTCTAAATTTCGCGGCGCTTCTTTATTTGTGCGCCGCTCCTTCACTTCTCACTTCTCACTCCTAACTCCTCACTTTACGTAAAGTTTTGAAAGACAGATGAAAGAAGTGCTTGCTGCACCATTTCAAGGAGGCTCTTATGCGCGCGATCATTGATATCGGAACGAATTCGGTCCGTCTTTTGATGGCAGAGAAGGATGAAAAGGGAGAGTGGAAGACCCTTCGGAAAGAACTTCGCAGCACCCGGCTGGGGGAAGGCATGACAGATAAGGCGACCATCGGTCAGGGAGCGAAGGAAAGGACGCTCTCTGCCGTGGGGGAATTTACCGCCATGGCCAAGCTCGAGGGGGCGGAGGATATCTTCGCCTATGGTACGTCCATCATGCGCGATGCGTCGAATGGGGAGGAATTCGCGGATGAAGTGACGGCGGCCTCCGGTGTCCCTGTCCGCATTCTTTCGGGGAAGGAAGAAGCGTACTACAGCTACATCGGCGCGGCTGGGACGTCTGGCGTTATCACGTCCGTCGTCGATATCGGCGGTGGCTCGACAGAGATCTGTGTGGGATTCGGCACCGACGTCGGCGCGCGGCACAGTTTCCGCCTCGGATGTGTGCGCTGCTCGAAGCAGTTCGATACCACCACCGCAAGAGGCCGCGCGGAGCTGAAGAAGCATTGCTTCACGCTTTTCCGTGAGACGGATCTCATGGAGTCCATGCGGAATGTCAAGCGCTGGATCGGTGTCGGCGGGACTGTCACCTCGCTCTCTTCGATGCTGCAGGAGCTCGAAGTGTATGATTCATCGAAGGTACAGGACTACGTGATCCATCCGGAAGACGTGTCAAAGATCCTCGAAAAATTATCTAAAATGTCCTACGATGACAAGTGCCATATGAAAGGCCTCTTGCCATCCCGCGCCGACATCATCGTGGCCGGCGTCGTCATCTTGGACAGCCTCATGGAGTACTTCGCCCTCTCGGAAATCACCGTGAGCGACCGCGATCTCTCTGAAGGATTGCTCGATGCGGATGTCATCTCACCGACGGAAAAGTAAGGGCTAGTGGCTAGTGACTGGGGACTGGTGGCTGGAGACTGGAGACTAGTGACTGGTGGCTGGAGACTGGTGACTGGGGATTAGACTAGGAGACTGGGAGACATCAGACTCTTGCGTTGTCATTTCGAGCTTAGCGAGAAATCTTTCTTGCAGACCGATAAACGATGGATGTGCGAAAGCAGGGATGAGATACCTCAAGTGACTGGTGACTTGAATGCTGCTTTCGGGCATCGCCATTTACAAGAATCGGCGCTCGAGGGCTACCGTAAATTGGCTGCTAGAAACGCATTTTCCTACTCTCTTTCATACCGCCAGTGCCCTATCCGCCCCTTCGGGGCACCTTCCCCTGGAGGGGAAGGCTATGCATGCTCCGCGGCGCTTATGATTGTTATGCGCCGCACCAGCATTCCTCACTGACGAGCAGAGCCTTCAAATGTAATCAGTTGATGGCACGTCCCACGGGCTGCCGTGAAGTTTGAAAGCAGGGAAAAGTGGCTAGGGATGAGCGACTAGGGATTAGGAGTCTCAAGTGACTAGCGACTTGAATACTGCTTTCGAGCATCGCCCTATACATATTCGCGGCGTAGCCGCCACCTTCATTCCTAATTCCTAATTCCTAATTCCTCATTCGAGCAGAGCTTTCATTCACAATCAAGGGGAGGCACGTCTCACGGGCTAATCCCTAATCCCTAATCCCTAGCTACTAGTTCCAAGTCCCTATTTTCCCAGGAGCAAATTATGAAAAAACAACCATCTCCTTTTATCGCGAAGATCCTCTCCTTTGCGCGGGAAAAGAAATTATGGCAGAGAGGGGAGCGGATCCTCGCGGCGGTGTCCGGCGGGCCGGATTCGCTCGCCCTTCTGCTCTTTCTGCATGACATCGCAGAGAGGGAAGGGCTCTCTGTCGGCTGCTGTCTCGTGCAGCATCATCTGCGCGAGGAGGCCGAAGAAGAGGCGCGGTATGTAGCGCGCATCTGTGAGAGGCTTGGGATCCCCTTCTTTCGCCGGGATGTCTATGTCGAGGAGAGAAGACGATCCGGCGGCGGCTCTGTCGAGACGGTGGCGCGCATGCTCCGCTATGAGGCGCTGCGGGAGGTCAAAAAGGAAGCGGGATATACTTGGATCGCACTGGCGCATCATGCAGACGATCAGGCCGAGACGATCCTTTTTCATCTGCTGCGCGGGAGCGGAGCCCGCGGTCTGTCGGGCATGGCGCCAAAGCATGACGAGCTGATCCGGCCCTTCCTCACGGTCACGAAGAAGGAAATCGAAGATTTCCTCACCGCTTTTCCCTACACGCCCTGCCATGACGCCACGAATGATGAGATGGATGCGACGCGGAACCGCATCCGTCATCAGCTTCTTCCCGAGATGCTTTCCTATAATCCCAATCTGGTAGAGACGCTCCTGCATACGGCGGATATCCTTCGCGCCGAAGATGCCTGCATGGAAGAGGCAGCAGAGGCATGGCTCGCTTCTCACGGGGGGAAGGGGAGCCTTGAAAAGGACGCTTTTCGCGGCCTTCCTCTCGCGATGCGGCGGCGTGTCCTTCAGAGGATGCTCCTTCACATGGGAGAGGAAGCGGTTGATTTCGACACACTCTCGCGGCTCGCTCTTCTCGCAGAGACTGGGGAGACGGGGAAGCGCTCTTCGACGGCGCATGTGATGATGGAGATCGGCCAGCGCGATCTCTATTTCTACAAAGGCAATACCAAAAAACAGGAAGAGGACGGTCTTTTCCTTCTCGCAAAGCATTTTTTTGAAAAATTCATGCAAAAAGATGTGGATAAACCCGAAGAGACGGCTATAATAAGTGGCAAGGACAGTGCAGACACGCTCTGGCACATGGAAACCGTGCGCCTTCGGACGCACCCGGCGCATCTGGCTCGTAACCAATACCTGCTTGATGCTGAAAAGGTGGGAGAAGTGAGGCTTCGCACGCCCAGGCCCGGCGAGCGCATGGCGGCGCTGGGGATGGATGGGACGAAGTCCATCAAGCGCATCCTGCAGGACGCCGGTATCCCCGCCGCGCTCCGGCCTCACTGGCCTGTTGCCGCGGATGAAAAAGAAATTTACTGGACATGCCTTCTCCGCGGAAGTCGACACGGCCGCGTGACGGAGGAGACGAAAGAGTACCTGCTGCTGACGATTGATTTGGGCGGGGGATTTGGTGACTAGTGACTGGTGACTAGTAGCTAGGGATTAGGGATTAGGGATTAGGAGTGCCGTCCCCCTGGTTGCGTTTGTTTGAAAGCCTCGATTGAATGAGAAATTAGAAATGAGAAATTCGAAATGGTGGTGCGGCGCATAGAAATAAGAAGCGCCGCAAAATTTTGATAGCGCTTCGCGCGCTGTCGTCATCTCGAGCGTGGCCTGCAGATCTTCCTTGCAGAATGTTTAGCGTGCCAACTGTGCTATTTCAATCACCGCTTATTTCTAATCCCTAATCCCTAGCCACTAATCCATTCTTTCAAACATATTTTGAACTTTATACTTTATACTTTATACTTTATACTTTATACTATTTACTTTTTACTTTTTACTTTTTACTTCACATTTCATTGACAGGAGAATATCATGGAAAATTTATCGAAAGACATCAAAACCGTACTGGTGACGAAAGAGCAGATCGCAGCGAAAGTGAAAGAAATCGGCGCTCAGATCACGAAAGACTATGAAGGCAAAGATGTCGTACTCGTCGGTATTCTGAAAGGGGCGATGCCTTTCCTCTGTGACCTGATGCGAGAAATCGATCTGCCGGTCACTCTCGATACCATGTGCGTGTCGAGCTATGGCAACAGCACCGTATCGAGCGGGCATGTCAAGATCAAGAAAGATCTTGACAAGGACATCCGCGGTAAGCATGTCATAGTGGTCGAGGATATCATCGACACCGGCATCACCATGTCCAATCTCGTGCCGCTCCTGAAGGAGAGAGGCGCGGCTTCGGTGGAGCTTGCCATCTGTCTCAATAAGAAGGAACGCCGCGAAGCGGATGTGTATGTGAAGTATGTCGGTTTTGAAATTCCGGATGAATTCATCGTCGGCTATGGCTGCGACTATGCAGAAAAATACAGAAACCTCCCTGACGTCTGCGTGCTGGATCATAAAGTCTATACGAAGGCGTGATTGGTGGCTAGTAGCTAGGGATTAGTAGCTAGGGATTAGGTTTGCGATACGAGAAAACCGCTAGTTTCAAACCTCCGCGGCGCTTCTGATTTTTATGCGCCGCACCAACCCCTTTGAACCTCGTGAACCTATAGAACCCGCTGAACCTCTTTCGCACGCAATCAAGGGACGGCACGTCCCCGGGGCTAACCCTGACTTTTTTGGAGGCATCCTATGACACGTACACTCAAAGTCGGCTGCTATGGCGCGAAAGGTTCCTATACCTATGAAGCCATGGAGCAGCAATTCGGCAACAAAGAACGAGAAGAATCCTATTTCCCTTTATTTGAAGACGTCGTGAAAGCCGTGAAAGACGGCAGCATCGATTACGGCGTTGTCCCCATCGAGAATTCCTCGACCGGCGGCATCACCGAAGTCTACGACCTCATTCAGAAATACGACTGCGCCGTCGTCGGAGAGCAGCTGGTGAAGATCGAGCACAACCTTCTGGGCATTCCCGGAGCGACCTTGGACGATATCGATACCGTCTACTCCCACCCGCAGGGCTTCCGTCAGTGCCGCCCCTTCTTCAATGAGCACAGAGACTGGACGCTCGAGCCGTATTTCTCCACATCTCGGAGCGCCGAGCGTGTCGCCGAGGACGGCAAGAAGAATCAGGCCGCTGTCGCCAGCCGCACCGCGGCCCGCCTCTACGGGCTCTCCGTCCTCGCGGAAAATATCTATTTCAATGCGAGCAACTACACCCGTTTCTTCATCATCGCGCCGAAGATGGAAATCGCTGAAGACGCGGATAAGATCACCCTCGTCATCTCTGTCAAGCATGAGCCGGGCGCCCTCTACCATGTCCTCGGCTACTTCTTCTACGGCGGCATGAATATGACCCACCTCGAGTCCCGCCCCATGGAAGGCCGTCCCTTCGAGTACTTCTTCCACATCGATGTCAAAGGCCGTATCCACGACCCCTCCAATGCGCAGACACTCCACGGCCTCGCTTCTATGTGCACGTACTTCAAGGTTTTAGGAAATTATCCGTCGTGTAAGAGATAGTGGCTGGTGACTGGTAGCTGGTGGCTAGGGATTAGGGATTAGGGATTAGGAGACTAGAAGACTGGGAGACTAGGAGACTGAGAGACGGGGAGACTATCAGACTTCTGCCTTCCAAAGTCTCTTGGTCTCCAAGTCTAACGTCTCAAACGGTCATCGCCCATGATATACTCGGCGCGAAGTGACGCTCTGCTTAGCCTTCCCCATCGGGGAAGGGGGACCGCGCCAGCGGTGGTTAGGGTGCTTTCGCTGGCGACGAATTGGGCAAACATGCTTTCTATCTATCCTGCATACCGCCTGTGCCCTATCCGCCCCTTCGGGGCACCTTCCCCTCGAGGGGAAGGCTGGCGATACGAGAGTACCATCATCTCAAATGGCGGCGAAGCCGCCGCCTTCCCTGTTGAACCCTTTGAACCTGTTGAACCCTTTGAACCTGTTGAACCCGTTGCACCTGAGAACCCAAAGGAGCCTTTTATGAAACTCGGACTGATCGGAGAAGTGCTCGGACACAGCCTTTCTCCTGTAATTCATGAAAAACTATTTCACAAGCTCGCCATTCCCGGGCGCTATGACCTCATCGAAATTCCCAAAGACCACTTCGAGGAAGCGCTCAGGGAATCCCTCGCTTCCTATGACGGGCTGAATGTCACCATCCCCTACAAGCTCGATGTCATTCCCTTTCTGGATGCCATTTCCCCGGAAGCGAAGACCATCGGCGCAGTGAATACCATCGCCAAGGCAGGCGGGAAGCTCATGGGATACAACACCGACTACTTCGGCTTCCAGCGCACGCTTCGAAAGATCGACGCCAATGTCAAAGGGAAGACAGCCGTCGTCCTCGGTCACGGCGGCGCGTCGCGCGCCATCATCCAGTGCCTCTTCGACGAAGGCGCAGCAGAGATCCGCGTCATCTCCCGGCACCCGAAGAAGGTGGATCCTGATTTCCGCGCCTTCGCGGAAGAGCGCCGTGTTCGTCTCATGGACTACGCCTCTTTTGAAAAAGACGCGGAAGGTGCGCTTCTCGTGAATGCCACCCCGGTCGGCATGTATCCCAAGGTCAGCGTTTCTCCGATCTCCGAAGAAGCCGCCCGGCATTTCACCAAAGTCATCGACATCATCTACAATCCGAAGGAAACCCGCCTTCTCCATGACGCGTCGCGCGCGGACAAGGCCAATGGTATGTACATGCTCGTCATGCAGGCCATCGCGGCAGAAGAAATCTGGTTGGGGAGAGAGATCCCCACGCGCATCGCAGAAGAAATCGCGGAAGAGATGGGGGACTAGTGGCTGGGATTCGCCGGCATTGTCATCCCGAGCGCAGTCGAGGGATCTTTACTGCACTGCGGAAATCAGCGTGTATGCGCCGAAGGGAAACGATATCCTGGTGCTGCCTCACATCAGGCGATGAACGTTCTGCAATAAAGATTTCGGGGCTACGCTCGAAATGACGATGCGCGCGAAGCGCTATCAAACCTCCGCGGCGCTTAGATCCTTCGACTCAGTTCTCATATCTCAGATAAGCCATTTTTAACATACGACGTTTTTCTCCGCTCAGGATGACGAAATGCGCCGCACCAGCCCCTTTGAACCTCTTGAACCCATAGAACCCGCTCCCCCCTCTTTCATTCGCAATCAAAGGGGTAGCACGCCTCGAGAGGCTAATCCTTAGCCCATTTTCCCAAAGGAGTATTCATGAAAAATATCATCCTGATCGGCATGCCCGGCTGCGGAAAATCCACACTGGGGCGCGCACTGGCCGGAGCCCTGCACCGCTCCTTTGTGGATGCCGACAGCTATTTGGAAGAAAAAGAAGGAAAGAGCATCCCCGAGCTCTTCGCCGTGAGCGAAGACTGCTTCCGCGATGCCGAAGAACGCACCATCGAAGCCCTCGCAAAGAGGGAAAGCCTCGTCATTGCGACCGGCGGCGGCGTCGTGAAGCGCTCGGTCAATATCGAGCGGTTAAAGAAAACCGGCACCATCTATTTCATCGACCGCCGCCCCGAAGACATCGTGAGCGATGTAGAGGTCAGCACCCGCCCCCTTCTTGCCGAAGGCAGTGCGAAAGTCTACACGCTTTATGAAGAGCGCATCGCCCTTTACCGCGCTGCAGCGGATGAGGTCATAGAGAATGCGGGCTCGCTGGAGAGCGTACTGCAGAGACTGCTTGAGGAGGTGACTGGTGACTGGTAGCTAGGGATTAGTAGCTAGGGATTAGGTTTGCGATACGAGAAAACCGCTAGTTTCAAACCTCCGCGGTGCTTCCGTTTTTTTATGCGCCGCACTACCATTTCTCATTTCTCATTCGAGCAAAGCTTTCATTCAGTGGCAAGGGACGGCACGCATCACGGGCTGTCCCTTTTTTGTTGCCGGATGACATGGAAACATTATAGAACGCGATGTTTATGCCAATATGGCAAGAAAGTTTAATTTGTGTATGCTTTATGCTAAGATTGTAAAGGATATGTAAAGACGAAAGCGCAGAAATGATACATGGCGGCTTTCGTGAGTATAGAGAGGAGATGTTTCTACATGAAATGGAAGACTCTTGCAGCAGGCGTACTGGCGGGTCTGGCAGTGGTGGCAGCGGCTGGGTGCGGCGGCGGACAGCCGGCAAGCAGCAGCAAAGCAGCGGAAGGGCAGAGCCTCAAAGGCAAGAAACTGGTCATGTATGTTTCTTTCCACGAAGACACGGCAAAGGAGCTGGCTGACCTTTTCAAGAAGAAGACGGGCGCGGATGTCAGCTTCATCCGTCTGCCGACCGGTGAAGCGCTGGCGCGTATCACCGCTGAAAAGGATGCGCCGAAAGCCGACATCTGGCTGGGCGGCACGGCGGATGCCCACGCCAAGGCAGCGGCTGACGGACTCTTGGAAGCGTACAAGTCTCCGAATGCCAAGATGATCCTGCCGGAATATCAGGACAAAGATGGCTACTGGTATGGCACGTATCTGGAAGTGCTCTCGATCGGCTACAATGAAAAACGCTTCAAGGAAGAATTCGAACCTAAGGGCGTGAAAGCGCCGGAAACGCTGGAAGATCTTCTGAACCCGGCATTCAAGGGTGAGATCATCATGCCTGATCCGAGAAAATCCGGTACGGGCAATACCTTCATCAGCTCCGTGCTTCAGAAGATGGGCGAGGAAAAAGGCTGGGACTACCTGAAGGCACTGAAGCCGCAGGTGGCACAGTTCACTCCGTCCGGCTTCACCCCGGGGCAGAAGGCTGGCGCTGGCGAATACCTGATCTGTGTCAACTTCATCTCTGATCAGAATCTGGTCAGCGCGAAGGGACAGAAGCTCCACA
>OQVT01002263.1_pt1 | contig 12405 bp, 14 predicted proteins | sample 1691561 | NCBI WGS metagenome assembly OQVT01 (sample SAMN03418260, study PRJEB22391) | human gut metagenome | biome: human-gut; feature: organic feature; material: feces | host: Homo sapiens | place: Tanzania | collected 2013-01 | reverse complement strand
GGAGATGGAGACAGACAAATGACCCAATATGAAATATACAGCTATGAAGCTTTCATTCAGGTCAGGAAAGAAACTTGTTTAAAAAATATATGGATTGTAATATTGGTTACTGTTATACAGTTGCGTCTATTGATCGTGCATTCCTGAATTGCAAAGAAAAAGTAAAGGCATTAACTGGTAAAGTTGCAAACGTGCAGATTTACATGATTGAACAAATGCCTAACAGTATACAGGCAATTTATAATGAATTAAAAGGTATGATTAATGCCTGTAGAGTAAAAAAACCAACAGGAATACCAGTATTGGGGTGTAATGACGAAGTATTGATTCTTGAAAATGTTCCATGGAATGAATTTTTGAGTCATTATATAGATAATGATGGATGTCTGAATCATAGCAGTAAAATCTATGCAGATAATCTGGTTGAAGTTACGACGATAATCGGAACCAGACGAAATAATCAAAATCCGAAAAATGTGGAAAATCCAGAAAAGCTAGAAAAGTCAGAAAATCCAGAAAAGCCTGCAGACAATACGACACAGTTTGGTGCATGTAAAAATCTTCTGAATAATTTTCGGGCTGTTGCAGAATGTTATCCTAATATCAGAAAAAGTGTCACACAGATTTTATGCTCTTTAAGAAAATTTGAGAATGAACATTTTCCACCATATTTATATAGTTCATTGATACATTCAGTAGATATGATGGTAGATATATTACAGGAAGCAGTTGAAAATGGATTAAAAGATAATGCCACGGAATATTTTTTTCAGTGTCAGAAGGCACTTTATCTGTCTATTCAAAATGCAGCCAAAGTAGACCGGCAGTTCACCCAGACTCCAGATTTTGATATGAGAATGTATGATGTGCCTGTTAAGCTTGTCATGTTTTTTATTGCATATATAAATGCGATAAAAGAATATTTAAGTAAAGCTGGTGAGGTGAGAGAAGAAGAAACACATAGATATGAATTTTTGCTTTGTCCGGCTGGCATTTGCGGTTGCCATCAATATTGAACCGGAAATCCTCATTGTGGATGAGGCTCTTTCCGTGGGGGATGTATTTTTCCAGGCAAAGTGCTATCACAAGTTTGAAGAATTTAAAAAGCAGACAGATGATTCATCGTGCCAGAAAGATGAATCCGGATGCGCTGGTTGTGGCAGTCGGATGTTATGTCCAGACAAATTCCGAAGAAGTACTTAAAGATTTAAGCATTGATATTGCCATAGGAAACAATCGCAAAAAAGACATTGCCGATATTATTGAGGAGTATCTGCAAAAGAAATCTTTTTCGGAGAATCCGATTATTGATATCAATCATACTGATGAATATGAGGATATGCAGCTTACCCACACAGCGGAGCACACGCGTGCGTTTATTAAAGTCCAGGATGGCTGCAATCAGTTCTGCTCCTACTGTATTATTCCGTATGCGAGAGGAAGAATCCGCTTCCGTGAAATCGAGGAAGTGGTAAAAGAGGTTACGAAACTTGCAGAAAATGGTTATCAGGAAATTGTCCTGACCGGAATTCATTTAAGCTCTTATGGAATGATAAAAGGAAATGATTTTACCAAGAGCAGATTGTTGGAGTTGATTCAGAGTGTGAATGATATCGAGGGAATCCGAAGAATCCGGTTGGGGTCTTTGGAACCACGTATCATTACCGAAGAATTTGTTCAGGGACTTTCCAAATGTGAAAAATTGTGCCCGCATTTTCACTTGTCCCTGCAAAGCGGATGTGATTCTGTACTGGAACGGATGAATAGAAAGTATACGACGCAGGAATACTATGAAGGGGTTCAGCTTTTGCGTAATTACTTTGAAAACCCCGCAATTACCACAGATGTAATTGTTGGATTCCCGATGGAAACAGAGGAAGAATTTCAAAAGACCGAAGAATTTCTTCAGAAGGTCCAGTTTTATGAGATGCATATTTTTAAATATTCCAAACGAAAAGGAACGCCGGCAGCAGTGATGCAGGGACAGGTTCCTGAGGAAATAAAAGCAATAAGAAGCAACCAGCTGCTAAAGTTAAATGACGAAATGTCCGAAAAATTCCGTGAGAACTATATGGGTCAGCAGGTAGAAGTTCTGCTGGAAGAAGAAATGCTTCTGGATGGAATACTTTATCAGACCGGATATACAAGAGAATATATCCGCGTGGCACTGAAAACGGAAGAAGATATGTCCGGAAAGGTCATAACCGGCACGTTAAAGGCATTTTTGAGACCGGACATGCTTCTTGTAATTTCCAATTAAATGGAGTAATATGAATAAGGTGTAGTTTATGTATTTATGGTGAGGTGCAGAATGCAGGATTTGGGAAATACGCAATTTTTTTGTGTGGAAAAAGACAATAACAGTGTGAAACTCGTGCTGCAGGAGGTATATGAAGCATTAGTAGAAAAGGGATACAATCCGGTAAACCAGATGGTAGGTTACATTATGTCCGGAGATCCTACATATATTACAAGTCATCGAAATGCCAGAAGCCTGATTATGAAGCTGGAAAGAGATGAACTGGTAGAGGAAATGCTGACAGAATACATTAAGAGTAATCATTGGAAGAAGGCAGAGTGAGGATAGTTTCATGCGAATTATGGGATTAGACTACGGTTCTAAAACAGTAGGAGTAGCAATTAGTGATGCGTTGTTGATTACTGCGCAGGGCATTGAGATTATCCGTCGTAAGGATGAAAATAAGCTGCGTCAGACACTTGCGAGAATTGAACAGCTTATTTTGGAATATGAAGTAGAAGAAATTGTCCTTGGATTACCCAAGAATATGAATGATACTTGCGGAGAACGTGTGGAGGCAACTCTGGAATTTAAGGAGAAGCTGGAAAGAAGAACAGGACTGTCGGTACATACTTGGGATGAACGATTGACGACAGTGGCAGCAGATAAAGCAATGATGGAAGCCGGGATACGGCGGGAAAACAGAAAAGAATATGTGGATATGATAGCCGCCACATTTATTTTACAGGGATATCTGGACCGTAGGGCTATGAATCAACAGGAATAGAGGAAGTTTTTGTGGAAAAGATTTTATTTACACTTGATACAGACGAACAGGTAGAATTTTATGTACTTGAACAGACGAAATTGTCCGGAAATCAATATATACTTGTAACAGAGGAAGAAGAGGGCGATGGAGAAGCTCTTATTCTGAAGGAAATTTCCGGAGAAAAGAACGGTGACACCGTTTATGAGGTGGTAGAAGATGATACAGAGCTTCAGGCAGTGGCAGCCGTTTTTGAAAATCTGCTTGAGGATGTAGCATTTTCCGATGGAGAAAATTCTTAAATGGTATGGAATAAACAAGAGACAGAATCCTTTTTGCGAAGTAAAGGATTGAAGGTTACAAAACAGAGAATTCTGGTACTGGAGGCTTTGGCATCCTGTCCGGATAAACATCTCACAGCAGAAGAGATTTATGAGATTGTAAAAGCAGATTGCCCGGAGATTGGGTTGGCAACTGTTTATAGAACAATACAGTTATTTTATGAGTTACACTTAATTGACCGCATTAATCTGGATGATGGTTTTGTACGCTATGAAATCGGGGACATGGAAAAGGGCGGAACAAAACACCACCATCATCATTTAATATGCTCTAAATGTGGAAAGGTAATATCATTTCAGGATGACCTTTTGGAGGAGCTGGAGAAGAAGATATTGGAAACAACAGGCTTTTGGGTAATGGATCATGAAGTGAAACTCTACGGATGCTGTAAAGAATGTGGAGGTAAAACTGATTGAAAAAAAATGAATTAACACCTACTTCAAGTCTTAAGGTAATTCCTTTAGGTGGACTTGAGCAGATTGGTATGAACATTACTGCCTTTGAGTACGAAGACAGTATTGTTGTAGTGGACTGCGGACTATCTTTTCCGGAGGATGATATGCTTGGAATCGATTTGGTGATTCCGGATGTAACATATCTGAAAAATAACATTGATAAGGTTAAGGGCTTTATGATTACCCATGGACATGAGGATCATATCGGAGCACTTCCTTATGTCTTAAAAGAAATTAATGTTCCGGTGTATGCAACGAAGCTTACGATGGGAATTATTGAGAATAAGCTGAAAGAGCATAACCTTCTTGGAACAACAAAGCGAAAAGTGGTAAAATTCGGACAATCCATTAACCTTGGACAGTTCCGGATTGAGTTTATAAAAACAAACCACAGTATTGTGGATGCGGCAGCGCTGGCAATTTATTCTCCTGCGGGAATCATTGTGCACACGGGAGACTTTAAGGTGGATTATACACCGGTGTTTGGCGATGCGATTGATTTGCAGCGTTTTGCAGAAATCGGAAAGAAGGGTGTACTCGCATTGATGTGTGATTCCACCAATGCAGAACGTCCCGGATTTACGCCGTCTGAACGTACCGTTGGAAAGACGTTTGATACATTATTTGAGGAGCATAAGAGCACAAGAATTATCATTGCAACCTTTGCTTCGAATGTTGACCGCGTGCAGCAGATTATCAATTCCGCATATAAATTTGGCAGAAAGGTAGTCGTGGAAGGCCGCAGTATGGTAAACATTATTGAAACTGCGACAAATCTCGGCTATTTAAATATTCCGGAAAATACCTTAATTGATATTGAAATGCTTAAAAACTATCCGGATGAAAAAACGGTTATCATTACAACGGGAAGTCAGGGAGAGAGCATGGCGGCATTGAGCCGTATGGCTGGAAATACCCATAAGAAAATTTCCATTGGTCCGAAGGACACGGTTATTTTTTCCTCGAATCCGATTCCCGGAAATGAAAAAGCAGTAACGAATGTCATTAATGAATTGTTAATGAAGGGCGCAGACGTTATTTTCCAGGATGTACATGTTTCGGGACATGCCTGTCAGGAAGAAATCAAGCTGATTTATTCTCTGGTCCGTCCTAAGTATGCAATTCCGGTCCATGGAGAATATAAGCATTTAAAGGCACAGGCGAAAATCGTAGGAGAGCTTGGAATTCCGAAGGACCATATTTTTCTGTTGCAATCCGGTGATGTGCTGGAATTGGACAAAGAGAAAGCAGCTGTAACCGGAAGAGTACCGGTTGGAGCAATATTGGTAGATGGTCTTGGTGTCGGTGATGTCGGAAACGTAGTGCTTCGTGACAGACAGCATCTTGCAGAAGATGGTATTATGATTGTCGTGCTGGGATTAGATGGTGCTACAAATGAACTTGTTTCGGGACCGGATATTGTTTCGAGAGGCTTTGTATATGTAAAGACATCCGATGAATTGATGGATGAAGCCAGAGAGGTTGTTTATGAAGCCATTGAAGGCTGCCTGAATAGAGGTGTTTCCGATTGGGGAAAACTAAAAGGAACCATTAAAGACAGCCTGAGTGATTTTGTATGGAAGAAAACAAAGCGCAGACCGATGATTCTTCCGATTATTATGGAAATATAGCAGAACAAATGAGGCAGGAATAATAAAATACGGCGAGGATCGTGTGACATCTGACCCGGCAGAAGCAGCTTACGATGCAGTTTATATGTGGAAAGCCGCTTGTGAGAAAGCAGGAAGCTTCGATACAGACGATGTACGTGAAGCACTGGACGGACTTAGCATCGATGCACCGGAAGGAACAATTACAGTAGATGGCGAGAATCAGCATCTGTACAAAACAGTCCGTATCGGACAGGTAGCAGACGATGGACTGATCTACGAGCAGTATTCAACAGACAGCCCGGTAAAACCAGATCCATATCTGACAACTTATGACTGGGCAGTGGATGCAGGAGTACAGCCACTTGAGTAAATGAAAGACAGAGGTGAAAGTTCATATAACAGAACGGCCACCGTGAGTTTAACAGGCGGGAGAATCTGTCACAGACAGGTTCTCCTTTTAAGAAAGGAGGAGCTTTATGAATCTGGTATTTAACGGATTAAGCCTGGCTTCAATTATATTACTCGCATCACTGGGACTTGCGATCACATTTGGACTGATGCGCGTGATCAATATGGCACATGGAGAATTCATGATGATCGGGGCTTACACAACTTATGTGGTGCAGGGGCTGGCACAGAAATATATTTCAAAAGACGCAGCAGACCTGGGATACTTTTTATCTATTTTTGTTGCATTTGCAGTGACATTTTTAATCGGCTCTTTACTGGAAACACTTGTCGTTTCAAGATTATACGGAAGAGAAATCGACAGCCTTCTGGCAACCTGGGGAATCAGCCTGATCCTTCAGCAGGCAGCGAGAAGCATCTTCGGAACACAGGGAGTTCTTGTGACAACACCAAAGATTCTGTCAGGAAGTATCAAGATCGGTGGAGCATCACTTTCCTTAACCCGACTTTTTATTATTGCACTGGTAGCACTTTGTCTGCTTTTCGTATGGGTACTCATGTACCGTACAAACTTTGGTCGTCAGATGCGTGCAGTTATGCAGCACAGACCGATGGCACAGTGTCTTGGAATCAATTCAAGAAAAATCGACAACCTGACATTCAGTATTGGTTCTGGACTTGCAGGAATCGCAGGATGTTCGATCGCGTTGCTTGGCTCAATCGATTCCACAGTCGGACAGAATTACATTGTAAATACATTTATGGCAGTTGTGCTTGGTGGTGTCGGAAAGCTTCTCGGAACAGTACTTGGATCCACAATTATCGGATTCTCAAGTATTGGATTTGAGACGATTACATCTTCTTCCATTGCGAAGGCAATTGTTCTTCTGATCATTATTATCTTTTTACAGAAAAAACCACAGGGCCTGTTTACCGTACGAAGCAGAGCACTGGATGAATAGGAGGGATGGCAGATGAAAGTATTGAAGAAAAATGGATATAATCTCTGTTTTACATTGATCGTTATCGTGCTTGCATTGATGCCGGTTCTTCTGATGAATGGAGCAGTAAAGAGTACGACAGTATTATTTCTTGGAAAATGTATTGCATTTGCAATTGTTGCACTTGGCCTTGATCTGATCTGGGGCTATACAGGAATCTTAAGTCTTGGTCATGGACTCTACTTCTGCCTTGGTGCATATGGAATGGGGATGTATCTGAAAATGGTACAGACACATGGAAAGATCACGGACTTTATGCAGGTCGGAGGACTGACAGAACTTCCACTGATCTGGAAGCCATTTTTGTCACTGCCGGGAACATTTCTTATGATCTTTATTGTACCATTGATCGTTTCCGGACTGATTGGATATTTTATTTTTAAAAATCGTGTCAAAGGAGTTTATTTTTCAATTATCTCACAGGCACTGACCTGGGCTGCTTATTCGATTTTTATCGCAATGTCACCATACACAAACGGTAATGTCGGTATCAGCCAGATCCAGTCTATTATTGGAAGTCTGCGTGGACCGAAGAACCAGGGAAATCTGATCACATTGTTTTATGTCGCATTAGTTTTCCTGATTGTGATCTATGCATTATCTTATTTCCTTGTTCATACGAAGTTTGGTAAGATTCTGATCGCAATCCGTGATGGAGAGAACAGAACTTATTTCTCCGGTTACTGTGTAAGTAACTATAAGAATTTTATCTATGTGCTGTCAGCAATTTTTGCAGCGGTGGCAGGTGCGCTATTCGTAAACTTCAATGGTTCGATTACACCGACACAGATGTCAATAACATATTCCATTACAATGGTTATTTGGGTAGCAATCGGAGGAAGAGGTACTTTGATCGGAGCGGTCATCGGAGCATTCCTGATTAATCTGTGTGAATATAACTTAAGTTCAGGCGGCATGGCAGAGAGCTGGCAGTATATCATCGGTCTTCTGTTTGTGATCACGATTCTTTTCTTCAAAGGTGGAATTGTCGGAATTGTAAAAGATCAGATTCCGGCATTGATCCAGAAGTGCAGAAGGAGTGATCTGAAAGAAAAGAAACAGAGTCATGTGTTGGCAGGAAAGGAGGCATAGCGATGGGAACAAGTGCAGATACAGCTTTAAAGATTAAAAATGTTTCAGTCGTGTTTGATGGCTTTCAGGCATTGACAGATGTGGATGTGAAAGTGAAAAGAAACAGCATTCATTTCTTTATCGGACCAAATGGAGCAGGAAAGACGACACTTCTTGACATCATCTGTGCCAAGACAAAACCAACGAAAGGAAATGTTACTTATTATCCGGAAAAAGGGGAGAAGATCCGTCTAACCGGAATGAAGGAATACAAGATCGTAAATGAAGGCGTTGTCCGCAAATTCCAGGTACCGTCAGTATTTGTCAATCTTACTGTTTTTGAAAATATGGAGCTTTCCTTAAAAGGAAATAAGCAGGTGTTCCAAAGCATCTTCCACAGAACTTCAAAAGAAGAAAAAGAGCTGATTAATGAGACTCTCAGGAAGGTCGGACTGGAAGATAGAAAAGATGTGCTGGCGGGAGCTCTTGCACATGGTGAGAAACAGTGGCTGGAGATTGCAATGCAGTTTGTACAGAAACCGGAGATCATCATGCTTGATGAGCCGGCAGCCGGAATGGGTAAGCCGGAGACATTTAAGACCGGTGAACTTTTAAAAGAAATCAAGAAAGAATGTACGATTATTGTCGTTGAGCATGATATGGATTTCGTAAAGCAGATCGCAGATTGTGTTACAGTTCTTCATGAAGGCAAGGTATTGATGGAGGGCGACATTCACGATGTACTTGCAGACAAGACAGTACAGTCTGTTTATCTTGGAAGGGGCGGTGAGCGAAGTGCTTAAAATCGAACAGATAGATTCTTATTATGGAGAAAGCCGTGTGATCCAGGGACTGAATCTTCAGGCAGAGCAGGGAAAAATCACCTGTCTGATCGGAAGAAACGGTGTTGGAAAGAGCACAACTTTGAAGAGCATCATGGGGCTTGTAAAGACCCCGACAGGAAAGATTTTATTAGACGGAAAAGACATCATCCGTATGAAGACGTATGACCGTGTGCGGCTTGGAATCGGATATGTGCCGCAGGGAAGAGATATTTTCCCACAGATGACAGTGCAGGAGAATATTGAGCTCGGCCTTCAGGCAATTGGAGGAAAAGGAAAAGTACCGGATTACATTTACGATCTATTTCCAATCCTGCCTAAATTTGCAAAGAGAAAAGGCGGAGATCTCTCCGGTGGCCAGCAACAGCAGCTTGCAATCGCACGTGCACTTGTCGCTGATCCGAAGATCCTGATTCTGGATGAACCAACAGAAGGAATTCAGCCGTCAATTATTGAAGATATCGGTGATGCGATCCGCAAGGTAAATAAAGAGATTGGAATCTCGGTTCTGATCGTAGAACAGTACCTTGACTTTGTACTTGGAATCTCGGATTATCTTTATGTAATGGAGAAAGGTAATATTGTCCTGAAAGGTAAGACAAGTGAGATGGATCCGGCAGAGGTACAGAAGATGATGACCGATTAAGTATGAATTGGTGTTAAAAATAATTTGACAAAGCGGGGGAATTGTGATAAAACCTTACTTAATAAAGAACACGAAGGCGTGTCTGCAGAAGAGATGATTCTGCGGGCACGCCTTTTTGCTGTTAAAACCAGAAGGAGGACTTAAGATGCGGCTGACACCGAAAGAGACAGATAAGCTTATGCTTCATCTGGCAGGAACACTGGCAAAAGAACGAAAAGACCGGGGACTGAAACTAAATTATCCGGAGGCGATCGCCTATATCAGTTCAGAACTTTTAGAACTGGCGCGTGACGGGCATAGTGTGACAGAGCTGATGAGCATGGGCGCAAAGATGCTGGCAAGTGAAGATGTGATGGACGGCGTGCCGGAGATGATTCATGAGATCCAGCTGGAAGCAACATTTCCGGATGGAACGAAGCTTGTGACCGTGCACCAGCCAATTACAGGAAACGGGGCAGTAAAACCGGGAGAAATATTGACAGAAGAGGGCGAAATTGAATTGAATGCCGGAAAGGATAAAGCACAGATTACTGTGACGAATACTGCAGACCGGCCGATTCAGGTTGGCTCTCATTTCCATTTTTTTGAAGTGAATAAAGCACTGGAGTTCAACCGTAATCTTGCGTATGGTATGCGGCTGGATATTCCTGCCGGTACAGCAGTCCGCTTTGAACCAGGAGAGAGCAAGAGAGTCGAACTGGTAGAAATCGGTGGAACAAGAGAAGGCTATGGTCTGAATGGGCTTGTGGAAGGATCCATGGATGAGGAAGAAATAAAGAAAAAAGCATTGAAAAAAGCAGCAGAACTTGGATTCAAGGGGGTGGAAGCAGATGAGTAAGATCAGCAGAGCAAAATATGCAGATATGTATGGCGCAACAACAAAAGACCGGATCCGTCTGGCAGATACCTCCCTTATCATTGAAGTAGAAAAGGATTATGCAACGTATGGAGATGAAGCAAAGTTTGGCGGTGGAAAATCTCTGCGGGATGGTATGGGACAGTCCTGTACAGTTCCGGACGATAAGTGCCCGGATACAGTGATCACGAATGCAGTGATCGTGGATTACTGGGGAATCGTGAAAGCAGATATCGGAATGAAAGACGGTAAGATCTGTGGAATCGGAAAAGCAGGAAACCCGGCGATCATGGATGGAGTTGACGAGAACCTTATCATTGGAGCCGGAACAGAAGTGATTGCAGGAGAAGGACTGATCGTGACCGCCGGAGGTCTTGATACGCATATTCATTTCATTAGTCCGACGCAGATGGAGACAGCACTCTACAGCGGAGTCACAACGATGATCGGCGGTGGAACCGGACCGGCCGATGGAACGAACGCGACAACCTGTACACCGGGACGTTTTAATATAGAAAAAATGCTGGAGGCAGCAGAGGAACTTCCGATCAATCTTGGATTTCTTGGAAAAGGAAATTCTGCCAATCTGGATACAGTCGCAGAACAGATCGAAGCGGGAGCCTGCGGTATGAAGCTGCATGAGGACTGGGGTTCTACACCGGCTGCGATTGATTATTGCCTGACCATGTGTGATAAATACGATGTACAGGCGGCAATTCATACAGATACACTGAACGAGGCAGGATTTGTAGAAGATACAGTAAATGCATTTAAAGGACGTACGATCCATACTTATCATACAGAAGGCGCAGGCGGAGGACATGCACCGGATATTATCCGCGCGGCAGCATTTCCGAATGTTCTCCCCTCCTCAACAAATCCTACGATGCCATTTACAAAGAATACACTGGATGAGCACCTGGATATGCTGATGGTATGTCATCATCTTGACAAAAGAGTGCCGGAGGATATCGCATTTGCAGATTCCAGAATCCGTCCGGAGACAATTGCTGCTGAAGATGTATTGCATGATATGGGAATCTTTTCGATGATGAGTTCGGATTCTCAGGCAATGGGACGTGTCGGAGAGGTTATCACAAGAACCTGGCAGACTGCAGATAAGATGAAAAAGCAAAGAGGCTCACTTCCGGAGGATAATGAACGAAATGACAATTTCCGTGTCAGACGTTATATTGCAAAATATACGATCAACCCGGCAATCACACATGGTGTGTCTGAATATGTCGGTTCTGTTGAAGTTGGAAAGATGGCAGATCTTGTTCTCTGGAATCCGGCAATGTTTGGCGTGAAACCGGATATGATCATCAAGGGTGGATTTATTATAGCATCCAAGATGGGAGATGCGAATGCATCAATCCCGACACCACAGCCGGTTGTCTATACAAAGATGTTCGGAGGATATGGACTGGCCAGAAAGAGAACCTGCATCACATTTGTGTCACAGGCTGCAATTGAAAATGGAATCAAAGAGAAGCTGTCCCTGCAGCGTCAGGTACTTCCTGTTCATGACTGCCGAAAGATAGGAAAGAAGGACATGAAGAATAACGATGTGATCGCTGATATTCAGGTGAATCCGGAAAATTATGAAGTGCGTGTGGATGGAGAACTGATCAGCTGCGAAGCGGCAGAAGAACTTCCAATGGCACAGCGATACTTCCTGTTTTAGCGGAGTGTCTGAATTTGCAGAGAAGGATAGAGAGGCGGAGAAGAAATGATAGTAGAAAAGATACTTGGAAACAGAAGCGACTATCCGGTTAACGGAAGAACAATAGATCAGGTAGGACTTGAGTGGTATGAACTTGAGAAAAAGCTGATGCGTAAGAAAACAGAGAGCGGAGAAGAGATTGGAATCCGTGTATCAGAGCATATGAAAGATGGTGATATTCTTTATGCGGATGATACAAGACTGATTGTAGTGGATGTCCTGCCGGCAGACCTTACAGTGGTTCCGGTTACTACAATGCAGGAGATGGGAAGACTTTGCTTTGAGCTTGGAAACCGTCATCTGTCATTGTCGATCGGGGAAAAGGAAGTAAGTGTTCCTTATGATGAACCGACTTTTTTATATCTTGAAAAGCTTGGATTCAAGCCGGAAAAGAAGAAGGAAGAGGTACAGGAAGAGCAGATCAAGGTGATCGTGCTGCC
>OQVT01002262.1_pt1 | contig 12408 bp, 10 predicted proteins | sample 1691561 | NCBI WGS metagenome assembly OQVT01 (sample SAMN03418260, study PRJEB22391) | human gut metagenome | biome: human-gut; feature: organic feature; material: feces | host: Homo sapiens | place: Tanzania | collected 2013-01 | reverse complement strand
GCTCTTCCGATCTGCTTGCCGTTATTGAGCAAAGCTATTCAAGTGTGACTGGAGTTCAGACGTGTGCTCTTCCGATCTGCTTTGCCAAAGAAGGAAGCGTAAGTCTTATCTTCAGAATCGGAAAAAGCAAGTCCAATACTAATGGAAATGTTATCTGGAATAGAAAGCCCCTCTTTTTTCAGGATAATCTGAATGAGAGATTCCGCTTTTTCAAAAGCAACCTCTTTTGCTGGTATATCAGGCATCAAAACAACTAATTCATCTCCACCGATACGACCTACAAAGTCCGTATTACGAAACTGGGAGGAAATAACTCCGGCAATAACACAGATGATGTGATCTCCTACGGTGTGACCATAAATATCATTTACAGATTTAAAATTATCAATATCAATGACCATCAGTGCATGAAGCGCGGAAGGTGCATTGGTGAGTGTCTCAGTTACCAGATTTTCAATGGTCACTTTATTGAAAAGACGAGTCATCTCGTCAATCTGGGATTTGACTTTCCATACATTTTGTTCATCGAGACTGCTTTGAAGACGTCTTTTTACACCGAGCGTATTATTAACACGGGAAAGCGCAATGCGGGCATCCACCGGTTTAATAATAAATTCATCGGCGCCAAGTTCGAAAGCGTCTGTCTGGAATTCAATGGAATTGCTGGAAGTCAGAACGATGACGGGAATATCTTTAAATGCATCCATCGTCTGTCTGCGTCGCAGAACTTCGAATCCATCAATCCCCGGCATTACCAGATCAAGTAAAACGAGGTCGATCAGATGGCTGCTTTTCTCAAGGATCATTAAACATTCTTCGCCTGAAGTGGCTTCTTCGAGGCGAAAATGTTCTCCCAGCATCTCTTTTATAATTGCACGTTGAAATTTTGAGTCATCAACAATTAAAAGAGTTTCTTTCTTTTGTAAGTTCATACTAATCCCCCATAAGGAATGGACTCTAATACAAATAAGTCTATCAGCAATACTATAGCACATTTGGATTTGGATATTCAATAAAGAATTCGCACTGCAAGACTTTTTGACAAACATTTTTGACCGTGGTATAATTCCTCCCCGATTAAGGAAAATATAAGAGAAAAGAGCAAAAAGTCAAGGTTTCAGGACTTAAAATAAATATAAGATCAGGAGGAAAGCAGGGATTCGTAAGGAATCGTTGCGAGAAAATTATGTGTACAGCAGCAACTTATAAAACAAAAGATTTTTATTTTGGAAGAACGTTAGATTATGAATTTTCTTATGGAGAGCAGATTGCAGTGACACCACGCAATTATCCGTTTCATTTCCGGCATATGGGGGATGTTGCAAACCATTATGCGATCATAGGAATGGCGCATGTTGCAGCAGATTATCCACTGTATTATGATGCGGTCAATGAAAAAGGTGTTGGGATGGCAGGACTGAATTTTGTCGGAAATGCGTATTTCCCAGAAGTGACAGAGGGAAAAGAAAATGTTGCCTCCTTTGAATTTATTCCGTGGGTGTTAGGACAGTGTGCCAATATGAAGGAAGTCAGGGAATTGCTGGCTAAGATCAATATTACAGGAACACCTTTTGCGGAAAATATGCCGGCGGCTTCCCTGCACTGGATCATTGCGGACGCTGATGAGGCTGTCACAGTGGAATCCATGAAGGATGGGCTGAAATTTTACGACAATCCGGCGGGCGTTATGACAAATAACCCACCATTTGACCAGCAGATGTTTCTGTTGAACAATTACAGAGGACTTTCACCAAAACAGCCGGAAAACCATTTTTCTGAGAAACTTCCGTTGGAATGCTACAGCCGTGGCATGGGAGCATTGGGATTGCCGGGAGATCTTTCGAGTGCATCCCGTTTTGCGAGGGTTGCCTTTACGAAAATGAACTCTGTTTCCGGTGATTCGGAGGAGGAGAGCGTTGGTCAGTTTTTCCATATTTTAGGATCTGTGGAGCAGCAGAGAGGATGCTGTGAAGTGGCAGAAGGAAAATATGAGATCACGATTTACACTTCCTGTTGTAACGCCACAAAAGGTATTTATTATTACACAACTTATACGAACCGCCAGATCACAGCGGTGGATATGCACAGGGAAGATCTGGATGGAAGTGGACTGATCCATTATCCGATGCTGGAAAAAGAGCAGATCCTCCGGCAGAATTAATAAAAAAATAGTTAAGATTTGGAAAAATTTTTATAACGAAATTGACAGGACAGGCATTCTTATATTAAACTAACAAATATAAGAGGGAGTAGTTAGCATCTTCGGATGGAATAGTAGTCGTCATCACGCTGAAAGGCCGGTTATTATTGTAAGTAACGAGACTTTTATCACTCAAAATTTTTTTTGATGCGATAAAGGTCTCTTTTCATAATCAATCCTTTATCGCAGGAAAGGAAGGCGTTATGGAATATTTACTGTTACTCGTTGGTTTTGTACTTTTAGTAAAAGGTGCAGATTTTTTCGTGGAGGGAAGTTCTTCTCTGGCAAAAATCATGAAAGTGCCGAGCGTCATCATTGGTCTTACCATTGTTGCGATGGGAACCAGTGCCCCGGAGGCATCTGTCAGCATTAATGCGGCGCTCACAGGCAATAATGACATTGCGATCAGCAATGTTGTCGGTTCGAATATTTTTAACGGTCTTGTGGTGGTCGGTATCTGTGCTTTCTTAGCAAGTTTTAAGACAAATCTCGATATTTTAAAAAGAGATATGCCTCTCAACATTGTGATCACAATGATTCTCTGTTTCATGTTTATGGATGGAAAACTGAGCCGTATTGAAGGTCTGATTCTACTGGCAGGAATGGCAGCATATATTGTAAGCATGATTTATTCTGCTTTGAAAAATCGTGAAACTGGTGAGGATTGTAAGGTACTGTCGCTGCCAAAAAGTATTGTGTTTATGGCAGGCGGTCTTGTGGCAGTTATTTTTGGTGGGGATCTTGTGGTGGATAATGCCTGTGTGATCGCAGCAAATTTTGGCGTCAGCCAGAACTTTATCGGACTTACGATCATAGCGATCGGAACATCACTTCCGGAGCTTGTGACGTCCATCGTTGCAACCAGAAAGGGAGACAGCGGTCTTGCACTGGGCAATGCGATCGGATCAAATATTTTCAATATTCTTTTTATCCTTGGTATGTCGGCAGCAATTTCACCACTCAATGTGTTAGGAGAATCCCTGACGGACTGTATCATTCTATTGATCAGCGCAGTTATTTTGTTTGTATTGGCAAAGACAAAAAAGACAATGTCAAGATGGGAAGGCGCGGTCTGTGTACTACTGTATATTGTATACACAGCATATCTGCTGATCAGGTAAAAATAGCACAGATCTGGGAGAGGTGATTTCCTGCGGACAAAAGTAGCAAAAGAAACCATGCATTTATAAAGGAGGTCACTTTATGACAACATATCTTCTTATTACAGCAGTAGTTATTTTTGCCTGTGTATTCCTGAGCAAAGTGTCAAGCAGACTTGGAATTCCAATGCTGCTTGCGTTCATTTTGCTTGGAATGCTGTTTGGTTCGGATGGGATTCTAAAGATTCCGTTTGACAATTATGCGTTTGCAGAGCAGATATGTACGGTCGCATTGATCTTCATTATGTTTTATGGTGGCTTTGGAACGAACTGGCAGCAGGCGAAGTCAGTTGCGGTAAAGGCAGGGCTGTTATCGACGGCCGGAGTTGTGATAACAGCTGCACTTACCGGAGTTTTCTGTCATTACGCCTTACATATCGCATGGGTGGAAAGTATGCTGATCGGTGCACTGATCGGTTCCACAGATGCGGCATCCGTATTCTCAGTGTTGCGATCGAAACGGCTGAGTCTGCGTTATAATACGGCTTCCCTTTTGGAAGTGGAAAGTGGTAGTAATGATCCGTGCGCATATATGCTCACGGTAACATTTATCGCGATCGCACAGGGCAGCGCCAGTGGTGGACAGATTGGACTTCTCATTGTAAAACAGATGCTTTTTGGCATTCTTTTTGGTGGGTTGATCGCAGCAGCTGCAGTGCTGCTGTTGAAAAAAATTAAGTTTTCGACCGCAGGATTTGACATGGTTTTTGTGGTCGGAATTGCAGTGATCGGGTACGCACTTCCGGCAGTTTTTGGTGGAAATGGATTTTTAAGTGTCTATATCGTGGGAATTGTGCTCGGAAATACCGAGATCCGCAACAAGCGGAATCTGGTAAACTTTTTTGACGGACTGACCGGATTGATGCAGATGCTCATTTTCTTTCTGCTCGGACTTCTGGCATTTCCATCGAGACTGCCGCAGGTGGTGCTTCCGGCACTTTTGATCGCAGTATTTCTGACATTTGTGGCAAGACCGGTGGCAGTTGCACTTGTACTCACACCGTTTAAAGGAAAAATTTCACAACAGCTTCTGGTGTCGTGGGCAGGTTTGAGAGGTGCAGCGTCCATCGTGTTTGCAATTATGGCAGAGATGGCAGTGGAAACAGAAAATGATGTGTTCCATATTGTTTTTATGATCGTGCTGTTTTCTATCCTGCTTCAGGGCTCGTTGCTGCCGCTTGTGGCAAAGAAGCTGGATATGATCGATGAAAAAGGCGATGTCATGAAAACGTTTAATGATTATTCCGATGAAGTTCCGGTGCAGTTTATCCAGCTCAGTATTCCAAAGAGCCATCACTGGTGTGGAAAAACATTAAAAGAGCTGACACTTCCGCCGGAGACACTGGTCGTATTATTAAAAAGAAATGGAGAGAATATCATCCCAAATGGGGATACCAGACTTCTCGAAAACGATGTTCTGGTCTTAAGCGCAACTTCGCCGGATCATGTCGAGGGTGTATCACTTGTTGAGATTTATGTGGATGAAAATAGCAAGTATAACGGAAAATTGTTATCAGAGATTCCAAAGAAAGAGAATACGTTAGTGATCATGATCCAGAGAGGAGAGCAGGTGATTATCCCGCACGGAAATATCCGGCTGGAAAGTGGCGATATGCTGGTTGTGAGCAAAACGGAAATCTGATTTACAGACGGAGAACAGACAGAACGTAATAATTACTGATTTTACTCTAAGGAAAATCAAAAAATGTCCGATAAATAACGTGAAAGCGAATTTCAAGGAAGAAAGGAGATGCCTCATATGCGTATAGATGCTTATAATCAGATCGCGCAGGTATACAAGACGACAAGCGCAGCAAAGTTACAGAAGACAGAGAATGCAAGGCATGGACGTGATGAAGTACAGATCTCGTCTTTTGGCAGAGATTATCAGATCGCAAAACAGGCAGTCACTGAAGCAGCGGATATCAGGGAAGATAAAGTCGCAGAACTAAAAGCAAAGGTTAACTCTGGTAATTATTCCGTGGATACTACAGATTTTGCGAAAAAATTATTGGAAAAGTACAACACATCATTAATGTAAAAGTGAGGATGAATTTTGGCTAGTTTAATGGAAGACCTGATCAATGTTTTGAACCAGGAAGAAGAACAGTATCAGGGATTGATCGAACTCGGAAAGAAAAAGAGGGAAGTGGTGATCCGGGCGGATATTAAGACGCTGGATGAGATCACCGCGACGGAGCAGGAGGTTGCCAGCAATCTGCAGAATCTGGCGAAGAAGAGAACCAGAGTACTCAACGACATGGCAACGGTTCTTGGCAGGAATCCGGGAGATGTTACGATCACAAAGATGATTTCTTATCTGGAGGAACAGCCGGTCGAGCAGAAACAGCTCATGGAAGTAAAGGAGCGGCTTTTACAGACAGGAAAAGAGATGGCAGCCATTAATGAACAGAATGAGATCCTTTTAAATCAGGCATTAGAGATGGTGGAGTTTGACCTTACATTGCTTAAGAGTATGCGACAGGCACCTGAGACCGCCAACTATAATAAGAACGCCTGCAATACAGGTGATCTGCTTGGCAGCAGTGGCTTTGACGCAAAACAGTAACATGTAAGGAGGGAGCACCATGGCTAACGGCTTTGGAAGCTTATATATCGGAGCATCCGGGTTACAGAATTCCCAGAATGCTTTAAATACAACATCAAATAACCTTGCAAACGTAAATACCAAGGGTTATGTACGTCAGCAGGTTTTACAGGTAGACAGAAATTATACAACCTTCAATACAACTGCAGCGATCAGCCAGCAGCAGTCTGGTCTTGGTATGAAGATCGGTGATGTGGTGCATGCGAGGGATGTATTTTTGGATAAATCATATCGAAACGCATCAGGACGTCAGGCATATTATGCAGCCACGTATGAGGCAGTGGACGAGGTTTACACTTTTTATCAGGAGTTACAGGGACAGGCTTTTCAGAACACATTAGAAGATTTCTGGACGGCTTTTCAGGAATGGGCAAAAGCTCCGGATGACAGTGTGCAGCAGAATCTGGTCATTCAGAAGGCCAATCTGTTTGTCAGCAGATCCAATGCAGTCTATACGGGACTTTCCGACTACCAGAGCACGATCAATACACAGATTTCAGATGATATTGATCGAATCAATGAGCTGGGAAATACCATTTTTAAATTGAATCTGGAAATCCAGAAAGTAGAATCGGGTAATGTTGAGACTGCAATGACATTGCGTGATGAGAGAGATAAAGCGCTGGACGAACTCGCTTCTTATGTAGATATCAGTTACAAAGAGAATTCTGATGGAATTGTAAAGGTAAGTGTCGAAGGTGTTGAATTTGTAGACGAGGCAAGATGTTACGAGATGGGGAAGAACCGTGATGAGATCACGGGATTTGTCACACCTTACTGGACACATCTTTCCGATATCGAGAACGGCGATTACGACAACGTATTCAGCTTTACAACACCGATCTCCTCGGATCTTAATAATGATCTTGGAGAATTAAAAGCATTGATCCTGGCACGGGGAGACAGAAAAGCAACTTATAAAGATATTGCGGGGCTGACATCGGATGAATATAACAGATCAACGGCAGATTCCATCGCAACAGGAATGTCTGTCATGTTACAGGCACAGGCGCAGTTAGATCAGTTAGTACATGGGATGATCACAGCGATTAATGATACACTTTGTCCGAATACAACACTTGGAGAACTTACCGGAAATACAGCATCCCTTACCGGAACAGATGAGAATGGTAATACCGTTACGATCACATCCGGAATGAAAGTGCTGGATACGAAAAACTGCTCTACCGGAAGTGACAAACAGATCCCGCCACAGGAGCTGTTCACAAGACTTGGTACAGAGCGTTATACCAAAGTTTCTGTGCAGGAGACAGATGCCAATGGCAATACCGTTACCAACGATTATTATGTATACAATGAAGAGAGTGAGACAGATACTTCCAAACAGTATACATTAGCGAGTGTCAGTGTAAATGATAAGCTGGTAGAACAGGAGTCGCTGCTTCCACATCTTTCACAAAATGGGAAAGTGAATTATGATCTCGCCCAGAAAGTAGCAGCTCTCTGGAATGGTGAGTATCTTACCCTGGATCCGGATGACACGAATAAAGTTACATTTATTGATTACTATAATAATATGGTGGGAGCATTTGGAACGATCGGTTCCGTTTATGAATCCACAGCGAAAAGTCTTTCCGGAACAGTGACAGCTGTAGATAATCAGAGATCACAGGTTATGGGAGTTTCTTCTGATGAAGAATTGACCAAGATGATCAAGTTCCAGAATGCATATAATGCATCCAGCCGGTTTATCAATGTGGTGAATGAAATGATCGAATCCATGATCACACAGCTTGGCTCATAAAGACCGGATTTTTTAGTGGGACAAAAAACAGTTACTTTCACAGATTACATAGCAGAAAGAGAGAGGTGAGAGGATGCCTTCACAATTTTTTGGATTAACAATTGCATCGTCAGGCTTAAGTGCGTATCAGGCAGCACTTAATACCACCGCCAATAATATATCAAACGAACAGACAAAGGGATACAGCAGACAGGCAGCAAATCTTTCCGCATCGGATGCACTTCGTGTCAATGCAAAATACGGAAGCATGGGTTCCGGCGTTACGGTTAATTCCATTAAACAGATCCGAAGTGAGTACTATGATACAAAATACTGGCAGAATCAGGCAAGCCTTGGTCTGCATGAGACGAAATTAAGTTATCTGGAGCGGATTGAGAACTATTTTATTGATGATGATACAGAAAAGGGTTTTTCAACCATTTTAAATAAGATGTTCAATTCATTGGACACATTAAAAAATAATGCCGGTGATGTGAATGTCAGACAGCAGTTTATCTCAGATGCACAGAGTTTTACCACTTACTTTAACAGTGTGGCAACCGGTCTTGGCGAGATTCAGGACAGTGTGAATGAGGAGATCAAATCAACCGTTGAAAATATCAATGCGATCGGCAAAAAGATCAGTCTTTTGAATAAACAGATCAACGTTATTGAAGTACAGGGCGGTTATGCAAATGAACTCCGTGATCAGCGGGCACTTTTGATCGATGAGTTATCCTCTATTGTTCCAACAGAGGTTTCTGAAGTTCCGGTAACGAATTCCAAACATCCGGATATGCAGACAGGTGCAAATTATTATACGGTAAAAATCAATGGACAGAAGTTTGTTGATACTTACGAGTACAGTGAACTTACCTGTGTGGCAAGAAAAAACACGATCAATCAGTCTGACCGGGAAGGAATGTATGAGATTGTCTGGGCGGATACCGGAAACAGCTTTAAAGCAGGTTCCGACTCCAGCTCCGGTTCGCTGAAAGCACTGTTTGATATCCGGGATGGTAATAACAGTGAGAACTTCCGTGGTGCCATCACAGGGGTTACAGCAGGCACGATTACGATCAGCAATCCATCCATTACAAATGTCAATGCCATGACAATGCCGGCAGAGGGTGTTCTCACGATTGATGGAAAGAACTATAACTATACAGACTTTACTTTTACGACGGATGCAGATGGAAATGTCAAGGAATATACATTTACATTGGAGAATCAGCTGAGTTCCGACCAGCAGGCGAAGCTGGATGGAAAACAGGCGTCTATCGGCGAATCCATCGATGCGATGGGTATTCCTTATTATCTTGCACAGATGAATGAGTTCCTTCGTAATTTTGCAATTTCATTTAATGAAATTATGAATGGCGATAATGCGCAGGATCTGAATGGTAAGCAGACAAATTATTTTTCTTTCTTTACAGGTACACATACCAAGACAGGAGAAGAGTATCATTTTAACAAGGCAGCCGGTACTTATCAGGCAAAAACAAGTAACAGTTACTATCAGCTTACCTGTGGAAATGTATGTGTTTCCAATATTGCAGTCAAAGATCCGACAACCATTGCAACAACAGAGAAGATCACCAATGGTGCGGACGCATATGATCTGGTAGAGAAAATGTTATTGTTAAAGAGTGATACAGAGATGTATCGTGGTGGTGGTGCAGATGATTTCTTACAGTGTATGATCTCAGATATTTCTGTGGATACACAAAAGGCGACCATTTTCCAGAAAAATTACAGTAATATTTCCAGTGCGATCGAGAAACAGAGAATGTCTATTTCCGGTGTTGATAATGATGAAGAAGCACTTGATCTTGTAAAATTCCAGAACGCGTATAACCTTTCCTCAAAAATGGTATCTGTTCTGGCAGAGATTTATGATAAGCTGATCAATGAGACAGGTGTATAAAATCTCGTGATAAGAAGAGAGGAGTCATCCTATGAGAGTAACGAATAACATGATGCTTCGTAATACAACTTCGAACATCAATAACAATAAGTACAGTGTGAACAGTCTGAACAATCAGATGTCTTCACAGAAAAAAATCTCAAGACCTTCCGAGGATCCGGTTGTTGCCATCCGCGCACTTCGTCTGAGAAGCAATTTAAGTGAGATCAATCAGTATTATGAGAAGAATATCCCGGATGCAGATGCGTGGCTTGATGTGACAGAAACTGCGTTGAAGAATATGAAGACCATTCTGAAAGATATCCGTACCCAGTGTACGTATGGAGCCAGTGACCAGTTGACAGCAGAGGATAGAAAAACGATCCTGACACAGTTAGAGTCATTGCGCAAGCAGATTTATTCAGAAGGTAATTCTGATTATGCAGGAAGAACCGTTTTTACCGGGTATCGCACGAACTGTAAATTGACATTTATGGAAGACGAGAGTAATACGGAGTATAATATCCAGCAGAAGTTCAGCTATGAAGATATCGGGGAACATCGTTATTATGATGGACAGGTAGAGCTTAAGACAGCAGAAGAAATGAGTCAGAAAGTCACCACCTCTGATACGAAGCAGTACACTTATGACAGGATCAGGCTGGCGTATGGAGACATCGGATCTCTCAAAGATAAAGACGGTAATGAAATAGCTGTGGGCAACACAGGAACTCTCTCTTATCATTACACAGATAACACAGGTGCAGCAAAGACCGGTGATTTAAACGTAACGGTCTATGAGACAGAAGATGACTGGAAGAAAGCAGTGAAAGCCGGAAATATGCCGAAAGATGGAGCAGCTTTCATCAAGTCAACAGGAGAGCTTGTTTTAGGTAATGAGGCAAGTGAGACTTTGAAACAGAATAAGGCATCCATTGAGTTAAACTATGATAAAAAAGGCTTTAATTCAGGTGAAGTAAGACCTGAGTATTATTTTAACTGCACAGATATTACAGATGCTAAAAATAAAATTACATATGAAAAATATGATGCTAAAGGTAATGAGATTTATCAGGATATCGATTATATCATCGCTGTAAACCAGACATTGACAGTCAACACAAACGCATCTGACGTATTCAATGCAGATATCGGACGTGATGTGGACGAGATGATCAATGCGGTAAAAGCTGCCATTGATGCCAATGACAAAGTGGACAAGATTAAAGATATGATGAGTCAGGCAGCGTATTCGGGTGTCTCAGCACAGGAGAATCTGCAGACATGGTTAGAGGCAGCGCAGAAGGAAGCAGATTATGCAAATGATAATCTGCAGAAATTGTATGACAGCTATATCGGTAATTTTGATGAATATCTTTCGGATGTAAACCTTGCCATTACAACTGTAGGAAGCAAGGGCGATCGTCTGGAACTGACAGAGACACGTATGTCAAACCAGCAGCTGACCGTAAAAACCTTAAAATCAAATAATGAGGATCGTGAGCTTTCCGATATCATCATTGATTATACAGCAGCTTACACTGCTTATCAGGCATCTTTACAGGCGGCAGGAATGCTGAATCAGACAACATTGTTAAATTACATTTAAAACACGCTGCGGAAAGTGTGGCAGGAACGTGCTTGTGGGATCATTTTTCCCATAGGACGTTACGGATAGAATGGTCGGAGACCAGACGTTAGGAAAACGTTATAAAACCAGGAGGTCAGAAAGATGAAAGCAAAAACAAGAATGTTTGGCGAAATTGATATTCAGGAGGATAAGATCATCACTTTAGAGAGTGGAATGATCGGCTTTCCGGATATGCAGAAGTTTACATTGATTTTTGATGAGGAGAAAGGCAGCAAATCACATATTATGTGGCTTCAGTCTATGGATGATCCACAGACTGCGTTTCCGGTCATCAATCCGGTGACGATCAAGGAGGACTATAATCCATCTGTCAGTGAGGAATTGTTGAAGCCATTGGGCGATATGAAACAGGAAGACACCTTTGTACTTACAACCGTCAGAGTCCCAAAGGATATTCAGGATATGTCGATCAACCTGAAAGCCCCCATTATTATCAATATGTCCAACAATAGAGGGGCGCAGATTATCGTGGAAGATGATCTTCTCCCTCTGGCTCACGACACGAGGCTTGTTCATCCTGATGAGACGCTCTTTCTTGGTGGTGAGGAGAAGCATTATAGGCTTCTGGATCACAGGGACGAGCGCCATGTATGAGTGCCTGCAGCAGTTCTGGGAGTTCACGGGATTCGCCAACTGCACCTGGCAGCATCTGGTGATGATCCTGATTGGCCTCGTATTCATCACCCTCGGCATAGTCAAAAAATGGGAGCCTCTACTGCTCGTCCCTATCGGCTTCGGCATGATCATCGGCAACATCCCTCTTCCTATGGGGATGAATGTCAGCATCTACGAGGAGGGGTCGGTAGCTACTACGAGGTCAGCATTCAACTTAGTACCGAGCTTCATACCAAGGGTCATAGCCTCAGCATTTTCTGGGTTAGGAGAAACAACGGTTGGGAAATTGCCATCTACAACCATCTGCTCAGGAACTACATTGATGTTCTGGAAGCCCCATGAACGCAAGCAGAGAGGAACGATGACACGACCTGTACCATGCATAGCTGAGTAAACAATGTTGAGGTCCTTCTGACGGTTGATGACATCCTGGTCAATCATGGCAGAATGAACAGCTGTCATGTAGTCATAATCCATCTCACCACCGATAATCTTGATCAAATCCCAGTTAGCCTCAAACTTCA
>OQVT01002260.1_pt1 | contig 12410 bp, 9 predicted proteins | sample 1691561 | NCBI WGS metagenome assembly OQVT01 (sample SAMN03418260, study PRJEB22391) | human gut metagenome | biome: human-gut; feature: organic feature; material: feces | host: Homo sapiens | place: Tanzania | collected 2013-01 | reverse complement strand
GCAGGTTGAGTTTGTTCTGCAAGCAGATTTTGCTGAATTTAGTGCCTGCGGTGGAATACATTTTAGTACCCTTGCCGCCGTAACGCATATTTATATCGTCGACGTAACGCATAAGTTCGAGCGCGGATTGTTTACCGATATGCTCGTGCAGACTGCCGCCGAAATCGTTGGTTATGTTATACTTGCCGTCGGAAAACGCGCCCGCGCCGCCGAAACCCGACATTATAGAACAGGTTTTGCAGTTCACGCAGGATTTAATAGTCTTTCCGTCGATGGGGCATTTTCTCTTGCTTAACGGATGCCCCGCTTCGAATACCGCTATTTTAAGGTTCTTTTCACAGAGTTCGTAAGCGGCGTATATTCCGCCCGGACCTGCGCCGACGATCACGACGTCGTAATTTTTAATTTCTGCCATATCGGTGTACCCCTTTGGAAGAACGTCCGTCGCCCTTCCGAAGTTAGAATTATATTCTCTTTTATTAAATTAGTCAAGCGTATTACGCGTCGAAATCGCCGCGATTCGATAATTAAAACTTTCTCCAGACCATTTTGTCGACTATCCCGACGTAGGACTGTATTATTTTAACGACTTTGGTAGAGACGTTCTCGTCGACGTAATCGGGTACGGGTAAGCCGTATTCGCCGTTTTCGTTGAGACTTACAGCCGTTTCTACGGCTTGTAAAAGCGATTTTTCGTCTATACCGGCAAGCACGAAGCACGCCTTGTCAAGCGCTTCCGGTCGCTCGGTGCTCGTTCTTATGCACACCGCGGGGAACGCCCTGCCTATGCTCGTAAAGAAACTGCTTTCTTCCGGCAGAGTGCCGCTGTCGGACACTACGGCGTACGCGTTCATTTGCAGGTTGTTATAGTCGTGGAAGCCTAACGGATCGTGGCGTATAACGCGTTTATCAAGCATAAAGCCGCTCTGTTCAAGCCGCTTTTTACTGCGCGGGTGGCAGGAATACAATATCGGCATATCGTACTTTTCGGCCAAGCGGTTGATTGCGTTGAAGAGCGATAAAAAATTCTTTTCGGTGTCGATATTCTCTTCTCTGTGCGCCGATAACAGTATATATTTTTTAGGCTGCAAGCCGAGTTTTTCAAGAACGTCGGATTTATCGATTTCGGGAAGGTTTTTCCTTAACACTTCCGCCATAGGCGAGCCCGTGACGTAAGTGCGTTCTTTGGGCAGCCCGCAATCGGCAAGATACCTGCGCGCGTGTTCGCTGTACGCCATATTTACGTCCGAGATAATATCCACTATTCTGCGGTTGGTCTCTTCCGGCAAACACTCGTCCTTGCAACGGTTGCCCGCTTCCATATGGAACACGGGTATATGCAGTCTTTTCGCGGGGATTGCCGACAGGCACGAGTTGGTGTCGCCGAGAATTAAAAGCGCGTCGGGCTTTATATCAACCATAAGTTTATACGAACAGTCGATAATATTGCCGATAGTCGCGCCGAGATCGTCGCCGACGGCGTCCATATACGCTTCGGGTTCGGCAAGTTTCAAATCTCTGAAAAATATGCCGTTGAGATTATAATCGTAATTTTGCCCCGTATGCGCAAGTATACAATCGAAATATTTACGACATTTGTCGATGACTGCCGCCAAACGGATTATTTCCGGACGAGTACCCACCACTATAAGCAGTTTTATTCTTCCGTCGTCTTTGAATTTTATATCTTTATAATCGGTTTTCATCTTTTTACACCTTTTCGTAATAAGTGTCGGGGCGGGACGCGTCGAATTTTTCGTTCGCCCACATTAAAGTGATTAAATCTTCGTCGTTGCTTAAATTTATTATGTTATGCGTATAACCCGGCAGCATATGCACGGCGGTCATATTCTTTCCGTCCGCTTCGAAGCGCAGAATTTCGTCGCTGCCGATTTTCCGTTCTTCGATTAACGCCCTGCCCTTTACCACGATGAAAAATTCCCATTTGGTGTTGTGCCAATGCTGACCTTTGGTTACGCCCGGTCGGGATACGTTCACGGAAAACTGACCGCAGTTTTCGGTCTTTAACAGTTCGGTAAAACTGCCGCGCTCGTCGGCGTTGGCGCGGAGCGGAAACGCGACTTTTTCTTTCGGCAGATACGACAGATACGTCGAATACAGTTTTTTCGCGAACGAGCCGTCGGGAATATCCGGCACGACGAGCGTTTTCGGCTGCTGGGAAAATCTGCCGAGTAATTTTACTATTTCGCCGAGCGTGACTTTGTGCGTTACGGGTACGAAACAGAATTTACCGTCTTTCAAGGCGACGGCGTCAAGCCCGTCGTAGTCCGCGCGGTGAGCGTTGCCGCAAAGCGCGGCGAACATTTCGTCTATAAGGTCGTCTATATACGTCAATTCGAGCGTGATTGCCGGATCGGTTACGGTAACAGGCAAATCGTTTGCCACGTTATAACAGAAAGTCGCAACCGCGCTGTTGTAATTCGGTCTGCACCACTTTCCGAACAGGTTGGTAAAACGGTATACGAGTACCGTCGCGCCCGTCTCCTTTCCGTACCCGAAAAACAGATCTTCGCCCGCTTTTTTGCTTCTGCCGTATTCGCCGTCGTACCTGCCGATTAAGGTTGCCTGCACGCTGGACGAAAGCATTACCGGACAGGCGTTGCCCGCGTTTTTGAGCGCGTCGAGAAGTTTCGACGCGAAACCGAAATTGCCCGCTTCGTATTCCGAAACGTCCTTGGGGCGGTTTACCCCCGCAAGGTTAAAAACGAAATCGGCGCGTTCGGCGTATTCGCAAAGTTTGTCTTCGTCGCCGAGATCGTATTCCATAATCTCGTCTACGACAAGCCCCGAACGCGTACGGTCTAATCCGTCTCTGACGTTTTTGAGCGCGCAACACAGATTCTTACCGACGAAACCGCGCGCGCCCGTTACGAGTATTCTCATTTTATTATTTCTCCCGTTTGAAGATAGTTCCGTATCTTCGTTCTGAACAAATCGAACGCGACGTCGTTAAACCCGCCGTTTATAATCACGTCGGCGTATTGCCGCGTCGGCTCGACGTACCTGTAATGCATAGGTTTTACCGTGCCGAGATATTGTTCTATAATGCTCTCTACGCTTCTGCCGCGTTCGCCTACGTCGCGGCGGACGCGCCTTAAAATACGCTCGTCCGCGTCGGTCTCGACGAAAACTTTTATATCAATCGTATCGCGCAGTTCTTCTTCGTACAGCGCGAGTATTCCGTCGATTACGATTACGGGCTTGGATTCTATGATAACCGTCTTATCGCTACGGTTATGCACCGCAAAATCGTAAACCGGACAGCAGACGCTCGAACCGGATTTAAGCGCGCGGATATGCTTTATCATCAAATCGAATTCAAAGGCTTCGGGCGCGTCGTAATTGAGCCGCGAACGCCGTTCGAGCGGTATATCGTCGTGCGCGCGATAGTAATTATCGCAATGCACGAGCGCGGCGTCGTCCTTAAAATAATCGCATATTCTCTTGGCGAAGGTCGATTTGCCCGACCCGCTTCCGCCCGCTATGCCTATTACCAGAGATTCGTTCATCGTTCGTACCTCAACGGATTACGGTTTTATTGGATTTATGTTTCTGTAAACGGTAAACACTATTTTGTAGCCGCTGTCGTTAATCGGCAGGCTCATACGCGAGCAGATGAAATTCGGGTTTTCGTCGAGATTGTCGAAAAACAATTCCGCTCCGCCGTCCGCCGCGACTTTCGTGACGAGCACTTCTTCGCAATACGGTAACATAGAGCGATAAAACGTCGCTCCGCCGATGACGTACACGTCGCCCGCCGCCGCTCTTATCAGCGACAACATCTCTTCCATACTATGCACGCATACGACGTCGTCGCGGGTAACGTCCGCAGGACAGATTACCACGTTATTGCGCTTCGGCAACGGCTTACCGTTCGGGAATGACAAAAGCGTGTTATAGCCCATACACACGGTCGAGCCGAGCGTCGTCTCGCGGAAAAATTTCATATCTTCGCGCAAACGGAACAAAAGGCCGTTATTTTTACCTATTCCCCATTTTTCGTCTACGGCGACTATCGCGCGTATCATACGGCGACCTCCAACCGGGTTTTAAGCGGCGTGGCTTCGTAGCCTTCGAGTCTGAAATCGTCCGTAGTAAAATCGTAAAAATTCTTTACGTCGGGGTTCATAACGAATTTCGGCGCGGGATATTCGGGGTTGAGAAGCATCTCTTTAACCGACGGAATATGCCTGTCGTAAATGTGCGCGTCCGCAATGACGTGAACGAGTTCGCCGACTTCGAGCCCCGAGACCTGCGCGAACATATGCAGCAATACGGCGTACTGCATAACGTTCCAACCGTTGGCGACCGCCATATCGTTAGAACGCTGATTGAGTATTCCGTTGAGTTTGTTGCCCGTTACGTTAAAAGTCATCGAATACGCGCAGGGGTATAAATTCATTTCGTGAAGATCCGCGAAAGTGTAAATGTTGGTCATTATACGGCGGGAAGCGGGGTTGTGTTTAAGGTCGTATAAAACCCTGTCAACCTGATCGAACTCGCCTTCTTTATACTTATGCTTTACGCCGAGTTGATAGCCGTAGGCTTTGCCGATCGTGCCGTCTTCGCCCGCCCAACTATCCCATATATGGGAATGCAGATCGCAGATTCTGTTGGACTTTTTCTGCCATATCCATAAAATCTCGTCTACGGCGTTCTTAAAGCCCTGCTTGCGCAAAGTTATTATAGGGAACTCCTTTGAAAGGTCGTAACGGTTGACGACGCAAAACTTCTTTACGGTGTGCGCCGGCGTGCCGTCGAGCCATCTTGGGCGAACTTCGCGGTCGGTATCCCAAACGCCGTTGCTTAATATGTCTTCCGCGTTGGCGCGGAACACCTTGTCTGCATAACTCATAGTTTCTCCTTATATTTCGGTGTCGTTCCGATTGATAATATCCGTAGCATTTTACGGGCTAACCGACGTTTACTTTTTCTTCCGGCAAACGCGCCGTGGGATCGTTCTTTTTGATAATGGTCGCGAAGGCGAAAGTGATGCCGCCCATACGCCCGAAAAACATAAACGCCATAACTATTATCCGCGACGCGACGGAAAGCGACGGGGTTATGCCGAGCGACAGCCCGACCGTGCCTATCGCCGACGCGGTTTCGTACAGACATTCGTCAATCGGCAAACCGTCGATCGCGCTTATAGCCATTCCGCCGACCGCCCACAGCGTGACGTACAACGACGCGACCGCCGCCGCGCGACGAACGGTCGCGTCGGATATTCTGCGACGGAATACCGTTACGTCTCTGTTGCGTCTGAATATAGAAATCATAGCGATGAACAGCAGGCTGACCGTGTTGATTTTTATTCCGCCCGCCGCCGAACCCGACGCGCCGCCCGTGAGCATAAGCGCAATCGTTAAAAATCTGCTGCTTGCGGACATAGCGTTAAGATCCGCCGTGTTGCTGCCCGCCGTTCGCGGCGTTATAGCCATAAACAGCGATTTGAGTATACGCGTACCCGTTTCTTCGCCCGAAAAGTCCATAAAGAAAAACCATATCGCCGGTACGAGTATGAAAACGGACGTGGCGGTAAGTATTATTTTGGATTGCAGGCGGTATTCGTGCAGTCTGAACTTATGCTGGTGCATATCGTCCCACGTGAGAAAACCTATTCCGCCCGCCACGACGAGAAACATTACCGTTATATTGAGCAACGGATTCGACGCGTAAGCGGTCATCGACGCGTACTCGTTGCCCGCGCCGCCGAGTATGTCTAAACCGGCGTTGCAGAACGACGATACGGAATGGAATATTCCGCACCATACGCCCTTGAAAAACCCGTAGTCCGGCACGAACACTATCGAAAGGAGTATCGCGCCGACGAGTTCGAGAACGAACGTGGTAGCGACGATGAAACGCATAAGCCTTACCACGCCGCCTATCTGCGTCGCGGCAAGCGAGTCTCTTACCGCAGTACGCTCGTGCAGACCGATTTTATGTTTAGTCCAGGTGGTAACGGCAATCGCGACGGTTATAACGCCCAGCCCGCCTATCTGAATAAGGACGAGTATGACTATCTGACCGAAAAGCGACCAATGCGCCGCGGTATCCACCACGACCAGCCCCGTTACGCAGGTGGACGTGACGGCGGTAAACAACGCGTCGCCGTAATTAGTCCACTTTCCGTCGTTGGAAGCGAAAGGAAGACAGAGCAGAAAACTGCCGAGTATTATGACCGCCATAAACGCGAGTATCATACTCTGCGCGACGGATATTTTTTTGAAAAATTTACGCATAGGTTTTATCTTTTCTACGAAAAAAGGGGCGTAACGTTAAATTACGCCCCATTATACCATTTAATGAAATTTTAGTCAATCGTTACGCCTTATTTTAAGCGTAGGTTTCGGAATATTCGTCGACGACGGCTTTCATCGCGTCGTACTTGGCGATCATATCGCGCGCAAGAGCGAGTTGGCATCTGGCGCGGTCGAGATTATGCGTTTTGCGGCAGACCTTGAAATACTTGTCGCCGTCGAGATAATCGGTTAAAAAGCGCATTCCGCACTCGACGGTCATCGTTATCGCGCCGAGCGGAAGAGTCTCCGTCTCGTTCTTCGTCAAAGTCTCGCCGACCATAGACAAAAAGCCTTTCGTGAACGCTTTGAACTTGGACATATCGAGTTTTACCGCCGACAGGTCGCGCTCGTCTTCGTCGCAAGTGTTGGCGATAAAGCGGATGGCGTCGCCGAAGTCGAACCCGACGAGACCGGGCATAACCGTATCGAGATCTATAACCGACAAGTGCCGCAAAGTGTCTTTATCGAACAGCACGTTATTGCATTTGGTGTCGTTATGCGTGACTTTAAGCGGAAGTTCGCCCCTGACCTGCATACCGTACATACGCGTGGCGATTTCTTTAAGCGCGAGATAGCCGTCTATTTCGGGCTGAACCTGCGCCCTGCGCCCCGCTTCGTCTTTCTCTATCGCCTTTTCAAAAGTCTCGTACCGCATAACCGTGTTATGGAAGTGCGGTATGACTATGTTCAGATCTTCTACGGGGAAGTCGCCGAGATACATCTGAAACTCGCCGAACGCTTTACCCGTCTCTTCTATGACACCGAGATTTTCGGTCATATTAAACGTTACGGAATTGTCTATGAACCGCGAACAACGCCAGAACCAGCCGTTCTCGTCGACGAGATAATACTTGCCGTCTTCGGTACGGCTGTAATGCAAAACGTAACGCTTCGCGCTGACGCCCGTCGCCTTTATTTTAGCCCGTATATATTCGGTAACCCTGACGATGTTATCCATAACGATTACCGGATTTTTGAAAACGTAGCCGTTTATCTTCTGCAATATATAGTCCTTAATTTCGCCGTCGCGGATAAAAAAGACTTTATAGGTGCAGTTTATGTGTCCGTTCGTGACGATTTCGTAATTGACGTACTCGCCGGTAACGCCGAATTCACGGCAGATTCTTTCGATTTTTCTGTCCATACTTCTCTCTGATATTCCCTGTTTTTACTAGGTTTTTCTCTTTTTGTATATGCAGTCGAAGTGCATTTTAGCATATTTAATTAAAAAACGCAAGCAAAAACGACCGCATCGTTTTTTACTACGGACGCAATCGCTTCGGTTGGCGTTTTGCGGCTGCGCCGCCGCGTAGCCACAGGTGATTGCGTCCGTCAGTATATTTTTTCGACTTTGATGCGGTCGTATATTTCAAGGAATTTATCCCTGTAAAACAAATTCGTACCGGGCGTCATAACGGACGCAGTACCCGCCGCCACGGCGCATCTTAAAATTTCGTCGCGCGGCTCGCCGCGTTCTATCGCCAAAGCCGCCGCCGCGACCATTCCGTCGCCAGCGCCGACCGTGCTGTTTACGGCGACCGTCGCGCTTTTGCAGAACAGCGCGGAATTTTTATCCACCAGAAACGCGCCCTTTCTGCCGAGCGAAAGCATAACGTTCTCCGCGCCGGCGTTTATAAGCCGCTCGCACCCGCCGAGCATTTCGTCGAAACCGTCGTAATGCTCGCCCGTAACTTCCTGCAATTCGTCAAGGTTGGGCTTTACCAGAAACGCGCCGCCTTTAAGCGCGTACGCAAGTCTGTCGCCCGTAACGTCGAATATGCGTTTTACGCCGTCGGGAATACGCTCCGACATACGCAAATAATAGTCGTCGGTAACGCCCGACGGCAAAGAACCGCTCATCACGACGACGTTCGCCTTTTGCGAAAGCGTCTCGACGAGATACAGAAGTTCGTCCTGTTTTTTCTCGTCTACCGCTTCGCCCTTATCGTTGATTTCCGTCATCATAGAGCGTTTATCGACTATTTTATAGTTTGTTCGCGCGCTGCCTTTATTCCACACGAACGTGTTTTTAACGCCTTCGTCATCAAGGGCGTGTACGAACATTTTTCCGTTTTCGTCAAACATAAAGCCCGTGGCGAAACTGTCGCCGCCGAGCCGCGCCACGCCGACCGCAACGTTCAACGCCTTGCCCGAATACGTTATTACTTTATTTTCAACCCTGTTAAGCGCGCCCGTTTTCAAGGTGTCGAGTTCGATGGTACAGTCGACGCTCGGATTAGGGCATACGGATAAAATCATCGTCCCTCCCGTCCGAAACGTTCGGGCGGACGGAAAATCCGAGATTATCTTTCTTTGGTCGCTTCCGCTATGATTTTGTCCTGCATCGCGGCGGGTACTTCTTCGTAACGCGCGAATTCGGTAACGTAACTACCCCTGCCCTGAGTCATCGAACGCAGGTCTGTGGCGTATTTGAGTATTTCGCCCTGCGGGGCTTCGGCGGTAACCACGGTCTTTCCGTTTACCGTATCCGTGCCGAGTATTCTGCCCCTGCGCTTGTTCATATCGCCCATTACGTCGCCGAGATAGTCGTCGGGAACGGTTACGTCCATTTTCATAATCGGTTCGAGTATGCAGGGCGAAGCCTTTTTCATTCCGTCGAGATACGCAAGACGCGCCGCGGAAACGAACGCGACTTCTTTACTGTCTACGGGGTGATAACTTCCGTCGTACAGCGTGCATTTAAGGTTGACTACGGGGTAGCCCGCAAGCACGCCTTCTTTAACCGCTTCGCGCAAGCCCTTGTCTACCGCGGGGATAAACTGACGGGGTACTACGCCGCCGACGACCGCGTCTACGAATTCGTACTCGCCGTCTTCCGCGCCCGGCTCGAAACGGACTTTGCAATGCCCGTACTGCCCCGCGCCGCCCGACTGCTTTTTATGCTTGCCTTCGCCTTCGGCGGATTTTCTTATGGTCTCTCTGTACGCGACTTTGGGTTCGGTTAAAACCGCGTCGCAACCGAATTTGTTTTTGAGTTTTTTACACAGCACCGAAAGTTGCGTGTCGCCCACGCCCACCACGAGCATTTCGCCCGTTTCGGCGTTCTTTTCTATTCTGAACGAAACGTCTTCTTCCTGTAACTTTTTAAGCCCCGCGAAGACTTTGTCTTCGTCGCCCTTTTTAGCCGAGCCGATAGCCATAGCGTATTCGGCGGGCGGCATTTCGATTTCGGGCGCGGTTATCTTGCCGCTTACCGACAGTACGTCGCCCGTCGAGACCGCGCCGAGTTTGGCGAACGCGCCTATATCGCCCGCGCCGATTTCGTCGGTCGGTATCTGTTTTTTGCCGCGCAGATAGTAAATCGCGCTTATCTTCTGCGCTTCGCCCGTTCTTCCGTCGATCAGCGTGTCGCCGCTCTTCACGCACCCCGTGAGCGCGCGGAACATATTAAGTCTGCCGACGAACGGATCGACCGTGGTTTTGAACACTCTGACCGCCGACGGAGCGGCGGGATCGGGAACGACCTGCTCTTCTTTACCGTCCGCGAACACCGTCTGCGGCTTCGCGTCGGCGGGGGATAACATAGTGGAAACCATTTTATCCATAAGGTTGAACACGCCCTGATTTTTGAGCGCGCTTCCGCCGAGAACGGTTATGGTCGAACACGCCTTTACGCCGAGTTTTACGCCGCGCTCGATTTCTTCGCCCGAAAGATCGCCTTCCGCAAAGAATTTATCGAGCAGTTCTTCGTCGTTTTCCGCCGCCGCTTCGCAAAGCGCGATATGCGCTTCTTCGTAGTCGGCTTTGAGATTGTCGGGGATAGGATGTTCGTTACGCTCCCAATCCCTTAAAACGCCGTACGCGACCTTGACGAAACCTTTCATCTTTTCGTCTACCATGTTCGGAATAATCATCGGCGCGATTTTATTCCCGTATTTTTCCTTTATGGCGTGTACGGTTTTAACGAAGTTGCAATTGTCTTTATCGAGTCCGTTTATAAACAGTATGGACGGGATTTTATTTTTAAGGCAGTATTCTATCGCCTTTTCCGTGCCGACCGTAAGCGTTCCGTTCGCGCCGGTTACTATAAGCGCGTTGTCCGCCGCCGCAAGGGCTTCGCTGCGTTCGCCTTCGAAGTCGAAAAAGCCGGGTACGTCGAGAAGGTTGAACACGACGTGTCTACCCTTTCTGTCGGTGTATTCGCAACGCGAAGCCGTAAGGCTTATCGACGTTTTACGGGCAATCTCTTCCTGCTCGAAATCGCTGACCGTGTTTCCGTCGTCTACTCTGCCCTGACGGTCGATCGCGCCCGCGTTGAAAAGTATGGCTTCGGTAAGAGTGGTCTTACCTTCGCCGCTGTGCCCGATAATCGCTACGTTTCTGATCTCTTCGATTCTCGTCATTTTTTTGTCTCTTCCTTTATCAGATATCCTGCGGTAACGACGTTACCGTTATTAAGATTATACAACGCGAAAACCCGAATTTCAACCCCTTTTAAGAAATTTTTGCAAAAAAAATAACGGGCGCGGCGCACCGCGCCGAAGGAGATCGTCTCCGCCCGTATTTTTCTTATTTTAGTCGCGTTCGATTTTTTTGACGGAATACCCCGCGTCGGTAATCGCCCCGACGATTTGTTCGTCGGTTAATAAGTCGCCGTCGATAATCGCACGTTTCTTTTTAAGTTCGACGTTCGCCGCCGCGCCGAGCGCGCTCAACGCCTGTTCCACGCGCTTCTTGCAATGTTCGCACGACATTCCGTCGATAACTACCGTAATTTTGCCTTTTTGCATACTCTTTCTCTCCTTTTTGCTTAAATTCAGCCTTAACGCGTTAAGAACGACCGACACGCTCGACAAACTCATCGCCGCCGACGCATACACGGGATTCATAAGTATTCCGAACGGAATATACAACGCTCCGCACGCTACGGGTATCAATATTATATTATAGACGAACGCCCAGAAAAGGTTTTCCTTTACGTTACGCATCGTCTTTTTACCGAGATTTACCGCTTCGACCGCGTCGGACAAATCGTTTTTGATAAGCACGGCGTCCGCGCTTTCGATCGCCACGTCCGTACCCGCGCCGATCGCCATACCGACGTACGCCGCCGTAAGCGCGGGCGCGTCGTTCACGCCGTCGCCTATCATAAGCGTTTTTCTGCCGCCCGACGTATATTTTACGACTTCGGCGTACTTGTCTTCGGGCAGGACTTCGGCTCTGTATTCTATACCGAGTTCGTCCGCAACCTTTTTGGCGGCGCGTTCGTTGTCGCCCGTGAGCATTATCACGCGCATACCCTTGCTCTTAAAGGCCTTTACCGCCCTTTTCGCGTTTTCGGACAGGACGTCTTCCACGACCGCATACCCCGCGAGTTTTCCGCCGACCGCTACGAATACTACCGTCGGGTTTTCTTCTTTCGCCGCCCTTGCCAAGTTAAGATTTTCGTCGTTCGCGTCTACGTTATCGGCTATAAACGCGTAGTTGCCGACCGCGACTTTTTCGCCGTTTATATTCGCGCTTATACCCCTGCCTGCTTCGGCGGCGTAGTCTTGTGCCATAGCAAGAGATATTCCGCGACTTTCCGCCAGGCCGATAACGGGCTTCGCAAGCGGGTGCGAACTGCCCGTCTCGGCGGACGCGGCGTAAAATATCATCGCGTTTTCGTCGCCCGAGAACGCAACCGTTTTGGTTACTTTCGGCTCGTTTGCGGTAAGCGTACCCGTCTTGTCGAGAAGAACGGTATCGACCGTAGAGAGTTTTTGCAGGGCTTCGCCGCTCTTGAACAGTATTCCGCGTTCGGCGGCTTTGCCCGTACCCACCATCAGCGCGACGGGCGTGGCAAGCCCGAGCGCGCAGGGGCAGGACACCACGAGTACGGACACCGCGACGTTTATCGCGAACGATACCCCGTACCCCGCTATCATCCAGCACGCGAACGCAAGCAAGGCGATGCCCGTTACCACGGGTACGAACACGCCCGAAACCTTATCCGCAATCTTCGCTATCGGCACTTTCGTGGAGTTGGCGTCTTCGACGAGCCGCACTATCTTATATACCGCGCTGTCTTCGCCGACGTTCTCCGCCGCGAACTTTATATACCCGCCGCTATGATAGTCGCGC
>OQVT01002259.1_pt1 | contig 12410 bp, 10 predicted proteins | sample 1691561 | NCBI WGS metagenome assembly OQVT01 (sample SAMN03418260, study PRJEB22391) | human gut metagenome | biome: human-gut; feature: organic feature; material: feces | host: Homo sapiens | place: Tanzania | collected 2013-01 | reverse complement strand
TGGCTTGCTGCTCTACGCCGTCACGGACATACGCAAAAAGCCCGCCATCTTCGCTTGGGTTGCGATGATGGCGGGCTTGAAGGATATTGGGGGCAGTTTACTTCACGGGAACGAGCCAGAAGGTTACGCTGTAGTCGCCATACTTGAGGCGATACTCGGGCTGGGCTTCAGCCGCGCGTGACCATGAGTCTACACCACCCACTCCGGCTTGCTTCTTGTCGATGCACAGCTCGGTGTACTTGGACTTGGGCAACTGGGCAGCGTGGCGCTGCTTCTTCTTGTCGCCCTCGTCGAGGTCGGAGATGTTGTAGTGGAGTGCAGAGGCAGAGAAGGGCGCGTCGGCCACAATCTTCAGACCCTTGCCCTTGGTGGTAGTCTGGTTCCACCAGCGTATGCCGGTCTTTGTACCGGTCTCCTGCGGACGTATGTAGGGATAGAACTGCTCGTCGGCGGTCTGAGTATAGATGCCAAGACGCTGAGAAGAGCAGCGGTCGATATAGTTCTCGTTGGGGCCGAGGCCATAGAAGTGGCTCTGGTCCATCTGGTAAGGCATGTCGAGCTTCATACCGAAGCGCATGAGGTTGCCCACCTCTGCACCGGGAGTGGCCTTGAAGTCCTGGGTAACGCGTATCTGTCCGTCGGCACCAATGAGGTAAGACAGAGTAAGTGTTCCCTTGACCTCGGGCATATCATAAACGACCTTAACCGAAGCTGAATTCTTGCCCTTCTCGACCTCGGTAGACTTGACGTTGATGACGGGGTTGCGCCAAACCACGTAGCGACGCTGCAGGTTGGCACCCATATCGTTGTCGGTCACTGCACGCCAGAAGTTGGGCTTCAGCATACCGCCCTCGCCGAGCATAGACACGCCATCGACCTCGTAGCGGTTGATGTAGCTGGTGGCGGGGTCGAACTCTACCACGAAGTTGCTGCCCTGAACGCGCAGAGGAGCACCCTTCTTGTTGGCTACCTTGACCTTGCCCTTGGCTGTGCCGATGAGTCCGTCGGCGTTGAGCTCGGGCTTGGCGTCCTTCTCGGCGATGACTATCTGGGCGTAAGCCATGGTCTGTCCCTTGGCGATGAGAGGTTCGGCAGTCTTGGTCTGGAAGTCGATGTTGAGCATCACCTCGGCATTGGCGTCGATACCGTCGAGCTTGTAGGGCAGAGTGTAAACCACCTTCTGCTGGGGAGCCACATCGAGGTTGGCTATCTCGCCCTGCTGTACGGCCTTGCCATCGGCGAGGAGAGTCCAGCACAGCTTGTAGTTGTCGATGTTGCGGAAGAAGTTCTCATTGTAAACCTCTATCTTGCCAGCCTTGGCGTCGATGGCCTTTGCCCATACGTTCTGATACTGGTAACCGACCTCGTAGGCATGAGGATTGAGTTTGCGGTCGGGGCTGATGAAGCCATTGTTGTTGAAGTTCTTGTCATCATTGCTGTCCCAGTCGTTGTAGTCGCCGGCATAGGCAAAGATTTCCACACCGTTGGCATCTTTCTTGCGGAGAGCCTGGTCTACGAAGTCCCAGATGAAACCACCCTGGTACTTGGGGTACTTGCGGATGAGGTCCCAGTACTCCTTGAAGTTGCCCTGGCTGTTGCCCATGGCGTGGGCATACTCACACTGGAAGAAAGGCTTCTTGGCCTTCTCGTCGGTGCGCTTGCAGTACTCCTCACTCTCCTTCAGGCCGAGGTACATGGGGCAGTAGAAGTCGGAGTCGGAGTTCCAGCGGCCGCGCTCCCAATGTATGGGACGGCTGGGGTCGAACTCCTTGACCCATTTATAGGCATTCTCGAAGTTCACACTCTCTGCCGTCTCGTTGCCGAGTGACCAGATGATGACGCTGGGATGGTTGAAATACATGTGTACGTTATGCTCATTGCGCTCCATTATCTGTTTGGCGTACTCGGGCTTACGAGAGAAAGCGGTCTCTTCGTAGCCAAGACCGTGGCTCTCCTGATTGGCCTCGGCGAGGACATAGATACCGTACTCGTCGCAGAGGTCGTAGAAGCGGGGGTCAGAAGGATAGTGACAGGTGCGGACAGCATTGATGTTGAGCTGCTTCATAATCTTGATGTCCTGTAGCATGCGCTCCACGCTTACCACGTAGCCGCCGTCGGGGTCAATCTCGTGACGGTTGGCGCCCTTGAGGAGAATGGGCTGGCCATTGACCAGCATCTGCGAGTTCTTGATTTCTATCTTGCGGAAGCCCACCTTCTGGGTGAGGACCTCTGTCACCTTGTCGCCGTTCTTGACTGTGGCCACGAGGGTGAAGAGATAAGGAGTCTCGGCAGTCCACTTCTTGACATTGCGCAGCGAGAAGCGGATGGTGCCGTAGTCGTGGCGCTTGAAGTCGGCAGTGCTCTTGGCCACGGTGATGCCGTTGGCGTTGAGCAGCTCGAAGTCGATGACAGGGCGTCCGGTCACGTCGACCTTGACCTCGAGGGTGCCGTCCTTGTAGTCATTGATGAGGTCGGGGGTAATTCTGAGGTCGTCGATATGCACTCCGGCGTCGCGGGCGTAAAGGTAGCTCTCGCGGGCCACACCGCTGAGGCGCCAGAAGTCCTGGTCTTCGGAGTAAGAACCGTCACACCAGCGGAATGTCTGGAATGAAATGAGATTGTCACCCTTATGGATGTAAGGGGTGATGTCGAACTCGGCAGCCACCTTGGAGTCCTCGCTGTAGCCCACGAAGCGTCCGTTGACATAGAGGTACATGTTGGAAGTGACAGAGCCGAAGTGGGCTATCACCTGCTTGCCGTCCCAGTTGGCAGGGATGGTGATGATGCGGCGGTATGAACCCACGTGGTTGCGCTCGTTGGGGGTATAGGGCGGGTTGTTCTTGAAATGGCCGCGCCAGACATATCCCACGTTGATATAGGCAGGGTCGCCATATCCCTGGAGCTCCCACATGCCAGGAACGTTGATTTCGCCCCATGTGCTGTCGTCGAGGTCGGTCTTGTAGAAGTCGGTAGGACGCTGGTCGGCGTTCTCTACAAACTTGAACTTCCACTTGCCGTCGAGCGAGAGAAAATTGGACGACTCGGTCTTGGCGCCCTTGAGCGCCAGGTCACGGTTCTCATACGCGAAGAACTGGGTGTGCAATGGGAAACGGTTTACCGCGTTTACCTGCAAGTCTTGCCATTCAGTGAAAGTGGGCGTCACGTCGGCCGCCGACACTGAAAGTGTTGCTGCAAGTGCCAATAAAAGGAATGAATTTCTCATGTAATTATTGTTAATTTAATGATAATGCATAGGTAGACATGGCAAAGATAAGCAAAAACAATGGTAACTTTGCACATAAATGGCTTAAAAATGCAAAATCCCTATATTAAACAGTACCCCGACCTCATGGACGGGAAGAAAATCATGTATATTCATGGTTTTATGTCATCAGCACAGAGTGGAACGGTATCAATCCTGCAGACACTGTTACCCAATGCGACGGTGGTGGCGGACGACATTCCGCTGGACCCGGTCGAGGCGGTGACGATGTTGCAGGAAATGGCTCGCCGGGAGAGCCCCGACCTCATCATCGGTACCTCGATGGGCGGTATGTATGCCGAGATGCTGCACGGCTATGACCGCATACTGGTCAACCCCGCACTGGAGATGGGGCAGACCATGCAGAAGAGCAACATGATGGGCAAACAGGTGTTTCAGAATCCGCGTCGGGACGGCGTGCAGGAGGTGGTGGTGACCAAGGCTCTGGTCAAGGAGTATGCCGACATTACCACCCGCTGCTTTGCGGCGGTCGATGCCGACGAGCAACGGCGTGTGTATGGTCTCTTTGGCGACAAGGATCCGGTGGTGCATACCTTCGACCTCTTCCACAGCCATTATCCTCAGGCTATCCGCTTCCACGGCGAGCACCGACTGATAGAAAAGGTGGTGCACAGGTATCTGATACCGGTGATAAGGTGGATAGACGACCGGCAGGAGGGCCGCACGCGTCCCGTGGTGCTGATAGACAGTTCGACCATGAGAGACAGCTATCTCAACGCGACATCAAGTATGCACAAGGCGTTTGAGATGCTCATCGAAAAATACGATGTAAGGATAGTGGCGCCGGCTCCCACCGACCACCCCGAACAGATAACCGAGATGGGAGCATGGATAGAAGACGCGCTCTCGGCTCCGGCGTGGAACAGGGTAATCTATACTAATGACCCGCAGCTCATCTGTGCCGACTACCTGATAAGCGACCGCGATGTGGACGACTTTATGGGTACCGTCATCCGTTGGGGCAGCGACAAGTTCAAGACCTGGGAAGAAATCATCGGTTATTTCGAACTGCTGGGTGGCCAGTAGCGGGGTAGGGGTGAATTGGGAGCCCGTGTCATTCATCAGTCTTCTGCAGCGCCTGGCGTATATCGTCCTTGTCGCTGGTGAAGACATGGTTGAAGGCACCCACCGAGACCACGCGGGTGGTTCCGTCGAAGGTGATGCGGCCTACGCTGAACAGCAGATAGTTGCTTACCTCCAGCGAATTGTCCAGATAGACTTCTGCCACTTTGCTCACGAAGAGCGAACCTAAAAAGCCCATCACGATACCGTCGTCCTGGCGTTGGGAAAGGGTCTCGTTCACATAGCCCGAGACCGCAGACCGGATGGCCTCGGTATGGGCTTTCTTGTCGGGGCAGGTAAGCGCCATCAGCAAGATGACAAATAGGGTGATGACCAGGGCAAATATCTTTTTCATCATAATCTTGATATGTTTAAGGGTTGGTTCTCTCCAGACTGAGCTGAGCCAGATAGTCGTAGTGGTCGCCTTCGGCCACGAGCCGACAGTCGAGCTCCGCCTCACGGGCTGCGGCGCTGAGCAGCGGATAGTCGACATAGAGCCAGTCGAACGGTAGGCCCTCGACACGGTCATACCGCATCTGATAGTCGACCTCTCCATAGTATTTGCCGGACAGGTCGATGTCCATACCACCATCTTCATCCTGATAGACATAACTCAGGTCGCTCGAGTCGATGAGTATCTGTCCGCCCGGCGCAAGCAGACTCGCCACGCGACGCAACAGTCCGCCCAGTCCGCTCATCTTGCCGGCTATGCCCGTGCCGTTCATCAGCATGAGTATGGTGTCGAAACCTCCTCCGAGGCGTGGGTCGAAGAGGTTGATGCACTCCACATCGGCGATGCCGCGCCGGCGCATGGCATCGCAACTCAGGGGCGACACGTCGATAGCCTTGACGCTCACACCGCGCTGCTGCAGCGCCAGGGCGTGGCATCCGGCTCCGGCGCCCACATCGAGCGTGGTGCCCCGGGTCATCTCCAGCGCCTTTAGCTCCAACGGCGGCATGCTGTCGGTAGTGCGGAAGAGATAGTCTACCGGCATCTCGTCGTCGTCAAACATCGACGACATCACGGCGAGCGTCTTGGCTCGTCCCGTGGTGAGATAATCGAGGATGGCTGCGCCCATAGGGTCGCGCTTGGGGTCAAGGGTTTGGGTATCGATGGTCATCAGGATGGTATAAAAATCGGCATACCGGCTGCGATGCACTCTGCCGCCGATATGCCTTGTCATGAAAAATTCTATCTTTATGGATGCGATTAGAGAATACGACCTACGATGCGGAAGTTGAGCACTGGATAAACTGTAGCCTTACTCAGATACTTCAGCACTTCGCCGGTATCGCTGTTGGTGTCGGCCTTGGTCAGCTTGTGGTCGCGCAGATAAACCTCGGGGGTACCCCAGAACTGCACACCCATGTCGAAGTTGAAGGCGAAGCGATGCTTGGCGGGAACGGCACGGCCAAAGCCTACGCCCAGATAAGGACGGAAGGCGGCAACCTTGAGCGTAGCGTCTACGTTACCACGCTCGTCGGGGGTAAGCAGGTAGTCGCCCAGGTCAAGACCAATCTTCTGGCCGTCGGGGCGAGTGGCGTTGAGTCTGTTGATATCCATCAGCACGCCGTCCTTGGTATTCTTTAGGGTAATTATCTTGTCTGAACCCAGGTAGGCACCTGCGGTAATGTGGAATGCACTCGTCTTGAATGGGTAGACATCGAAGAGCAGATGGCCAGTGGTGAGCGACGACTTGCCTTCCACCTCGAAAGAGCGGGGGCCATTATAACTTGCTGGGATTTCACCGTCGAGGTCGAGGTCGGTCTTGACTTTAATCTGCGGGAAGATGTTTACACCACCGCGTACGGTCACGTAGGGAGTGATGGGGGCTGCAGCCTCGATGCTGATACCGGTAAGGCCGACACCGACGCCCACACTGAGATGGTTGAAGATTCCATGGTCATCTACAGCACTTTCCTGGGCTGAGAGTTGGCTGAAGCTCATCATCGCCATAGCCAATAGTAGCATAACTTTTCTCATAGTTAATTTAGTTTTAGTTTATGTTAATATAATGTTGATGATTGCAAATATAATAAAAATCTCTTTACCCACCGCAGTTTATGATAAAAAAAATGAGAAACAGCCGTGATTTTGTTACAGTTTACTACGCGTAAGCCCTATAAACCCTGCTCAGCGGCCACTTTTGCTACAATGATTCTGAAGTTTATCCACAGAAAAGGCTGGACCCCGCGAGTGGAATCCAGCCTGCTTTATAGTAGGGTAACCGATGTTGCCAGCGTCGCCTCGATGATGACAAGGCTCCCGAAACCATCCGGCTACATCATCTCTTTTATTTCCTGAATCGTCATGTCCACCACCTCAGCCACCTCGTCGACAGCCATGCCTCGCTGCAGCATCTTTCGGGCTATCTCGACCTTTCTGAACTTAATGCCCTCAGCCAAGCCCTCTGTAAATCCTTTAGCGAAGCCCTTGGCATAGCCTTCAGCATAACCTTCAGCATAGCCTTCCTTCTTGGCTGTGTTGATGGCGTTGATGATGTCACAATCGGTGTACATCTACAATATCTTCTTAATATCCTGGACCGTCATGTTAGTCAACTCAGCCACCTCTTCGACAGCCATGCCTCGTTGCAGCATCTTGCGGGCTATCTCGACCTTGCTGAACTCAATGCCCTCAGCAATGCCTTCGGCACGTCCCTCAGCAAAACTATCCTTCTTGGCAGTGTTGATGGCGTTGATGATGTCGCGATAGGCATTCACACTATCCTCGTACAGCAACCTATCCTGTGCATTGAACTTGGAAACTTCAGCCTGTTCAAACAGCCTTGTGAACACACGCTCCTGAAGGGCTGCGGGACGCTCCATGAGCACAGAGAGGTTCTTGAGCACAAACATCCACTTGTCGTACATCGTGACGAGTTGGTCTTCGGTCTTGTCAAACTTGGGAATCTCTACATATATATAAGTGAGCTTGTCATAGAACACCTTCTTGGTGTCGACCTCCATAAGTTTAACCTCATGATGCCAATGCTGCGCTTCCTCCAGACCTTCTGCGAAATTGAAATTCAGCAAACCGATGGTATAAACCGAACTGAGATGGAAGTCCCAGTTACCTCCACGCTGAGCCTGCTCACGGATAGGGAAGGTGGAGTAATAGATGGTGCGGTCTTTGAAGAACTCCTGATACACATTCTGCATCTCGACGATAAACTTCTCGCCCTTCTGGTTCTCGCAATAGACATCAAAGATGGCGCGCCGGGCATCAGCACGGTCGCCCAACTGCTCAGAGTTGAGGTAAGTCACATCCTTTACATCCTGTTCGCCACGAAACAACGCATTGAGGAAACTTATCAGCAACTCCTTGTTGAACTCGGAGCCGAAAAGGCGTTTGAAACCGAAATCAGTATGCGGGTTGATGTATCTTTCTGTCATAACAATATATTGAGAAACAATGACTATATCTGCAAAGTTAAGAAATAAAATCAGAAACGTAACTGTTTTGTCATTTTTTTTCGTCATCCATAACGAATAAACGATAGTTCGCGCGGCGGCGGGACAACTCCCCTGCAACCAAAAAAGCCAATATCCTCTGCCAGTGGCGGATATTGGCTTGTAGGGGTCAATACTCAGTCTTGCTGTCGCTCTCTCTCCATGCCTCAAAGGCTTTCTTGGCCTCATCGGGCAGCAGAATGCGCATGGGTTTGTGGCGGTCTGCCGGAGCGAGGGCTATCTCCTGATAGATGAAGTCGTCGTCGAAACCTATTGCGGCAGCGTCCTTGCGGTCGTTGGCATAGTAGATGTGGTCCAGATGTGCCCAATAGATGGCACCGAGACACATGGGGCAAGGCTCGCATGAGGTGTAGATGTCGCAACCACTGAGGTCAAAGGTACCGAGACGCAGCGAGGCGGCGCGGATGGCACTGACCTCGGCATGGGCGGTAGGGTCGTTGTCGAGGGTCACACGGTTGGAAGCCTCGGCCATCACCACGCCGTCGCGGGCTATCACGGCACCGAAGGGGCCGCCGCCTTTGCGCACGCTCTCTTCGCTCAGGGCGATGGCGCGTCTCATCAGTTCTTCTTTCGTCATAATCGTTCTTGTTATTATTGTTTCCTGCACAAACTTATTCATTTTTTTTGAATTTCCCAAATAATGTGTGTTAAATATCCATCATAGTCCCGCTGCGCGCATCGCCAGACTCCATGGCAGAGACCATAACCGCAGCCGTCATACACCCGCTTCGGACAAAACAAAACCGCAATGCCCTGGTGTGGACATTGCGGTCGGGAGTGTCGTGTATGGTTGCGGGGTCAGAAACGGCCCTGGTCTTCGAGATAACTGTCCTTGAACCCGAGGAAGTAGAGCACTCCGTCGAGTCCAATCGTATTGATGCTCTGCTCGGCGCTTGCCACCACGCGTGGCTTGGCATGGAAGGCTATACCCAGACCGGCTTCGCTCAGCATGGGCAGGTCGTTGGCACCGTCGCCCACGGCGATGGTCTGCGCCAGGTTTACCTTCTCCACCTGTGCGATGAGCTTCAGCAGTTCGGCCTTGCGTGTGCCGTCTACTATCTCTCCCACATAGCGTCCGGTGAGCTTGTTGTTCTCGTCTATCTCCAGCTCGTTGGCGTAGACATAGTCAATTCCGTATCTGCGCTGGAGGTATTCGCCGAAGTATGTGAAACCACCGCTGAGGATAGCAATCTTGTAACCACATCTCTTGAGTACCGACATGAGGCGGTCGGCGCCCTCGGTGATAGGCATCTTCTCGGCTATCTCCTGCATCACGCTTGCGTCGAGGCCCTTGAGCAGTGCCACGCGTCGGGTGAAGCTCTCCTTGAAGTCTATCTCGCCCCTCATGGCACTCTCGGTGATGGCGCGCACCTTGTCGCCCACTCCGGCGCGGTCGGCCAGCTCGTCTATACACTCGGTCTGTATCAGCGTCGAGTCCATATCAAAGCATATCAGTCGGCGCATGCGTCTGTACATGTTGTCCTTTTGGAATGAGAAGTCTATACCCATGTCTGCCGACATGTGCATGAGGTCTCCCTGCATTTCCTTTTGGTCTCGGGGCGTGCCACGTAGCGAGAACTCGATGCAGGCCCTCACGTTGCGGTTGGTCTTCTTGATGCTCTGGCGTCCGGTGAGGCGCAGTATCGAGTCGATGTTGAGCCCCTGCTGCGCGATGATTTTGGTGGCTGCGGCAATCTGCTCTGCGGTGAGCGTCTTGCCTATCAGGGTGAGGATGTAGCGGTTCTTGCCCTGCTTGTTGACCCATGCCTCGTACTCGTCGTCGCCTACGGGGGTGAAGGCTATCTGCACCTGCAGTTCGGTAGCCTTGAAGAGCAGTTCCTTCATCACCTGTCCCGATTGGCGCTCGTCTATACGGATGAGGATGCCAAGCGAGAGAGTGGCGTGGATGTCTGCCTGACCGATGTCGAGTATCTGGGCCTTGTGGCGTGCCAGTATCTCTGTGACCATCGCGGTGAGTCCCGGGCGGTCTTGACCGGTAATGTTTACCAGTATCTGTTCAAATTTCTTGTTGTCTTGTTCCATTCTTTGTGTATCTTGATGCACAGGTTGCAAAAGTACTTGTTTTCCTGCTGACTTACAAATTTATGCGCTTAAATCTTTCCTCACTTGTGGCGTACGCGGTTGAGTATGCGTGGGAACATACGGCGCAGCCGCATCAGGTATTCGCCTGTCTTGCTACCGCCTACCACCATCGTCACAGCCGCGATGATGAGCGTCAGACCCACCATGTCGCGCGGGGTGAGGGTCTCGCCGAAGACGAGCACGCCGAAGAAGATGGCTGTCACGGGCTCCAGCGCACCCAGTATGGCGGTGGGCGTAGAGCCAATGCGCTGGATGGCAGCCGTGGTGCAGAGGAAGGAGATGGCGGTGGGGAAGAGTGCCAGCGCCACCACGTCGGTCCACATATACCACTGGCTGGCGGCGGGCATGGTGAAGGGCGTGCCGGTGGCAAAGCGTCCGGCAAAGATTACTGCGCCGAATACCAGCACGTAGAAGGTAATCTTGAGCGTGGGGATCTCGCTCAGCATGGGGCGGTTGGCGCCCACGATGTATATGGCGTAGCTCAGCGACGATGCCATGACCAGAAGCGTGCCCACCAGACTCAGCGTGTCGCCGTCGCTGCCACGATAGAGCAGCCCTATTCCGCTTAGAGCCATCACGATGCAGAGGATGGTGGTGATGGTGAGCCGCTCCTTGAAGAAGAGTGCCATGATGACCGCCACCATGATGGGGTAGACGAAGAGCAGCGTTGAGGCTATGCCTGCCGCCATGTGGTTGTAGCTCTCAAAGAGGGTGAGCGACGAGATGGCCATTATCAGACCCATCGCCACGAGTGGCAGTATCTGGTGCCGGCGTAGTCCGAAACCGCGTCCGCGCATCATCAGCATGGCTGCCAGCATAGGTATGGCGGTCATATAGCGGAAGAAAAGAACCGATTCGAGGTTCATACCTATTTTATATAGGGGCAGGGCGAAGAGGGGATTGGTTCCGTAACTTGCGGCTGCGATGGCGGCCAGAATATAACCTTTAGTAGTGTTGCTAAGCATAGAGATATCTGTTGTGTAGCAGCCCGCAACCATAGCGGCAGCTCTGTTTGACGGTGCAAAGGTACTAATAATCTATCCATGCCACGCCATGACTGCCCACTTTTTTTATCCCCGTCTGCCAATTGTCTGTTTTCCAGCTATGCGTGGGCCTTGCGGCCACCACAATCGTTTGTGGCAAAGCCTCTGCGATAAGGTCTCTGCCGATAATTCTTGTTCCCACGACCGGGCTACTCTTCTTGCGGCTCGGCATATCCCTCCCTGCTGCGTATATGGTCCAGGAGTTTTGCGAAGAGCGCGTTTTGGCGCAGCGTAGGTTCGTGTCCGGTAATGATGAGCTGCTTGCGGGCACGCGTGAGCGCCACGTTGAGCTTGCGGTCTATCACCTGGCCGTCTTCCTCCATGCAGTTGGCGGTGAGGAAGTCCAACTGGTAGGCGTGCTGGATGGTAAACGAGTAGACGATAACGTCGCGCTGCGACCCCTGATACCGCTCCACGGTGTCGATGGATATGCGGGTGAGCGGCTCGATGCCCATCTGCTCAATCTCACGACGTATCATGGCTATCTGGTTGCGGTAGGGCACGATGACGCCCACCGTGCGGTCGGGGTCGAAGCCCTTGCCACAGTAGGAGTATATCCGCCCGACTATCCGGGCTACTATCCTCGCCTCTACGGGGTTGACCTTGTCTGACTGGGTGGGCGAGAGATTGCCGGCCGAGGGGAAGTAGAGCAGGCGGTGATGGTGGAGAAGCGTGTCGAGACCGTCGGCGGCGTGGGGCAGTGGCGTGGGGTAGATGACGTCGGTCTGCTGGTGGGGCAGGGGCACGCACTCCAGCTGCTCGCGACGGTAGAACATCTCGTTGGGGAAACTTGCGATGTCGGGGTGCATGCGTCCCTGACGTCGCAGGATGCCCACAAACTGCGTGCGACCCAATGCCATCTCACGGCGGTAAAGCCGCTCGAAGAGCGAGTTGCGGCAGTCGGTGAGATGGATGGCTGTGAGCAGCGGGTCGGTGGTCTGCGACAGCGCGGCGGGCTGCTGCACCACTGCCGGCAGCTGCTTGTAGTCGCCCACCATGACAAACTTGTCGATATGGGTGAGCAGCCCCATCAGCGAAGGTTCGAGTATCTGGCTGGCCTCGTCGATGATGACCAGGGAGAAGCGGCGCAGCGTGAAGAGGGGCGTGCGGCTCTGCAGCGTGGTGGTGGTAGCCACGACCACGCGGGCCGAGAGCAGCGTCTGGCGCACGAGGTCGAGTCTGGGAGTCTCGCCCACGCGCCTGTCGAGCAACTGGTCGCGGAAGCGGGGGTCGCAGGTGTACTCGTTGCCTATGCGCAGATAGTCTATGCCCGCCTCGGTGAGCATGGCACAGATTTCGTCTACCGCCCTGTTGGTGTACGAGGTGAGTAGCAGCGATGCGCCGGGGTCGCAGAGTGCCTCTTCGACCATGAAGCGCAGCGCCATCGATGTCTTGCCGGTCCCCGGCGGGCCCACGAGCAGGAAGAAGTCGTTGGCCTGCTTGAC
>OQVT01002258.1_pt1 | contig 12412 bp, 12 predicted proteins | sample 1691561 | NCBI WGS metagenome assembly OQVT01 (sample SAMN03418260, study PRJEB22391) | human gut metagenome | biome: human-gut; feature: organic feature; material: feces | host: Homo sapiens | place: Tanzania | collected 2013-01 | reverse complement strand
TAGTCCGTGAACCTGCTGCTGGAGCACGAGACAGACCCGGTGATCTGGCGCGGGCCGGTCATCGGCGGCGTGGTGCAGCAGTTCTGGGGCGACGTGCTGTGGAACGACGTGGACTATATGTTCGTGGATATGCCTCCCGGCACCGGCGACGTGGCCCTCAACGTGTTCCAGACCCTGCCGGTGGACGGCGTCATCATCGTGGCCTCTCCCCAGGAGCTGGTGTCCATGGTGGTGCAGAAGGCCGTGAAGATGGCCCAGATGATGCACATTCCCATCGTGGGTCTGGTGGAGAATATGAGCTATGTCCAGTGTCCCGACTGCGGCAAAAAGCTCTATATCTTCGGCGAGGGCAAGACCGAGGAGGCCGCCAAGGAGTACGGCCTGCCCCTGCTGGCCAAGATGCCCATCGACCCCCAGCTGGCCAAGCTGACGGACGACGGCGCCATCGAGCAGTTCCAGGGCCACTGGCTGGACGGCGTGGTGGACGCTATCCTGCAAAAATAACGTGTGTTCGTGTGCATGATGATGTACATGATGAAAGAAATTCCCCTCATCATGAAGAATGAGGGGAATTTCTTTGCACTTTTTCAGACCTTCAGATCCTGACCGGCGGCGCGGGTATGCTCCCGCATGGCCTGGCGGGCCGAATCCGCGTCCTGCCGCCGGATGGCATCGAGCTTCGGCCGCCCATGCTCCAGAATGCGGCGGGCCAGCGCCCGCCGGTCCTCGGCGGAGATGGTCAGCATCTTCTTCAGCAGCGTCTGCTGCTCCACGCTGCCCAGCACATCCGTGACGATGACGGCCACCTGATTGCCGGTGGCACGGGACAGCAGGCTGTGAAACTCCACGTCCAGCTCCACGAAGCGGCGGTAGTCGCCCAGCGACTCCTCCGCCTGGGCAAGGCACCGCTCCAGCGCGGCGATGTCCTCGTCGGTGCGGCGCTGCGCCGCCCAGCCGGCGATGGTGCTGTCGTTGACCTCCCGGTACTCGCCCAGCTCCTCCAGCGAGATCTGGTTGAGCTGGATCATCTCCGTCAGGGGCTGCTCCACGCCGTCCAGCGTCAGCTCCTGCACCACCGCGCCGCTGGCGCCGTGGGTGGAGGACACATAGCCCCCCTGCTCCAGCATGCGCAGCGCCTCCCGGATGGTGGGGCGGCTGCGGCCCAGCTGTTGCATCATGGCCCGCTCGGAGGGCAGGCGGTCGCCGGGCTTCAGGCGCCCGGAGGTGATCTGCTGGCGCAGCTGCTCGTAAATGGCCTCACTGGCGCGCTTGCCCTCGATGGGCTGCCAGTCGATGTGTACGGACATGCACCGTCCCTCCTTTCCGTAAAAACAGGGTGCATTATACCGGAAAACCCGGAAAACCGCAAGTGCTGTTTTTTCACGCCCCGCACCCACAGCAAACGCCCGGGGGACAGGCCCTCGGGCGTCTGCTGTTGTGGGGAGGGGAAAAGGTTATTTCTTCAGCGCCTTCATTTCCTCGATCATCAGCGGCACGACCTTGAACAGGTCGCCGCAGATGCCGTAATCCGCCACCTCGAAGATGGGGGCCACGTCGCTCTTGTTGACGGCGATGATGCACTCGGAATCCTGCATGCCGGCCTTGTGCTGGATGGCACCGGAGATGCCCAGCGCCACATAGATGCGGGGATGGACGGTCTTGCCGGTCTGGCCCACCTGATGATCGGCGGTCATCCAGCCGGAGTCCACCACGGCGCGGGACGCGCCTACCACGCCGCCCATAAGGGCAGCCAGCTCCTCGGCCAGGGCGATGCCCTTGTCCACGTCCTTGGCGATGCCGCGGCCCACGGAGACCACCACCTCGGCGCCGGTGAGATCCACCATGGCCCGGGCGGCCTTGACGATCTCCAGCACCTTGGTCTTGATGTCGGCCTCGGTCAGGGTGAAATCGGGGTGGAGGATCTCCACCTTCTCCACGCCGGAGGCGTCAAACTCGCGCTTCTTCATGACGCCGGGGCGCACGGTGGCCATGGCGGGACGGAAGCGGGGGCACACGATGGTGGCCATCAGGTGGCCGCCGAAGGCCGGACGGGTCATCTTCAGGTTGGTGTTGACGTCGAAGAGCTTCGTCTCGAAGTTCATGGAGTCCACGTCCAGGGAGGAGCCGGTGCGCAGGAAGTTGATGTAGCCGTTGAGGTCCACATCCAGATGGGTGCAGTCGGCGCACAGACCGGTGTGGAGGCGGGCGGCGCAGCGGGGGGCCAGATCGCGGCCGATGTGGCTGGCGCCGAACAGCAGGATCTCGGGCTTGAAGGCGTGCACCGCATCGGTGATGACCTTGGTATAGGCGTCGGTGGTGTAGTCCTTCAGCAGGGGGCTGTTGCAGACGTAGACCTTGTCCGCGCCGTAGCCGCCCAGCTCCGCGGCGATGCCGTCCACGTTGTCGCCCAGCAGGATGCCGGACAGCTGGACGCCCAGCTCGTCGGCCAGCTTGCGGCCCTCGGAGATCAGCTCGAAGGTGGTGGGCATCATCACGCCCTGACGCTGCTCACAAAAGACCCACACGCCGGAGAACGCCTTGGGGTCGGTATTCATAAAAGTAGACATATCGTTTCTCCCTTCTCAGATGATGTGCTTGGTGGACAGGATGCCGAACAGCTGCTCCACGGTCTCCTTGCCGCTGCCGTCCAGCATCATGCCGACGCCCTTCTGGGGAGGCGTGAAGCTCTTGTAGATGTTGGTGGGAGAGCCCTTCAGGCCGATGGTGTCCACCTCGATGAGGGGATCGTCCTTCAGCGCGTTGTAATCCAGCACGGTGACAGGCTCGTTGTCGCAGTCCAGGATACCCCGGATGGTCATGTAGCGGGGGGTGTTCAGCTCCTTGATGCAGGTCAGCAGGCAGGGAGTCTGCACCTGCACGGTCATATAGCCGTCCTCCAGCATGCGCCGGACGGTGAGGGTATTGCCCTCCTTCTGAATGTCGGCCACATAGGACACCTGGGGGATCTCCAGCTTCTCGGCGATCTGGGGGCCCACCTGGGCGGTGTCGCCGTCGATGGCCTGACGGCCGCAGAAGATGATGTCATCGGCGTCCACGCCCAGGTTCTTGATGGCAGCCGCCAGGATCTGGGAGGTGGCAAAGGTGTCGGAACCGCCGAACTCGCGGGCAGACACCAGCACGGCCTTATCCACGCCCATAGCCTTCAGCTCCAGCAGCATGCCGGCGGCGGGAGGGGGGCCCATGGACACGGCGATGACGGGGCAGCCCAGCTGATCCTTCAGGGTCAGGGCGGCCTCGATGGCGTTCATATCGTCGGGGTTGATAATGGTCTGCATGGACGCACGATCCAGCGTGCCGTCGGCATTGACGGCCACCTTGCCGGAGGTATCGGGGACCTGCTTGACACAAACGATGATCTTCATATGTTCGTTGCTCCTTTCCTCATCACTTCAGCAGATTGCCGGAAATGACCATCTGCTGGACCTGAGAGGTGCCCTCATAGATGGTGAACACGCGGCAGTCGCGGTACTTGCGCTCCACGGGATACTCCTTGATATACCCGTAGCCGCCGTGGATCTGCACGGCCTTGGCCGCGATCTCGTTGCAGGTCTCGGAGGCGAAGTACTTGGCCATGGAGCAGTACATGGAGGCGTTGGGGTCGTTCCTGTCCTTCATCTGGGCGGCCATGTAGACCAGCTCCTTGGCGGCGGTGAGCTTGGTGGCCATATCCGCCAGCATGAAGGCGATGGCCTGATTCCTGCAGATGGGCTTGCCGAACTGCACGCGCTCCTTGGAGTACTTGATGGCCTCGTCCAGGCAGCCCTGGGCCAGACCGATGGACTGGGCGGACACGCCCAGACGACCGCCGTCCAGCGTCTTCATGGCGTTGATGAAGCCCATGTTCTCCTTGCCCAGCATGTCGCTCTTGTGGACGCGGACATCCTCCAGCACCACATCGGAGGTGGCGTAGCCCACCAGGCCCATCTTGGCCTCGTGCTTGCCGCAGGAGACGCCGGGGGCCTTCATGTCCACGATGAAGGCGGAGATGCCCTTGTTGCCGCGCTTCATGTCGGTCTTGGCGTAGACGATGCAGTAGTCGGCCAGAGGCGCGCCGGAGATGAAGCACTTGCGGCCGTTGAGGATGTAGTAATCGCCGTCCTTCACGGCGGTGGTGACCATGCTGCTGGCATCGGAGCCGGCGCCCGGCTCGGTGAGGCCGAACACGATCTTCACCTTGTTCTCCACGGAGGGACGAAGGTATTTCTCCAGCTGCTCGGGGGTGCCCGCCTGCATCAGGGGGCCGCCGCCCAGGGAGTTGGGGGTGTTGGCGTACAGGCTGGCCACGGCGGAGACACGGGCGATCTCCTCGATCATGATGATGTAGGCCAGGGTATCGGCGCCGGCGCCGCCGTATTCCCGGGGGATCTTCAGGCCCAGGAAGCCGCACTTGGCCATCTTGTCCACGATCTCCTCGGGGAACTCACCGGTCTCCTCCACCTTGTCGAGGATCTCGGTGGTCAGCTCGGTCTCGGCAAACTGGCGCACCAGCTTGCGGATCATTTCATGCTTTGCGTCGAAAATCATAGTTTTCCTCCTGTTCAGTTTGGGTCGCGCTGTTGGTTCAGCAGGGGATCTCGTGACTGGATTTGCCCGCAGTCAGGATCTCATAGATGCTGTTGATGCCGCACTCGGCCATCTGCTGGGCGGCCTCGGCGGTGAAGAACGCCATGTGGGGCGTGTGGTACACGTTGACGAAGGAGCGCAGGTACTTCAGCTTGAAGTAGGGCATGCCGGGGGTGCGGATGATGTCCTCGTCGTGGGGCACATGGATGATGCCGGTCTCGCCGGGGAAGGCGTCCATGAACAATGCGCCGAACTTGCCGGACTCCACGGCCTCGGTAACGGCGTCGATATCCACCAGCTCGCCCCGGGCGTTGTCGATGAACACCACGCCGTCCTTCATCTTGGCGATGGCCTCGCGGTTGATCATGCCGGTGGTCTCCGGCAGCAGTGGGGTGTGGATGGTGATGATGTCGGACTCCCGGTACAGGGTGTCCAGATCCACATACTCGGCGTACTGGCGGACGGCGTCGTTCTGGTACACGTCGTTGGCCAGGATGCGGCAGCCGAAGCCGCTGAGGCACTTGATGACGGTGAAGCCGATCTTGCCGGTGCCCATGACGCCCACGGTCATGGTGCGCAGCTCGCGGCCCATCTTGCCCTTCAGGGTAAAGTCGTTGTCGTTGGTGTTGTACAGCGCCTTCTTGAACTTGCGGATGCACATCAGGATGGCCATGACGGTGTACTCCGCCACGCCGTTGGGGGCGTAGGCACCGTTGCACAGGCGGAAGCCCAGGGAGCGGGCGTAGTCGCAGTTCATGTGGTTGTAGCCCACGCAGCGGCTGGCCAGCACCTTAACGCCGTAGCCCTTCAGCTCATCCAGCACCTCGCTGCAGTAGTCGCTCTGGCCCAGGGTGGTGACGCCGTCGCAGCCGGCGGCCATGTTTGCGGTGGTCTTATCCAGATTGGCGGGGGTGGAGATCAGCTCGATGCCATATTGCTTGCACAGGTTCTCGATAACGGGCTTTTCGTCGGGACGTACCTCATATGCGGCGATCTTCATGGTCATATTCTCCTCTCTATTTTTCGGGAGGGGCGGCCCGCCTCCTCAAACGGGCCGCGCCCTGTCTTTCAGCTTCTCCTCAAATCGTGCGGGACAGCTCAGTCCTTCAGCTTGGGATCCATGGGCACCGCCTCGCCGGCGGCGATCATGGCGGCTACCTGCTCGTCAGAGTAGCCCAGATCCTTCAGGATCTTCTCGGTCTGCTCGCCCAGATACGGGCCGCGGTTGTAGGGGGGCAGCTCCGTCTCCTCGAAGATGACGGGGGGCCGCACCATGGTGCGCTTGTTGCCGTTGGAATACTCCATCTCGTAGAAGCAGCCGGAGGCCCATGCCTGCTTATCCACCAGCAGCTGGTCCCAGGTCTGGGCCACGGCGTAGGGCAGGTCGTTGGCGTCCATCAGCTTGCACCACTCGCCCAGCGTGCGGGTGGCCATCTCGGCCACCAGGAAGTCATAGAACTCCTCGATGTTGGCCTGCAGCGCCGCCTGGGGATAGTAGCGGGGATCGTCGGCCATTTCGGGGTGACCGATGGCCTTCATGAAAATGGGATAGTGCCGGTCGTACTGGGGCATGGCGATCTGGAGCCACTTGTTGTCCTTGGTCTTGTGGCACACCACCAGCGGGTTGGGCAGCGTCCGGCGGGACAGGGGGTACTTGGTGCACTCGGCGCCGTACTGGCTGGCCTGCAGCAGCAGAGACACGTCCCAGATGGCGCTGTGGAACAGAGACACCACCACGCGGTCGCCCTGGCCGGTCTCACGGGCGCGGTACAGCGCCGCCAGAATGCCGCTGGCCAGATACATGCCCACCTGATGGTCGCCGAAGCCGGCGATGGTCAGCATGGGCAGGGCGTCCCGGTCAAACAGGGTGCCCAGGATGCCGCCGCGGGCGAAGAACGCCGTAAAGTCGAAGCCGGGCAGATCCTTGTCGGGGCCCTTCTCGCCGTAGCCGGACACGAAGCCGTACACCAGCTTGGGGTAGCGGGCGTGCAGCGTGTCATAGTCCAGCGCCGCCTTCTTCAGGGGGTTCTGGCGCCAGTTGGTGATGAAGATGTCGGCCTCGGAGATCAGCTTCTCCAGCGCTTCACGGCCGGCGGGGGTCTTGGTGTTCAGGCACACGCAGGTCTTGCCCGCGTTCTCCAGATCGTAGGAGGTGTTCTCCTTCTGATCCAGGGGACGGCCCTCGTTGACGGCGGTGTAGCGCAGGGGATCGCCGGCGGGAGCCTCGACCTTGATGACCTCGGCGCCCAGGTCAGCCAGGAAACGGGCGCAGCAGGGAGCGGCGATGAACGTGGCCAGCTCCACGACCTTCACTCCCTCAAGGGGGCGTTTTACTTCACTCATGTTGTTCCTCCTGTATGTCTATTTGCCATTACTTACATCATCAGATCGCGGAAGGTCTCCAGATTGGTGCGCACCTGCTCGAAGTGCACCATCTGGCGGTCTACCTCCACCAGCGTCAGGGGCAGATCGGCGGCCTCGCAGGCCTTCTTGATCATCACATAATCGAACTCCTCCGGGTCGCAGAACTTGGTGAGCACCACCAGAACGCCCTTGGCATTTCTCGCCTTGGCGGTGTCCACGATCCACTTGACGCGGTTCTTGTCCTGATCGTACAGCACGGAGCAGTTGCCCATGGCGGCGAACTTCTCCGCCAGCGCGTTGAGGGCGTCGGCACGCTCCGGCGCGTCGGTGCGGTACTGGCGGGACTGGGCGGCCACGTCGTCAGCCACGATGTGCAGGCCCATCTCGTCGATGATGGCGTTCAGCGCCGGGGCGTCGGTGAGGATGCCGGAGATGACGATGGGCAGCTTCTCCGCGGCGGGAGTCTGGGCTTCCAGCTTCTCAATGAGCAATTCCACCAGCTCGGTGTGCTCCTCCTTGGTCATGAAGAAGGCGCTCTTGAAGATGTCGCTGCGCTGGGCGGCGGTGATCTCCGGGTGCTTGGCCAGCACCTCGTCCAGCTTCCGCATGGCGGCGTTGTGACGGTTATAGACCTTGATGGAAGCCAGCAGCTTCTCCTCGGAGAACGTGCCGCCCAGCTTCTCCAGGTCGCGGATGACCCGCTCGTACCCGGCCCTGGTATAGGCCACGCCGTAGGCAGGCTTGCGGTTCTGGGGATAGGTCATGGGGATGAACGGGATGGACGGCACGGCGTACTTCCAGTTCTCGCCCACGGTCTTGAGGGTGTCGCACAGGGAGGGGATGACGATGGCGCTGGCGCCCTCGTAAGCACCGGCGATGCCCAGCTCCAGCAGGGACTGGACGATGGAGCACAGGAACGCGGGGCAGTACTCCTTGGCCCGGTTCAGCTCCACATCGGCGCCCCACGCGCCCATGGGGACGAAGCCCATGGAATGGATGATCTCCTCCGGGGTGTAGACGGGAGCGCACAGCACGATCTTTCTGCCCTGGGCCAGATAGCCGTCCATCTGCGCCCTGGGGGACGCTGCCGCTTCATGCAGCTTGTTGAGGATGTCGTTCATGCCTTACACTCCTTTCGCAGCCTTGTTGGCTTCCATGATCTCCGTCAGACCCTGCACGCGGGTGTCGTACTGGGCTTCGGAGAAGTTCCGCGGGTCGGCCTGGTCGCCGTCGAAGCTGACCACGGGGATGCCGCAGGCGTCGCCGATCTGGCGGCTCATCTCGTACATGAAGCCGCTCCACAGCTTGCAGGAGCGGTTGGTGTGGACCAGCAGACCCTCCACATGGTTGTCCTTGCAGAGCTTGATGCGCTTGTCGCGGCTCATCTCCAGATTGATGGCGTTGGGCACCTTGCAGTAGGCGCGGATCATCTCGTCAAAGGTGTTGTAGTCGAAGCCGAAGGCGTCGGCATAGATGGTGGTGACCATGTTGATGCCCCGGGACTTCAGGCCGGTGCTGGTGGCGCGGAGGTAGGGCCAGCAGGCGATGCCCTCGAACATGATGCGGTACTTCTCCTCCGTGCGGAAGGTGGAGGTGCCGTTCTTGTGGTTCTCCTCGTACTCCTTCAGCAGGGTCTCCATGGCATCGGCGGCGGTGGACTTGCCCCGGGCCGTGACCATGACGGCCATGTGGTTCAGCAGGTCGAAGCCGTTGAAGGGAGAGGGCACATACTTGGCGCAGCCGGTGGCTGCCAGCCATGCGCGGCTGGAGCGGCAGGAGAAGCCGGTGACTTCCTGGAACTTCTCGTCAGACCACTTCTTGCCGGTGATCTCCTCCAGCTGATGGACGGCATCCCAGAACTGGCCGGTAACGTAGGCCACCTCGGCATCGGACACCTCGTAGTCGGGGTTGAAGGGGATATCCAGCAGGATCATGGGGATGTTCAGCTCGCGGGCCAGATTCTCGTACCACTTGATCATGCAGGAGCAGATGTTGCTGCAGCACAGCAGTACGTCGGGCATGGCCACGTCCTGCTCGGGACAGGACTTCAGCTTGGCATAGGCCAGAGACACGCGGGCGTAGGCGCAGATGTCGTTGGAGTAGCCCTCGGACTCCGCCACCTCGCACATGCGGGTACCGGCGCCGCGGGCGGCGATGCCGGCGGCCTGATTCTCGGGGTACACGGTAGCGATGCCCATGGTCTCCGGGATCTCCACGGGGAAGTTGCTGGACACCCATGCCACCTTCTCGCCCCGCTTCTTGGCCTCGATGGCGTCCACATAGGCGTCCGCCGCGATCTTGCCCAGCTTATACTTGGCGGAGTTCACATCCACCGGCTTCGGGGCCTTCTTCACTTCTTCTGCCATTTCATTTCCTCCTTGTTCCGCAATATCTAAACTCTTTACTTGTTTGCCTCTTTATGTGCCCAGAGGGCCGCGCCGATGGCGCCGAAATACTGGGCCAGCGGGTCAAAGCTCACCGGAACGCCCAGCTCCTCGCTGATGGCCTGCCGCACGGCGCTGTTTTTCGCCACGCCGCCGGACATGCACACGCGCTCCGTCACACCGGCCGCTCACGCGCCCCGCCACCGAGCGGTGGATGCCAGCGATGATGTCGCACTTGTCGGTCCCGACGGCGAGCTGCGAGATGACCTCGCTCTCGGCGAACACCGTGCAGGTGCTGGAGATGGCGGCGGGAGCCGTGGCCTGCGCGGCGCAGTCCCCCAGCTCGTCCACGTCCATCCGGAGGATGGACGCCATCACGTCCAGAAACCGGCCGGTGCCGGCGGCACACTTGTCGTTCATCACGAAGCTGGACATCTTGCCGGAGGGGGTCAGGGCGATGACCTTGGCGTCCTGCCCGCCGATGTCGATGACCGTCCGCAGGTCGGGGAACACGAACCGGCCGCCCAGCGCGTGGGCCGTCAGCTCGCTGATCTCGCTGTCCGCGCCCTCATAGTTCTTCCGGCCATAACCGGTGACCACGGTGCGGGCCATGTCCGCCTGGGTCAGGCCGCAGGTGCGCCACAGCTCCGCCAGCGCCTCCGCCGGGCCGTCGGTGCCCAATCCGCCCCGCTGCAGGCTCCTGCCCGCCAGCTCCGTTCCGTCTTTGATCACGGCGCACTTGGATGTGGTGCTGCCGATGTCGATGCCAAGGGTATACATAGTGCCTCCTGCCCTTCGTAGGGTCCTTTTTGGCGCGAAAACGCGCCAACTGGTCTTACCAGTTTATTTGTATTATACAAGTTTGTGAAAAATGCGTCAATTGTGGGAGTTGCTAAAAAAATAACAATTATATGTGCATTGTCACGAGCTGCGCTTTAAATGGCCAAAGTATCCCGGATTTTTTCCGCGCAAAAGTTCCGTTTTTCCGACAAAGCACAGGCGGCGTCCGCTTTTTCGGACGCCGCCTGCGCGCTTACGGGAGGTCCTCGATCTCCGGCTTGCCCAGGTGCATGTCCCGCCAGCCGCGGGGCAGCCCCGGCCCGATCAGCGGGAACAGATGCTCCGTGTCGCTGGTGGGCTGGATGTTGTAGGTGCCGTACATATTCACCAGATCGAAGCAGCTCTCCGGCACGCCCCGGAACTGATGGACGTCCGGCGTGGCGTCGTAGGGAAAGCCGCTGCTCTTTTTGGGCATGAAAAATCACCTCCGGCCTTAGTATGGCCGGAGGTGATGGGTTTCTTTCTATATTATATAATGTGGCGCTCAGCGGTAGACCTCGGCGTCGAAGTCCCGGACGATCTCGCCGCGCTGCTCGTCCCGGACGTAGACCAGATTCGTCTCGTCGAAGGCCAGACGCATGGCGAAGTCCTTGGCCTCATAGATGTCGTTTGTCTCGAAAAAGTCGCGATAGGCCGACTCCGGCTCGTGGCTCTTGCGCCAGACAACGTGAAATCGCATGGGTGCTCCTCCTGCAGAAATAGGGGTGTATTTTTTAGTATACCCCGCCGCCTGTCAAATTGCAACGGTGGGTTTTGCCAAAAAAGAACGAATAAGTTCGGCTATTTTTCCCTGCGAAAAAGTGGGATTTTTTCTTTCCCGCAGACACAGGATGTTGTATAATGAGTCGAGTTTTTGAGTAAACGGGGGATACGGAGATGAAGATCGGTTTTGACAACGACAAGTACCTGCAGCTGCAGGCGGAGCACATCACGGCGCGGCGCGCCCAGTTCGGCGGCAAGCTGTATCTGGAGTTCGGCGGCAAGCTGTTCGACGACTACCACGCGTCCCGGGTGCTGCCGGGCTTCCAGCCGGACAGCAAGATCCGGATGCTGCGGACGCTGAAGGACGACGTGGAGATCGTGGTGGCCATCTGCGCCGGTGACATCGAAAAGAACAAGATGCGGGGCGACCTGGGCATCAGCTACGACGCCGACGTGCTGCGGCTCATCGACGTGTTCCGGGATCTGGGGTTCTATGTAGGCTCCGTGGTCATCACCCAGTACGCCGGGCAGCCGGCGGCGGACGCCTTCATCAAGCGGCTGGACACGCTGGGCGTCAAGAGCTACCGGCACTATCCCATCGCCGGGTATCCCTCCGACGTGGCCCACATCGTCTCCGACGAGGGACTGGGCCGCAACGACTATATCGAGACGACCCGTCCCCTCATCGTGGTGACGGCTCCCGGCCCCGGCAGCGGCAAGATGGCCACCTGTCTGAGTCAGCTGTATCACGACAACCGCCGGGGCATCCCCGCGGGCTACGCCAAGTATGAGACGTTCCCCATCTGGAACCTGCCGCTCAAGCATCCGGTCAACCTCGCCTACGAGGCGGCGACCGCCGACCTTAACGACGTGAACATGATCGACCCGTGGCACCTCGCCGCTTACGGAAAACAAGCCGTGAACTACAACCGCGACGTTGAAATTTTCCCTGTGTTAAACGCGATTTTCGAACAGATTATGGGCAAATCGCCCTATAAATCTCCCACGGATATGGGCGTGAATATGGCGGGCTACGCAATTTCGGACGACGAAGTTTGCGTTGAAGCCGCAAAACAAGAAATAATAAGAAGATATTTTAAAACTGGATGTGAATATAAAAATGTATTAGATTATTGTAAGTTACATAAGTCAACTAGGTTGATATTAACTTCGACATTTGAGGTTTATGGCACAATTGATGGAGTATCAGTGTATAAAGAAAATATGTCAGGAGTAATAGACCAGACTATTTTGCGTAATGGATATCCAGAAAGTAAAAGAAGCTGTGAGTTGTTGCTTAGAAGTTATGTTGATGAATATAACATAAATGCTGTTATAGTCAGGCTTCCAAGTGTATATGGTCCAACAATGTTAAAATCAGATTCAAAGGCTCATGCCCAGTTTATAAAAAATGTACTTAATCGTGAAGATATTGTGTTAAAAAGTAAGGGTAGCCAAAAAAGAACATATACTTATGTGCTTGATGCAGTTAGTGGGATTTTTAAGGATGAGTATGGCATGTTGCCGGGAGATGTGGG
>OQVT01002256.1_pt1 | contig 12414 bp, 8 predicted proteins | sample 1691561 | NCBI WGS metagenome assembly OQVT01 (sample SAMN03418260, study PRJEB22391) | human gut metagenome | biome: human-gut; feature: organic feature; material: feces | host: Homo sapiens | place: Tanzania | collected 2013-01 | reverse complement strand
GGAGGAGGACGAGGAGTATATGCTCAAGCCGATGAACTGTCCGCACCACTGCGAGGTGTTCGCACGCAAGCCGCGTTCGTACAAGGATCTGCCGTTGCGCATCGCAGAGTTCGGTACTGTGTTCCGCTACGAGAAGAGTGGCGAGCTTCACGGCTTGACACGTGTTCGTACCTTCACTCAGGACGACGCTCACATCTTCGTGCGCCCAGAGCAGGTAAAGCAGGAGTTTGAGAACATCATCGACATCATCCTTAAGGTGTTCCGCATCTTCGGTTTCGAGAACTACGAGGCACAGATTTCACTTCACGACCCGAAGGATACTGAGAAGTACATCGGTAGCGAGGAGATTTGGGCAGAGAGCGAGAACGCTATCCGCGAGGCTTGCCGCGAGAAGGGTCTTGAGACTCGCGAGGAAGTAGGCGAGGCTGCGTTCTACGGTCCGAAGCTCGACTTCATGGTGAAGGATGCTATCGGCAGACGTTGGCAGCTTGGTACAATCCAGGTTGACTACAACTTGCCGCAGCGCTTCAAACTCGAGTATACTGCAGAGGACAACTCTAAGCAGACACCGGTTATGATTCACCGCGCTCCGTTCGGTTCGCTCGAACGCTTCACAGCCGTTCTCATCGAGCACACCGCAGGTCACTTCCCGTTGTGGCTCATCCCTGATCAGGTGGCTATCCTCCCGATTTCGGAGAAGTACAACGACTACGCTCGCGAGGTGAAGACATTCTTCGACAAGGCTGGCGTACGCGCACTCATCGACGACCGCAACGAGAAGATCGGCCGCAAGATTCGCGACAACGAGCTCAAGCGTGTTCCGTACATGGTTGTAGTTGGCGAGAAGGAGGCTGCAGAGGGTCTCGTTTCTATGCGTAAGCAGGGTGGTGGTGAGCAGGCTACCATGACTAAGGAAGAATTTGCAAAGCGCATCTGCGACGAGGTTGCAGAGCAGCTGAAGCTTGCTGAGGATTAAAATCATATATTCTATAATTATCAATGCCCATTAATCAGACTTCGATGTCTGACTAATGGGCATTTTTTTTGTTAATATGTTGAGGGCGTTTCTTTGTTAATTCGTTGAAACGAAGTGAATAAATGGGCGGCAAATCTTTGCTATTTCGCATATAATAACTAATTTTGTACTTATGAGTGAACCATTAGCTGAAAGAATGCGCCCGCGCTCGTTCGACGATTATGTCGGACAACAGCATTTAGTGGGCAAGGATGCCGTCCTGCGCAAGATGATTGAGAGCGGACGCGTGTCCTCCTTTATATTGTGGGGACCGCCCGGAGTGGGCAAAACCACTCTCGCACAGATTATTTCGCATCGTCTTGAGACACCGTTCTACACGCTTAGTGCCGTGACGAGTGGTGTTAAGGATGTGCGCGACGTGATAGAGCGTGCCAAGAGCGGACGCTTCTTCAATTCGGCTTCGCCCATTCTCTTCATCGACGAGATTCACCGTTTCAGCAAGTCGCAGCAGGATTCGCTGCTCGGCGCTGTGGAGCGGGGCATCGTCACGCTCATAGGTGCCACCACAGAGAACCCGTCGTTCGAGGTGATACGCCCGTTGCTGTCGCGCTGTCAGCTGTATGTTCTGAAACCTTTGGAGAAGGAAGACCTGCTGCAACTGCTCAACCGTGCTGTTACAACCGACGTTGAACTTTCGAAACTCAATATCCAGCTGAAGCAGACCGACGCCTTGCTGCGCTATAGCGGTGGCGACGCCCGCAAGTTGCTCAACATCCTGCAACTCGTCGTTGAGTCGTGTCCCGGCGATCAGATTGTGATAGACGACGAGATGGTTGTGGCGTGCCTGCAGCAGAACCCGCTTGCATATGATAAGGAAGGCGAGATGCACTACGACATCATATCGGCGTTCATAAAGAGTATACGCGGAAGCGACCCTGACGGCGCACTCTACTGGATGGCGCGCATGATAGAGGGTGGGGAAGACCCGCAGTTCATAGCCCGTCGCCTCGTCATTAGTGCGGCGGAGGATATCGGACTCGCCAACCCCAATGCGCTTCTGCTTGCCAACGCTGCCTTCGATGCGGTGATGAAGATTGGTTGGCCCGAAGGACGCATACCGCTGGCTGAGGCTGTGGTGTATCTCGCTACAAGTCCGAAGAGCAACTCGGCGTATCTCGGCATCAATCACGCCTTGGAGATTGTGCGTCAGACTGGCAACCAGCCCGTTCCGCTCCATCTGCGCAATGCTCCGACGAAGTTGATGAAGGACCTCGGCTACAGCGATGGCTACAAGTATTCGCACGACTATCCCAACCACTTCGCGCCGCAACAGTATATGCCCGACGCGCTTAAGGACACACGCATTTGGCAGCCGCAACACACGCCCATTGAGGAGCGCCAATATCAGCACATGCTCCAGTGTTGGGGCGATAAATATAAAAACCAATAATTTTACAGGAATATGAAGATTGTAGTATTAGACGGTCAGGGCGTCAACCCTGGCGATATCTCTTGGAATAGAATTGAAGAACTCGGCGAGCTTACCGTTTATCCGCGCACAGCGCCCGAAGAAGTGTTGCAGCATGTTGGCGACGCAGAGATTGCGCTTACTAACAAGACGGTGTTCGACGCCAACATCATAGCGCAGCTCAAGAACACGAAGTATATCGGTGTGCTTGCTACTGGCTACAACGTGGTAGACACAAAGGCGGCACGCGAGCGTGGCATCGTTGTGACGAACATTCCGGCGTACAGCACAGACAGCGTAGCACAGATGGTGTTCGCCCACTTGCTCAATGTCTCTAACCATGTAGACCACTATGCCGAGGAGACGCGCAACGGCGTATGGAGCCGTTGTCCAGACTTCTGCTACTGGAACACACCGCTCTTCGAGCTTGCCGGCAAGACTATCGGTATTGTCGGACTCGGACATATCGGTATGAAGGTGGCGCAGATAGCGCAGGCGTTCGGCATGAACGTGCTTGCGTACACAAGCAAGAGTCCGGCGCAGTTGCCCGAATGGATTCGCAAGACTACGCTCGACGGACTATTCGGCGCTTCTGACGTAGTGTCGCTGCATTGTCCGCTCACAGAAACAACGCGCGAACTGATGAACAGCGCTTCTATCGAGAAGATGCGCGACGGCGCGATACTCATCAACACCGGTCGCGGACCGCTCGTGAACGAGGCGGATGTTGCCGACGCTCTTGCTTCGGGCAAGCTCGGCGCCTACTGTGCCGACGTGCTCTCAAGCGAACCGCCATCGGCGTCTAACCCGCTTATCGGTGTGCCTAACGCATTCATCACGCCGCACGTGGCTTGGGCTACGCTCGAGGCTCGTCTGCGCTTGATGGACATCGCCGTATGCAACATAAAGTCGTTCCTCGCAGGATCACCCACTAACGTTGTAAACTAAGAATGATGCCAACAGAAGATATCTACCAGCCCTTGCTCAATGTTATCGAGTTTCTCGGTACCTTCGCATTCGCCATCTCCGGCATCCGCCATGCCGCAGCCAAGCGCTTCGACTGGTTCGGCGGTTTCGTCTGTGGCGTTGCCGTAGCTATCGGCGGCGGTACGCTGCGCGACATAATGCTCGGCGTAACGCCGTTCTGGATGACATCATCCATATACCTCATCTGTACGTTCATGGCGCAGATGTTCGTCATCGTCTTCGCGCGATCGCTGAAGCGACTCGACAACACGTGGTTCTTCTTCGACACGCTCGGCCTTGCGCTATTTACCGTGGCAGGCTTGCAGAAGACGCTCGACTGCGGCCATGCCTTCTGGGTGGCAATCATCATGGGCACAATCACCGGTTCTGCCGGTGGCGTAATACGTGACGTGCTGCTGAACAACGTGCCCGTAATCTTCCAAAAGGAGATATACGCTATGGCGAGTATCATCGGCGGACTTGCTTATTGGGCGCTCGTAGAGCTTGGTTGCGACATGACAATCTCCGTCATCATCGCCTTCCTTCTCATCGTAGTCATACGCATCCTCGCCGTGAAGTATCATATCTCGCTGCCCGTGCTGCGGGGAGAGGAATAAGCACTACATATTATTATATAAAGATAAAGCCCGACAACATGGAGCAGACACTCCGTGTTGTCGGGCTTTTTATTGCTTGTGTAGCGGAGTCCTTAAGGCTCCGCTACAGACTTGCCACATGATTTGCTAAATAAGATTTGCCGAATTGTCGCCAATCTTACTTGATAAGGTCAACCGAACGCTTCAGGAACGAGTCGAGTGCCGCACCCTTCAGCATGCCGTTCTGCAGCAATGCGAGGTCGATGAGCTGATGAACCACCTTGTTGCCGGCAGCGTATGCGGCGATGATGCCGTTCTTCTTTGTGCTCTGCTCCTCAATAGACTGCTCCGTGTTCTTAAGGTCGTCCTTCTCCTCCTGCGAGATTTCCTCAGGTTTCTTGCCGTTCTGACTCTGGTGCAAAGCAGCGAGGCGTGCTTCGAGACCCTTCAGTTCGCTCTCTACCGGCTGCAGCTCTGCTGCGCATGTTGTCTTGCCGTCCTCGAGCACCTGCTTGATGAGTGGGTGATCGCTGTTGAGCACGAGGTTGAACGCATCAGGCATCTGTGCGTAGAACGCCATGCCAGCCTGGAACTTGCTTGCCTCCTTCATACGGCGCATGTACTCGCTCTGTGTGATGATCACCGGCAGCGTCTGCTCGCCGAGAGCCTGCACGTCTACGTAGAACTCGGTCTTCTCCATCTTTGGCAGCTGTGAGCGGAATGCCTGCTCAAGGTTGGTACGCTCGTCCTTAGCGAGTTCACTCTCCTTCTTGTCCTCCTTCTGAATGAGGCGATCTATGATGTCGGCGTCCACACGCGAGAAGCGAGTCTTCTCAAGCTTCTGCTCGAGCATCGAAACCATCGGGTTGTCGAGCTGTCCGTCGAGCAGCAATACGCTGTAGCCCTTAGCCTTGGCAGCCTCGATGTAGCTGTACTCGCCCTCTTTGTCGTTGGCGTAGAGATAGATGAGGTTGCCTTCCTTGTCGGTCTGGTTGTCCTTGATGAGCGTCTTGTACTCGTCGTATGTGAAGTATTTGCCGTCTACATCCTTCAGCAGCGCGAAGTCCTTAGCGCGGTCGTAGAAGTCTTCCTGCGAGAGCATACCGTAGTTGATGAAAATCTTCAGGTCGTCCCACTTCTCCTCGTAGTCCTTGCGGTTCTCCTTGAAGATAGCTGCGAGACGGTCTGCCACCTTCTTTGTGATGTACTTAGAGATCTTCTTCACGTTGGCGTCGCTCTGCAGATAAGAACGGCTCACGTTCAGCGGAATATCCGGCGAGTCGATGACGCCATGGAGCAGGGTGAGGAACTCGGGCACGATGCCTTCCACCTGGTCGGTTACGAACACCTGGTTGCAGTAGAGCTGAATCTTGTTGCGCTGCAGCTCGATGTTCGACTTGATGCGCGGGAAGTAGAGAATGCCTGTGAGGTTGAACGGATAGTCGACGTTGAGGTGAATCCAAAACAGCGGCTCGTCCTGCATCGGGTAGAGTGTGCGGTAGAACGACTTGTAGTCTTCGTCCTTCAGCGTGCTCGGCGCCTTTGTCCAAAGCGGCTCAACGTTGTTGATGATGTTGTCCTCGTCAGTCTCCTGCTGCTTGCCGTCCTTCCACTCGGTCTTCTTGCCGAATGCAACGGGCACAGCCATGAACTTGCAGTACTTGTTCAGCAGCTCCTCAATCTTCTGCTTCTCGAGGAATTCCTTGCAGTCGTCGTCGATGTGCAGCACGATGTCCGAACCGCGGTCTGCCTTTTCTACGTCCTCAATCTCGAACTCTGGGCTGCCATCGCAGCTCCACTTCACGGCCTTTGCGCCCTCTTTGTAGCTGCGTGTGATGATGTCTACCTTCTTGCTCACCATGAACGACGAGTAGAAGCCGAGGCCGAAGTGTCCGATGATGGCATTGGCGTTGTCCTTGTACTTGTCGAGGAAGTCGGTAACGCCAGAGAATGCGATCTGGTTGATATATTTGTTAATCTCCTCCTCGGTCATGCCGATGCCTCGGTCGCTGATGGTCAGCGTGCCTTTCTCGGTGTCGAGGCTTACGCGCACGGTGAGGTCGCCCAGTTCGCCCTTGAAGTCGCCGCGTTCGGCAAGCGTCTTCAGCTTCTGTGTAGCGTCGACGGCGTTAGACACCATCTCGCGGAGGAAAATCTCATGGTCTGAATAAAGAAACTTCTTGATGACAGGGAAGATGTTCTCTGTCGTTACTCCAATATTGCCTTTCTGTGCCATAGTATGAATTTGTATTTTTACTTTTAAGTTTTGTTTTTCTGATTTATAATCATAAGCTCTTATTACAAATAGTGTGCCATTGCGACAGAAAGGCTCAAATTATGGGCAAACCAGGGCTATACAGACAGTTTTTAGTGTGAAGTGTGCCAAAAGTTGTCATTGCTTTCAGAATTTTACATATCTGAGTACGCTACGGATATGTGCATTTTTAAATGTTTTTAGCTTTTCATCTTTTTACTTTTATATGCAAATATTGTTTTGAAAACTTCCGCGAAAAAACTCATTATAGAAAAGTCAGAAGCGTAAAACGAGCGTTTTTGTGGTTCGGCGCAGCGAAAAATCTGCAAAAACCGAGACTTTTCAACCTAAAACGATAGGTTTTGCAAACTTTTCGTGAGACTTTACAATATAAAACGTGAGACTTTACCCGGTAAAAGCATAGCTTTTACATGGTAAAGTCTCACGATAAGTTTGGTTTTACATAAGAAAAAATTGCACACTTTAGCGTTTATCGCCGCAAGGCGTTGTAAACCACGTGCTTATGGCTGCACGCTCAAAACTTGCGAAAAACCGACAACGTATTTCGTTTTTGATTTTGCGGGCACTCCTGAGCGGTTAAAACGTGCAAATATCGTCTTGGCAAAAAGTATGCCAATAAAAATGAAATGGCTACGGCAAGAATGCCGTAGCCTCCTACTGATTATCCGTCGATTTCAGAAAGTTCGAGCCAGCGCATCTCTTTCTCCTCAAGCTCGTCCTTCACGAGTGGCAGACGCTTGCTCTTTTCTGTCAGTTCGTCGATAGAGAGGGTGCCGCTGCAGAGCGCCTCTTCGATGGTCTTCTGCTCATCTTCGAGCGCAGCAATCTCCTTCTCAAGGCGTTCGAACTCGCACTTCTCCTTGTATGTCTTCTTGCGGCGTTGTTCGCCTACGAATTCGCGCTTCTCCTTCTTCTCGTTATCGGAAGCGTTGTTCTTCGCGTCGGCTTGTTCCTTCGGTTTCAACGATTCCCACTCGCGGAACTGTGTGTAGTTGCCGGGGAAGTCCTTTATCTCGCCTTCGCCGCGGAACACGAGCAGGTGGTCTACAATCTTGTCCATGAAGAAACGGTCGTGCGACACGATTATCACGCAGCCGGGGAAGTCCTGCAGATACTCTTCGAGCACCTCGAGCGTCTGTATGTCGAGGTCGTTGGTTGGCTCGTCGAGCACGAGGAAGTTGGGGTTGCGCATCAGCACCGTGCACAGATAGAGCTTGCGACGCTCGCCGCCGGAGAGTTTGTAGACGTAGTCGTACTGCTGTTCGGGCGTGAAGAGGAAGTGCTGCAGAAGCTGTGTTGCGGTGATGTGTTTGCCGCCGCCGTAGTCGATGTAGTCGGCGATGTCGGCTATCACGTCGATGACGCGCTGGTCGTCGCGGAACTTCATTCCGTCCTGCGAGAAGTAGCCGAAGCGCACGGTGTCGCCCACGTCGAAGCGTCCGCTGTCGGGCGCCACTTCGCCGAGCAACATCTTTATGAATGTAGACTTGCCCGTGCCGTTGTTGCCCACGATGCCCATCTTCTCGAAGCGCTGGAAGTTGTAGTAGAAGTCCTTCAGTATCACCTTCTCGTCGAACGCTTTCGAGACGTACTGGCACTCGAATATCTTCGAACCGATGTACACGTTCTTCGACTTCAGACGCATCTGTCGTTCCTCGATGCGCTGCTTCGCCTTGCTCTCGAGGTCGTAGAACGCCTCCTCGCGGTAGCGTGCCTTGTGTCCGCGTGCCTGCGGCTGGCGGCGCATCCACTCGAGTTCGCGGCGGTAGAGGTTGTTGGCGCGCTCTATCTCGGCGCGTGTGGCGTCGATGCGCTCCTGACGCTTCTCCATGTAGTACTGGAAGTTGCCGCGATATGAATAGACGGTATGGTTGTCGAGTTCGAGGATGATGTTGCAGACACGGTCGAGGAAGTAGCGGTCGTGCGTCACCATGAGCAGCGTCTTGTTGCCGCGCTGCAGATAGCCCTCAAGCCATTCTATCATCTCGAGGTCGAGGTGGTTTGTAGGCTCGTCGAGGATGAGCAGGTCGGGCTCGGTGATGAGCACGTTGGCGAGCGCGATACGCTTCTGCTGTCCGCCGCTGAGCTGTCCCATAGGCTGCGTGAGGTCGGTGATGTGCAGCTGCGTGAGTATCTGCTTAGCCTTCAATATGCGGTCGGGGTCGCCCTGATGGTTGAAGCAAGCGTCGAGCACCGACTCCTCGGGGTCGAACTTTGGCTGCTGTTCGAGAAAGCCAACCTTGATGTCGCGGCGGAAGATGATGCTGCCCGAGTCGACACTCTCCTTGCCCGAGAGCAGCGAGAGCAGTGTAGACTTGCCCGTGCCGTTCTTGGCTATCAGACCTACGTGCTGGCCTTCGGCTATAGAGAACGAGATGTTCTCGAACAGAACGTGCGCACCGAACGCTTTCGATATGTTTTGAACGTCAAGTAATGGAGTCATTTATTCTGCGTCTTTAATTTCGTTCAGTATGTTTCCAATATAGTCGAGCACCTCGTCGCGACCGGTCTTCTTCTCCGAACTGGTGATGAAGTAGGGCGGCAGTTCCTCCCACTGCTCCTTAAGCGAGTTCATCCACTTCGCTGCGTTCTGCTTGGCACGCACAGGTCCGAGCTTGTCGGCCTTGGTGAAGATGATGGAGAAAGGCACCGAGCTCTCGCCGAGCCAGTTGATGAAGTCGGTGTCTATCGTCATCGGGTCGTGGCGGATGTCGATGAGCACGAAGGTGTTCACCAGTTGCTGGCGCTGCAGAATGTACGATGTAATCATTTGGTCGAGCTTCTTCTGCACCGTCTTCGAACGCTTTGCAAAGCCGTAGCCCGGAAGGTCTACCAGATACCAGTCGTTGTTGATGATGAAGTGGTTGATGAGCAGAGTCTTGCCCGGTGTGGCAGATGTCTTTGCAAGGCCCTTGTGGTTGCAGAGCATATTGATAAGACTCGACTTGCCTACGTTGGAGCGTCCGATGAACGCGAACTCGGGCTTTGTGTCTTTAGGGCACTGGCTCACCGTGGCAGCCGATATCGTGAATTCTGATTTCTTTATATCCATATTCTATGTGTTTCGTTTTTTAGTGAATGAATTGTTATTCGTATTGCATTGTCTGCGTCGTGTGTATTATTCGTAACGCATTGAACGTGCGGGGTGGATGTGCGAGATGAGGTAACTCGGAGCAATGAGCACCACGATGGCTATAACCATTGTGGCTACGTTGAGCGCCACGACGAACAGCCAGTTTATCTCCACCGGAACGGTGTCGACGTAGTAGGTTGCAGGGTCGAGCTTAGCAAAGCCGGTGAAGTGTTGCAGTATGACGAGACCCAAGCCCAACAAGTTGCCCCAAAGCAGACCCTTGCCGATGATGAAGGCGGCGAACCAAAGGAACGTGTGGCGCACCGTCTTGTTGCGTGCACCGAGCGCCTTGAGTATACCGATCATCGTTGTGCGCTCAAGTATGATGATGAGCAGACCGGATATCATTGTGACAACGGCTACGGCGGTCATGATGGCGAGGATTATCCACACGTTGAGGTCGAGAAGGTCGAGCCATGAGAATATCTGTGGCGACAACTCGCGTATCGTTTTCGACGAGTAGGTGGCGCCGTTGCAGTCCATTGTGCGGTTCACTTTCTTCACGATGATGTGCTCCGTGTCGTCGAGCTTGCTGAAGTCGGCTACGGTAAGTTCGGCTCCCGACACCTGACCGGGACTGAAGTTGTTCAGCTTAACGGCTGTATACAAGTCGCAGAAGCAGATAGCGTTGTCGTACTGCGAGAGGTTGGTCTGGTAGACGCCCGTGATGGTGAAGCGGCGAGCTCTCACTCCGTTCTCGTCGATGAAGTAGGCGAAGATGCGGTCGCCGCACTTTGTCTGCAGCTTGTCTGCCATCGACTTCGATATGAGAATCTTGTTGCCGCTCTTCTCGCCTGAGAACTGCGGTATGTAGCCTTCAACCATGTTGCTGTGGATGAACGTGGTGTCGAAGGCTTCGTCAACGCCCTTGAATGCAACTCCAAGGAAGTCGTTGTCGGTCTTCAGTATGCCTTGCTTCATGGCGAAGCGCTGCACATGGCTCACGCCGTCAATATGTTTTAGCACATTTACCATCGAGTCGTTGATAACGATAGGCTGGTCGGTGGCTGATGTCTGCAACGCATAGAAGTTGGCTATCTGTATGTGACTGCCGAAGCCTACAACCTTGTCGCGTATGGTATGCTTGAAGCCAAGCACTACGCACACGCTGATAATCATCACAGCCAGTCCGATTGCTACGCCCATCGTGGCTATGCGTATGGTGGGCTTCGACACCTTTTGGCGGTCGCTTATCTGGTTGGAGTAGATGCGGCGGGCTACGAAAAGCGGAAAGTTCATAGTCTTCTGTTTGCTAATTAAAAAAATAAGGAGCTAAGAAGTTGAGCCATTGTTATGGCTTGTTGCATCTGCCGTAAAAACAATGGGCTTAACTTCTTAACTCCTCAATCTTTATGTTCTATTGTCTTAATATCTGAATATCTTAATTTCTGAATCTTCTTGAAGCTCCGATTAACCTGAATGTATTAATCGTTGCTGTCCACTCTTCCCGGATATGCCTCAAGAGCCTTGCGCAGAACGATAAGCGCACGCTCAAGGTCTTCTTTCTTCAGCACGTAGGCTATGCGCACCTGATTGATGCCTGCACCCGGTGTGGTGTAGAAGCCGGCTGCTGGAGCCATCATGACGGTCTCGCCCTCGTACTGGAACTCCTCAAGACACCAGCGGCAGAATTTCTCGCTGTCGTCTACCGGCAACTTGGCTACGGTGTAGAAAGCGCCCATAGGTATCGGCGAGTAAACGCCCGGTATGCGGTTGAGTCCGTCGATGAGACATTTGCGGCGCTCTACGTATTCCTCGTAAACGTCGCGGTAGTAGTCCTCGGGCGCATCAAGCGATGCTTCGGCTACTATCTGACCCAGCAAAGGAGGAGAGAGACGTGCCTGGCACAGCTTCATTACGGCTGCACGCACCAGCGGGTTCTTCGTAATCAAGGCTCCGATGCGGATGCCGCACTCGCTGTAGCGCTTTGAAACGGAGTCGATAAGTATCACGTTGTCCTCGATTCCTTCAAGATGGCAGGCTGAGATGTAAGGTGAACCGGTGTAGATGTACTCACGATAAACCTCGTCCGAGAACAGATAAAGGTCGTACTTCTTCACCAAGTCGCGAATCTGGTTCATCTCGCGGCGTGTGTAGAGATAGCCTGTAGGGTTGTTCGGGTTGCAAATCAGGATGGCACGTGTGCGCTCGTTGATGAGTTCCTCAAACTTCTCCACCTTAGGCAGCGAGAAGCCTTCCTCTATGGTTGTGGCGATTGTGCGGATCTTTGCGCCTGCCGAAATAGCAAAGGCCATATAGTTGGCGTAAGCTGGCTCAGGGATGATGATTTCGTCGCCCGGGTTAAGGCACGACATGAACGCGAAAAGCACCGCTTCAGAACCACCGGCTGTAATGATGATGTCGTCTGCCGACACATTAATATTAAAGCGCTTGTAATAACCGGTCAGTCGCTCGCGATAAGAATAGTAGCCCTGCGACGGCGAATATTCGAGCACACTGCGGTCGATGTGCTTCAATGCGTCGAGTCCTACTTGTGGAGTGGGCAGGTCGGGCTGTCCGATATTGAGGTGGTAGACTTTCACACCACGCTTTTTGGCGTCAACTGCCAAAGGCGCTAATTTGCGAATCGGCGATTCGGGCATTTCAAGTCCTCGTGTTGAGATTTCTGGCATTTGCGTATTTGTTTATTGTTATATTATTTCTTTGAGTATTATGCAAAGTTACGACAATTAGAAATAAGTGCAAAATTTTTATACCTAAAATTCTAATATTAGCCAAGTAAATGGTACACTCCTCCTGCGTATAGCTTGATAACACCTTTCAATTCGAGGCTGAACAAGAGTGCTGAGATGCTGCCAATAGGCAGTCTGGTCTGCACGGCGATGATGTTCAGTTGCAGGTCGTTGTTCTTTTGCAGCAGTTCTACTATGCGCGTTTCTTCGGCTGTCAGTTCGGGAAACAGTTGGCGTTCGATGCCTTTAGCCCGAGCTGCCTTCACTTTGTTATCCTGCTCCCATCCCATTGCGTTTACAAAGTCTT
>OQVT01002255.1_pt1 | contig 12416 bp, 7 predicted proteins | sample 1691561 | NCBI WGS metagenome assembly OQVT01 (sample SAMN03418260, study PRJEB22391) | human gut metagenome | biome: human-gut; feature: organic feature; material: feces | host: Homo sapiens | place: Tanzania | collected 2013-01 | reverse complement strand
ACAAAACCACCCCGATGTAAACAAAACCACCCCGATGTAAACAAAACCACCCCGATGTAAACAAAACCACCCCGACCAAAACACCCAAAGCCCCAAAAAGCGCCCCATTAACCCCACGACGAGTCCCATAAAAAAGGAATCTGAGAAGAAAAGAGAAAAAAAAGTAATTGCAAACAAGCATACTATTAATTAAATAATCACACCTTTTAATAGCGTATGATAAACATCAATGACAAAAAGAGGAACGCCTTGAACGGCAAAGTACTCACAGCAGCTGTTGCCTGCGCTTTGTTCATGAGCAGTGGACAAGCTACGGCAGCAAGTGTTTCAATGCCGAACGCTATGACAGCAGAAGTTATGTCTGAGACATACAGCACGCTGCCACAGCAGGCCGACAAAGTGGTCATCACCGTGGTTGACGCAAACGGCGAGCCTATCACAGGCGCCAGCGTTGTAGAACCCGGCACGACAAACGGCGGCATCACCGACATCGACGGTAAGGTAAGCATAAAAGCCGTAGTAGGCAAGACCTACCGCGTGTCTTATGTGGGCTACAAGACCGTTGACGTGAAGGTTAACGGCAAGAACCAGCGCATCGTCCTCACAGAAGACATGGGCGACCTCGACGAGGTGGTTGTAGTGGGTTACGGTGCCCAGAAGAAGGTAGACCTTACCGGTGCTGTGGCAAACGTGAACGTTAAGGAGGCCATCGCAAGCCGTCCTATCACCGACGTGGCAAAGGCGCTGCAGGGCATCACCCCGGGTCTTACCATCACCAACAACCTCGGTGGTGTAGGCACCGAGTCGACCATCAAACTGCGTGGTTCTGTAGGTTCGCTCAACGCAACCGAGGGTACCGCTCCTCTGATCCTTGTAGACAACGTTGAGGTTCCAAGCCTCAACCTCGTTAACCCCGACGACATCGAGACCATCTCTGTGTTGAAAGACGCCGCTTCGGCTTCTATCTACGGTACCCGTGCTGCATGGGGTGTTATCCTGATCACCACAAAGCAGGGTAAGAAGAACGAGAAACCCCGCGTGACCTATTCAAACAACTTTGCCTGGGGCACACCCACCAAGATGCCTAAGCTGGCTTCGGCTGTAGACAATGCCGAGTACATATACAAGCTGGCTCAGAGCAAGGGTCTCTCAGCTTGTACAAATATCGGCTTCACCATCGACGAGTATGCCGTTGGCAAGATCAAGGACTGGGAGCAGAAGTATGGCAACATGTCGCAGAGCGAGCTCGGCGAGATGCAGGAAGGCCGCGACTTCGAGATCAAGGACGGAAAGACCTACTTCTTCCGTTCGTTCGACCCCATTAAGCAGTTCGCTCGCACATGGACACCACAGCAGAACCACAACCTCTCTGTGACAGGTGGTAGCGAGAAGACAACATATAACATTTCATTGGGCTATCTGCGCCAGAACGGTGTGATGAAGTTCAAGGCCGACAAGTATGACCGTTACAACTTCAACAGTAACATCACCACCGCCATTCGCGACTGGTGGAAGGTTCGCGCTAACGTGCTGTTCACACGCTCGGTTAACGACCAGCCTTACAAGTACACCTCTGGCCAGTATGACGCATGGTTCTACCTGATGCGTTGGCCGCGCTGGTATCCGTACGCACAGTATCAGGGCAAGGACTTCCGTTCTGCCGTTACCGACATCAAGCAGGCTAACCGCGAGAGCGTTACCTCTAACTATGTGCGCGTGAACCTGGGTACCGAGCTGAACCCGCTGAAGAACCTCAGCATCAACTTCGACTATACCTTCGCCCTGCTGAACGACGCTCAGAAGCGTAACGGTGGCACCGTGATGGCATATAACATGTTTGCCGGCGCTCCCTTCGACAACTACACCAACATCTACGGTGGCGTTGACAACCGCGTGGTACAGACCAGCAAGTACACCATGACAAACGTGTGGAAAGCATACGCTACCTACAACTTCGACATCAAGAAGAATCACCAGTTTAAGGTGATGGCTGGTTTCGATGCCGAGACACGCGAGCGTCTGGGCCACTACTCAGAGCGCCGTGGCCTCATCAGCCAGGATCTGCCCGAGATTGCACTGGCTACAGGCGACCAGTATTCGTTCAACAAGAACTATGCTTATCATAAAGACTTCGCTTCGGCAGGTTTCTTCGGACGTATCAACTACGACTTCATGCAGAAGTATCTGTTCGAGTTTAACGCTCGTTACGATGGCTCTTCTATGTTCCCCTCAGGAAAGAAGTTTGCTTTCTTCCCCTCATTCTCAGCAGGATGGCGTGCCAGCGAGGAGAAATTTATGGATTGGGCTAAGCCCGCACTGTCAAACTTGAAGCTCCGCGGATCTTGGGGTACCATCGGTAACCAGGACGTTGCTGCCAACTCGTTCATCTCGACCATGACATCTACAAACTCTGGTTGGGTAATGGGTGGCAAGAACCAGCTGAGCCTTGAGGCTCCTACGGTGATCTCTGACGGTCTGACATGGGAGCGCGTTTCTACCCTCGACCTCGGTGTCGACATGCGCTTCTTCAAGAACGAGCTGGGTGTAACCTTCGACTACTATCACCGTGTAACTTCTGACATGCACACCGCCGGCGAGGCTCTGCCTTCAACCTTCGGTGCCGCTACTCCGAAGATCAACTTCGGTGAGCTGACCGCCAACGGTTGGGAGCTCGCTGTCGACTATAACCACCGCTTCTCTAACGGCCTCGGCATCAGCGCACGCGCTTCGCTGTCGCACGTTGTAGAGCGCATCACAAAGTGGAACAAGACTGACCGCAACATCAACGGCAACTACGAGGGCAAGCGCCTCGGCGAGATCTGGGGTTACGAGTCGGACCGCCTGTTCCAGGTTGACGACTTCAACGTGACAACCGATGCCAACGGCAAGAAGGTTTACACGCTGAAAGACGGTATCCCCTCACAGGCTCTCTACGAGGCTGGCCAGTTTAAGTTCCAGCCGGGTGACATGAAATATAAGGATCTCGACGGCGACAAGAAGATCACATACGGAAAGAACACCGTTGAGGACCACGGCGACCAGAAGGTTATCGGTAACTACCTGCCTAACTATGAGTATAGCTTCACGTTGGGAGCCAACTGGAAGGGTATCGACTTCAGCGCCTATTTCCAGGGCGTAGGCAAGCGCGACTTCTGGGCATACGGTAACGTGGCTATCCCTTGCGGCGGATCAGGTTGGGGTGACGCTATGTTCGCACACCAGATGGACTACTGGACCGAGAGCAACACCGATGCCTTCTATCCACGTCCTTTCGACAACACATGGACAAGCGCCGGCAAGAGCTTCCTGAAGCAAACACGCTACCTCAGCAATATGGCTTATCTGCGTTGTAAGAACATCACCGTGGGCTACACACTGCCTAAGGCATGGGTGAGCAAGGCTTCTTTGGAGAGCGTTCGCGTTTACTTCAGCGGTGAGAACCTCTTCGAGTTTGACAACATGCACCTGCCTGTTGACCCCGAGAGCACCAGCTACAAAGTGGGAGTAACTGGCGAAACATGGTCGTTCGGCCGTAGCTATCCTTTCTCTCGTACCATCTCGTTCGGTATGCAGGTTACGTTCTAAGACGTGAGACCGCATAAAGAGAAATAATAAAACGTGGTATTAACTTCTGAACTTGCAAAAGTTCAGTTACCAAAAGAACAAACATTTATGAAAATAAATTTAAATATTCTGAGCGCGGGCCTTCTGCTGGCCACTGCTGTGTCTTTCAGCTCTTGTGACGACTTCCTCACACGCGACCCCCAGGACACCGTTACTGACGTTCCGTCGTTCTGGAACAACGAGGAGAACCTCCGTACATCGTTCCTCGACTATTATACTTACTTCTTCCCCGGCTACCGTTCGACATGGCAACGTGCCGACAACTTTGCCGAGACAAACGTTGCCGACTGGACCGACGACAACGCGCAGGAAGAAGCTACCCTGTTCACCAAGGTGGCTCCCACAACCGATGCTGACAACTGGAACTTCGAGAAGATCCGCAACATGAACCTGCTCCTCAGCCGCATTCAGAGCTCTTCACTGAACGACGAGGCAAAGAACCACTGGTCGGGCGTTGCCCGCCTGTTCCGCGCCATGGAGTATGCAAAGCTCGTGCAGAAGTTTGGCGACGTGCCTTACTATGACGCTGTCGTAGGCAGCACCGACAACGAGCAGCTCTACCGTGCACGCGATCCGCGCACAACGGTTATGGACAAGGTGAACGAGGACCTCGCTTTCGCTTGCACCAACATTCGTGTTAACGACGGCACAAAGGGTCTCACCGTAAACCGCGCCGTGGCTCAGGGCTTCGCGTCACGCATCATGCTCTTCGAGGGAACATGGCAGAAGTATAACGCCAACAACACAGCCAAGGCTGCCGAATATCTGAAGGCTGCCAAGGACTATGCTGCTGCGCTGATGCAGACAAACGCCTACTCTATCGCTCCCAGCTACAAGAGCCTCACCACATCTGAGGACCTGGCCGGCAACCCCGAGATCATCATGTACCGCTCTTACGTTGAGAACGTGGTTATGCACTCGCTCATGAGCTTCCAGAACACTGAGATGGAGAAGAGCAGCCCCTCACGTTCGTTCGTCGACGCTTTCCTGACCAAGAACGGTCTGCCTATCCACCAGGCTGGCAACACCGACTACAAGGGTAAGGAATATGCCAAGGAGATCCAGAACCGTGACCCACGTCTCGCCGATAACATTGACGAGGAGAGCGGTCTGCGCCTGAACGGTGTAGCTGCTGTTTACGCTGCTTCTGGCTACTACGCCAACCGCTATGTGAACAAGGATCTTATCAACAAGCCTGGCGGCATGAGCAACACCAACACCACCGACGCTCCTGTCATGAAGCTGAACGAGGTGATGCTCAACTACATCGAGGCTGCAGCCGAGTTGGCTGATCTCGGACAGTACACTCTTACTCAGGCCGACTTCGACAAGACCATCAACGCTATCCGCGATCGTCAGAGCACACAGATGCCTCACGTCACACTGGCTGGCAACGCGCTGAAGGTGAACGGTGTCGAGATCAACGACCCCGACCGCGATGCTACTGTTAAGCCCATCATTTGGGAGATCCGTCGCGAGCGCCGCGTAGAGTTGGCTTACGAGGGTCTGCGTTTCAACGACCTCCGTCGTTGGGGCAAGCTCGAATATGCTGACATGGTGAAGAACAAGAAGCTGAACATGGGTGCTTGGATCAACAAGGCCGACTATCCCGAAAATGCTGAAGCTTTGGCTAAGATCACTCTCTGCGACGAGAACGGCCACATCGTTACCGGCAACGAGGGCTACATCATGCCTATCACCGAGGTGGCTAAGATGCGTCAAATGGCCGACAAGGATTATCTCTATCCTATCCCTGTTGACCAGATCACCATGTACGAGACCCACGGATTCAAGCTCACCCAGAACCCCGGTTGGTAAACATGAAAACAAGAACCTGACGGTTGGAAAGACCTGAGGGTTAAACAAAAGACCTGACGGTTGAAAAGACCTGACGGTTGAACAAAAGACCTGACGGTTGAAAAGACCAATGGTTGAACAAAAAAGCGGGAACCTTCTCAGAAAGGTTTCCGCTTTTTTTGGCTTACTTTTTACCATTACAAAACTTTCACGAAAAGACTTATTTACATCGCGCTTCGCGCTCGTTGTTTTTCTTTTAAACATTAATTTCCATTAATTGAACATTCTTGCGCTCCGTGGGTGCTCAGGCGCTTCGCGGAGTATGAAACATTAATTTTTCCGCGCGAAGCGCGTATTAATGATAATTAATGGGTCATTAATGATAATTAATGTTCAAAAAACAACGAGCGCGAAGCGCGATGTAAATGGTTGGAAAGACCAACGGTTGAACAAAAAAGCGGGAACCTTTCTGAGAAGGTTTCCGCTTTTTTTGGCTTTATACTTTTTTGTGATTATTTTTGCAGCATAAAAACTTAAAGAAGGAATCATACAATGAAAAAACGAGCAATAGTGATGGGAGCCACATCGGGCATTGGTCAGGAGGTGGCACGGCTGCTGGCTGCCAACGGTTACGAGGTGGGCATTGCAGGACGACGCGAGGAGCGACTGGTGCAGATGGCACAAGCCACACCAGGCATCGTGGCGCACAGACAGATAGACGTGACCAAGGAAGACGCACCGACGGAGCTGCACAAGCTCATAGAAGAGCTTGGCGGCATGGATCTCTACTTCCACAGCTCTGGCATAGGATGGGAGAACGTGGCGCTCGATACCGACAAAGAACTGAAAACGGTGGAGACCAACGGCGTGGGCTTTGTGCGCATGGTGTCGGCGGCTTATAACTGGTTTGCTGAGCAGAGAGCAGACGAAGCAAATCAAAGAGCAGAAGGGGATGAGCAGAGAGCAAGCGACAAGGAGCGTAAAGCCCGCATAGCCTGCATCACCTCCATAGCCCGCACCCGCGGCTTGGGTGCTGCCCCAGCCTACTCTGCCACGAAGCGCATGCAAGCTCACTACCTGGAGTGTCTGTCGCAGCAAGCCCGCATGCGCCATCTTAACATCGGCATCACCGACATACGCCCCGGCTTTGTTGCCACCGACCTCATTGCGGGCAGCCACTTCCCTCTACAGCTTAAAGCCGAAGATGTGGCACGCACCATTGTACGCGCCATAGAGCGCGGCAGCGAGGTGGTGACCATCGACTGGCGTTACCGTCTGCTTGTCGCCGCCTGGCAACTGATCCCGCGCTGGCTCTGGGTGAGGCTTACAGCCATAAAATAGGCTTGCGGGCATAAAATAGGCTTGCGGGCATTGCCCGCTGCCTTCTTGACAGAAGCATGTGCTTGCTGGCGCAACAGAAGCCTGTGCTTGCTATCTTTTCCGCAAATATTTTGCGCTTCGCGCGGTTTTAAACATTAATGCCCATTAATTTAACATTAATTTAACATTAATTTTTCCGCGCGAAGCGCGTATTAATGATAATTAATGGGTCATTAATGATAATTAATGTTCAAAAAACAACGAGCGCGTAGCGCGATGTCAAATCAACCATTACAAGAGTTCTGTAGTTACAAAAAAAGACGATGGATTACAACAAGATAATAGAGAAATATTATACGCCGGGCACCGACCTCTACAACATCTTCATGCGCCACAGCCGCGACGTGACACGCCGCGCCCTGCAGATCGTCGACGCACATCCCGAGTTGGGCGCCGACCGACAGTTTGTTGAAGAGGCCGCCATGCTCCACGACATAGGCATCGTGCGCTGCGACGCCCCCGGCATCTGCTGCCACGGCACCGAGCCATACCTGCGCCACGGCATGATAGGCGCTGCCATGATGCGCGAAGAGGGCTACGACCGCCACGCCCGCGTGTGCGAACGCCACACAGGCGCCGGACTGTCAGCCCGTGAGATAGAGCAGCAGGACCTGCCCCTGCCCCACCGCGACTTCCTGCCCGAGACCATAGAAGAAAAAATTATCTGCTACGCCGACAAGTTCTACTCGAAGAGCCACCTCGACCGCTGCAAGACCCTTCCACAAGCCGAGAAGACCATCTCGCGCTTCGGCGACGAGGGCCTGCAACGCTTCCTTCAGTGGGAGCGCATGTTCGAGTAAGCAGCGGTTTAGCAGTTTAGCAGCGGTTTAACACGAAAGTTTAGTTAAATATGCGAAAGAATGCCGCCTATCTCTAATATTTTGAGTAATTTTGCAAGATAATGAGGTCAAAGACTTTAATATCGCTTCTTCTGTTAGCCGTCATCTATGTGATGGCTAGCACCAATGTGCCCTTTTTCAAAAGCAAGAAAAAGGGTACCGACTCAAAACATCCTATAGAAAACAACGATTCCACCAACAACAATAGCACCGACTCCATACCCAACGACAGCACAGCCCGCGGCACGGCTGTTGTCGACACCACCGCCATGGACTCGCTGCAAAAAGCCATCTATCTGTATAACAAGCAGATAGACGACTCTGTGCGTCTCGACTCCATAAACCGCACAAAGAGCAACGGCATAAACGCCCCGGTGGAATATTCGGCTGACGACTCGTTGGTATATGTTGCCGACTCACGCCTCGCCCACCTCTACGGCAACTCCAAGGTCAAGTATGAGAACATGGATCTTGAGAGCGAGAAGGTGGCCATGAGCATGGACAGCAGTCTGGTCCACGCCACAGGTGTGCGCGACACCGCCGACCACACGGGCAAGACGCTCGTAGGCACACCCGTGTTCAAGATGGGCAACGACGCTTACGAGAGCGACACCATGGCGTTCAACTTCAAGACGAAGAAAGGTCTCATCAGCAACGTCTACACCAAGCAAGAGGAGGGCTTCCTGCGCAGCCAGCTGTCAAAACGCAACGACAACGGCGAGGTGTATCTGCAACACGGGCGCTACACCACCTGCGACGACCCGCACCCCGACTTCTACATTGCCATCTCGCGTGCAAAGCTGCGCCCCGGCAAGGACGTGGTGTTCGGTCCCGCCTACCTCGTGGTGGCCGACGTGCCGCTGCCCCTTGCCGTGCCTTACGGCTTCTTCCCCTTCACCAAGAGCTATTCGAGCGGCCTCATCATGCCAACCTACGGCGATGAGAGCACACGCGGCTTCTACCTGCGCGACGGCGGCTACTATTTCGCCATAAGCGACAAGTGGGACCTGAAGCTGCTCGGCGAGATCTACACCAAGGGCTCATGGGGCATCTCGGCAGCAAGCAACTACCGCAAGCGCTACAAACACAGCGGCAGCTTCTATTTCAGCTACCAGGACACACGCACCGGCGACAAGGGCATGCCCGACTACACCAAGCAGACGAGCTTCAAGGTGCAGTGGAACCACCGCCAAGACTCGAAGGCCAACCCCTTCAGTTCCCTCTCGGCAAGCGTCAACTTCGCCACGTCGAGCTACGAGCGCAACAACATGAACAGCCTCTACAACCCGCAGACGCTCACACAGTCGACGCGCACATCATCTGTGAGCTGGAGCACCACGTTCTCAAGCATAGGCCTGTCGCTCAGCTCCACAGCCAACCTTAACCAGAACATGCGCGACTCTACCATCGCCATGACGCTCCCCGACCTTAACATCTCGCTCTCGCGCTTCTACCCCTTCAAGCGCAAGCACGCGGCGGGCAACGAGCGGTGGTATGAGAAGATCTCGCTGAGCTACACCGGACAGCTCTCCAACTCTATAAGCACGAAGGAGGACAAGTTTATGCACTCCAACCTCGTGAAAGACTGGCGCAACGGCTTCCAGCACAACATACCCTTGAGCGGCAGCTTCACGCTGTTCAACTATCTTAACGTCAACCCAACCTTCTCGTTCACCGACCGCATGTACACGAACAAGATAGACCGTTCGTGGGACACGGCAACGCAGAAGGAGGTGTGCGACACCACCTATGGTTTCCATAACGTCTACAACTGGTCGGCAAGCATAAGCATGTCGACAAAGATGTATGGCTTCTGGATACCCAACCGCAAGCTCTTCGGCGACAAGATACAGGCCATACGCCACGTCATCACGCCGACGGTGAGCTTCAGCTATGCGCCCGACTTCGGTGCTTCCCGTTACGGCTACTGGAAGACCTACCAGAAGACCGATGCCGACGGCAACGTGTCGCTGGTAGAATATTCGCCTTTCTCGCAGGGCCTCTACGGCGTGCCTGGACGCGGCCGCACGGGCAACATCAGCTTCGGCCTGTCCAACAACCTTGAGATGAAGGTCAAGAGCGACAAAGACTCTACGGGCATGAAGAAGATCAGCCTTATCGACGAGCTGGGCTTGCGCATGTCTTACAACATGGCAGACAAAGAGCGTCCATGGAGCGTCCTGTCGATGGACATACGTCTCAAATGGTGGAAAAACTACACGTTCAACATGGCAGCTGTCTTTGCCACCTACGCCTACGAGCTCGACAAGGACGGCCATCCTTATGTCGGCACCCACACCGAGTGGGGCAAGGGTCGCTTCGGACGATTCCAGGGCACCTCGCAGAACATATCGTTCACCCTCACGCCGGAGAAGCTGAAGAAGCTCTTCGGCCATGGCGACGACGAGGACGACAAGGACAAGCGCAAGAAGAACCGCAAGGACGACGAGGGCGTTGACACCGACATCGAGAGCAACGTCGACGACGACATGATTGAGGGTCAGCGTGGCGCGAAGAATAGCGGTGGCGGCAAGGCAGAGACCGACGAAGACGGCTACATGAAGTTTAAGATGCCGTGGTCGCTGACCTTCGGCTATGGCATAACCATGAGAGAGAACACGCAGGGCAAGTTCAACACCAAGACCATGCGTTATCCTTATAAGTTCACCCAGACGCTCAACGTGAGCGGCAACGTGCGCATAAGCGACGGTTGGAACATCAGCTTCTCATCGGGCTACGACTTCGAGTTCCACAAGATGTCCATGACCACAGCGTCGTTGCAGCGCGACCTCCACTGCTTCAACATGAGCTGTCAGGTGGTGCTCGCTCCCTACACGAGCTACAACTTCACGTTCCGTTGTAACGCCTCCACGCTCACCGATGCTCTTAAGTATGACAAGCGTAGCGGCTATAGCAACGCCGTGCAGTGGTATTAAAAGACAATATTTTTAAAGCTTTTCGCTGGCGAGTTTTTTTAAAGACAATGCTTGCGTGTTTTTTTTAAAGACAATAGAGACAATAGAGACAATATTTTTTTATGTGAAATGAAAAAGCTCAACCGCACATAAAAGATTGTCTCTATTGTCTCTATTGTCTTTAAACCCCTCGCAAGCAAGAATTAATATATAGCTCGCGCTTCGCGCTCGTGGGGTTTTAAACATTCTTGCGCTCCGTAGGTGCTCAGGCGCTTCGCGCGTCTTTTAAACATTAATGGCCATTAATTGAACATTAATGAACATCAATTTTTCCGCGCGAAGCGCGTATTAATGATAATTAATGGGTCATTAATGGACATTAATGTTCAAAAAAAAACCACGAGCGCGAAGCGCGAGGTAAAGATTTTCAAGAAAAATATTGTCTTTAAAAACGTCGTCAGATCAGCGTCATGCCCATCTCCGCACACTCCTTGCGCATGTCCTCAGGCCAGATGCTTGCCTGAATCTCGCCGATGTGTGCCTTGTGCAGGAGCACCATGCACAGACGACTCTGGCCGATACCGCCGCCGATGGAGAGAGGCAGCTTGCCGTCGAGCAGCTGACGGTGGAAGAACAGCTGCTCGCGGTCCTCCTTACCCTCCAGCTTCAGCTGACGCAGCAGCGCCTCCTTGTCGACACGTATACCCATCGACGACAACTCGAACGAGCGGCCGAGCACAGGATACCATATCAGGATGTCGCCGTTAAGACCCTCAAGGCCGTTCTCGGCAACCGTAGACCAGTCGTCATAGTCGGGTGCGCGACCGTCATGCTTCTTGCCGTCGCTCAGCTTGCCGCCGATGCCGATTATGAACACCGCTCCATATTTCTTACAGATAGCGTCCTCGCGCTCCTTCGGTGTGAGGTCAGGATACATCTGCAGCAGCTCCTCGCTATGCACAAAATGGATCTGTCGCGGCAGGAACGGCTTGATGGCGCCGTAGGTCTCACAGGTGAGATACTCTGTGCGCAGGATGGCGGCATAGATGCGCTCCACCACATCCTTAAGATATGCCAGCGTGCGCTCCTCGCGAGTTATCACAGCCTCCCAGTCCCACTGGTCCACATATAGCGAGTGTAGGTTATCCAGCTCCTCGTCTGCACGAATGGCGTTCATGTCGGTGTAGATGCCGTAGCCCGGCTCAATGTCATATTCGGCCAAGGTCAGGCGTTTCCATTTTGCCAGCGAGTGTACCACCTCTGCCTTTGCGTCGCCCAGGTCCTTTATGGGGAACGTCACGGGGCGTTCCACGCCGTTGAGGTCATCGTTTATGCCGAGACCTTTCAGCACAAACAGTGGAGCTGTGACGCGGCGCAACCTCAGTTCGGTTGACAGGTTCTGCTGAAAAAACTCCTTTATCAGTTTAATGCCTTGCTCGGTCAACCGTGGGTCGAGAAGTGCCTTATAGTCGTTTGGCTTTATCAAGTTACTCATGTCGATTCCTATTTTTTATAGTTAGTTGTTTCTTGTTTCACACAGCGAGTTTTCGCTTAGCGCATGCAAAGTTAATAATTTATTATTAATGTGCAATCATTTTAACCATAAAATTTTACAATTTGTCACCCCATTATCTTTTTCCCTTTCATTTTGCTTAACAAAATCTCCTGTTTTCGTTAATATAGGCTAAACTTCGCAAGGATTAATAATGGAACTTTCGCATTTAATAAATGGAAATTTATAAAAATATTGTCTCTATTGTCTCTATTGTCTTTAAACCTTTCCGCAAGCAAGAATTAATATATAGCTCGCGCTACGCGCTCGTTGTTTTTTGAACATTAATTATCATTAATGACCCATTAA
>OQVT01002250.1_pt1 | contig 12431 bp, 13 predicted proteins | sample 1691561 | NCBI WGS metagenome assembly OQVT01 (sample SAMN03418260, study PRJEB22391) | human gut metagenome | biome: human-gut; feature: organic feature; material: feces | host: Homo sapiens | place: Tanzania | collected 2013-01 | reverse complement strand
CTGTTGCGGAAAAAATCGGCGCGTATGGAAAATATGTGATTGTTGATGTTTGCCCGCAGCAAATTGAGCGTTGCCGCAGTAAGGCAATCTATCAAAAAATTGATTTTCGCTCGTTTGACGGTAGCCGTCCGCTGGGTGAAAAATTTGATACGGTGATTTGTTATATGCTTTTGCATGAACTGCCGCCGGTGACGCCAAAGATAACGCCGCCGCCGGAACCGATGCCAAAGGGCATATCGGTGGACTCGCCGTCGATATTCTCAAAGCGGATACCGGACTTGCGGATCATGGTGGCCACCTCGGTGGTGGTCAGCACATAGTCCACGTCCTGTCGGCCATTGGTCATGGACTCAGGGCGGAGGATCTCCTCCTTCTTGGCGGTGCAGGGCATGATGGACACCGACACCAGCTTCTTGCCCTGATTGATCTCAGGATCGCGGTAGTATTCCCGGATCACCGCGCCGAACATCTGCTGGGGAGAGCGGCAGGTGGAAATATTGTCCGCCAGTTCCGGATACCGGGTCTCGCAGAACTTGACCCAGGCAGGGCAGCAGGAGGTGAACAGGGGGCCCTTGGCGCCGTTGGAGATCCGCTCCAGCAGCTCCTCCGCCTCCTCGATCACGGTGAGGTCCGCGCCGTAGGTAGTGTCATAGACCTCATGGAAGCCCAGACGGTGCAGGGCATTGACCAGCTTGCCCATGACGTTTTCGCCCTTGGGGATGCCGAACTTGTCGCCCAGCGCCACGCGGACCGCCGGAGCCACCTGCGCCACCACAATGGTGTTGGGATCCGCCAGCGCGTCCCAGACCTCATCGATGTTGGTCTTGATGCTGATGGCGCCGGTGGGACACACCACCCGGCACTGGCCGCAGTTGACGCAGTTGGTCTGGGCGATGGTCTTGTTGAAGGCCGGGGTCACCAGCGTGCTGGTGCCGCGGTAGGCAAAGTCGATGGCGTTCACGGACTGGACATTGTCGCACATGCGGACGCAGTCGCCGCAGAGGATGCACTTATTGGGGTTGCGAACGATGGCGGGAGAGCTTTCGTCGATGGGGTACTTGGCCTCCCGGTTCTTGAACCGGATCCGGTCCACGCCCATGCGGTGAGCCAGCTCCAGCAGATGACACTCGCCGCTTTTCACGCAGGTGGTGCAGTCCCGGTCATGGGCTGCCAGCAGCAGCTCCAGGATCGTCCGGCGGTAGCGCATGAGCCGGGGGGTATTGGTGTAGATCACCATGCCGTCCCGGGGCGGCTCCGCACAGGAGGCAAAGGTCTTGCCCCGGTCATCCTCTACGGTGCACAGACGGCAGGCACCGTAAATGGACAGTTCGGAATGGTAACAAAGGGTCGGTATATCGATCTCCGCATTGCGGATCACGGTCAGAACATTGGGTTCGTTGGTAAATTCCACCCGCTGACCGTCAATGGTCATAAATCCCATAGCAGCATCCTCCTTACTTCTCTACGGTGATCGCGCCGAAGGCACACTGCTCCACGCAGCTTCCGCAGCGGATGCAGGCGTCCTGATCAATGGTGTACGGCGACTTCAGCGTACCGTGAATGGCCGACGCCGGGCAGTTCCGGGCACACTTGGAGCAGCCCTTGCACTTGGCGGGGTCGATGCTGTACACCCGAAGCTTGGAGCAAACGCCGGCGGGACAGCGCTTTTCGATGCAGTGCGCCTCGTACTCGTCACGGAAATAATGCAGGGTGGAAAGCACGGGGTTGGGGGCAGACTGTCCCAGTGCGCACAGGCTGTTCGCCTTGATGTAGTAGCACAGCTCCTCCATCTCCTTCAAAAGCTCCGGTGTACCGTTGCCGCTGGTGATCAGCTCCAGCATTTCCAGGAGACGGCGGGTGCCGATCCGGCAGGGAGTACACTTGCCGCAGCTTTCATCTACGGTGAATTCCAGGAAGAACTTGGCGATATCCACCATGCAGGTGTCCTCGTCCATGACGATCAAGCCGCCGGAGCCCATCATGGAGCCGATGGCAACAAGGTTGTCGTAGTCGATGGGAGTATCAATGAGGGAGGCGGGGATACAGCCACCGGAGGGGCCGCCGGGCTGCGCCGCCTTGAATTTCTTGCCGTTCGGAATGCCGCCGCCGATGTCCTCAACAATCTCCCGCAGGGTGGTGCCCATCGGGATCTCCACCAGTCCGGTATTGTTGATCTTGCCAACCAGGCAAAAGACCTTGGTGCCCTTGCTGCGCTCGGTGCCCATGCCGGCAAACCAGTCGGCGCCATTCAGGATAATACGGGGAATATTCGCCCAGGTTTCTACATTGTTCAGAATGGTGGGAACACCGAACAGCCCCTTGACCGCCGGGAACGGAGGACGGGGACGCGGCTCGCCGCGGTGACCCTCGATGGAGGTCATCAGCGCAGTCTCCTCGCCGCAGACGAAAGCGCCGGAGCCAAGGCGCAGCTCAATATCAAAGGCAAAGCCGGTGCCGAAGATGTCGTCACCGAGGAAGCCGTACGTCATCCGGCACATGTTCCCGGCACATGGCATCTTGCCGCATCACCATCACAAAAGCCGGAATCGGGGCTTGAAATGGGCTCGTTCCTTTCATTTCAGTTTCGCGATTTGGATTGTTGTCAGGCCATCGCGTTTGGCGTTTCGCGGCTGCAAATTTCTTGATCTTCTCGCCAAGTTCGCGGACGGATTCACCGTTGCCAAAGCGCCTCTGATGCCATGTTGTATAATCCTCCGGAGAACGACTCATCATCACGACAAACCGTTCTGTGTCAAGATAACCGAAGTGGTCAACAAGAACGTTGAAACATTCGGCTCGAAGTTGGTTGTCTGGAATCATTGTCATGATTGGTCCTCCATCACAAAATCAACGGGGTTGGCAATTCGCATCCCGCCTAACTCATGTAACTTCTTCGTTATTCCTCTGTCCGTAGTCAGAAACCAGTCACAGGAAGCCGCCTCAAACATATTCCACCGCCCCACTTTTCATCATCGTCTGTACTCGCACCTTGGCCACGGTTTCAAGATGAATGCGCAAATCCGTCTGCGGGCCGATTCATACATCACGTCCCGTTCCAGGGCCTAACTCCCCTTGTTAAACTAGGGTAAATATAGCATTTTTACCCAGAGAGGTCAATGGGGAACTTCGGCAAAACAGATAAAAACGAACAAAAAATACGGAAAACCGTCACGCGCTTCCGTCTGTGTGTAGATCTTTCGCGAAGGTTGCGTTCTTATGGTCGGAGACACGAGAAATGGAGAACATCATGAACAACAGCAAGAAATCAATGACGGCCTTCTGCACGGCTTGGGCGGTCGCGCTGCCTGTAATGACATTCGCGGCGTCCGGCGTGATCGAGCTGGAGATACCGGGCATGAATCCTGTGACGGCAGCGGCGATTTCGGACTTCACGACGAATCCGTGCCCGGCGACGGTCGAGGCGATTCGCACATCCGTTGCGTCCAACTACGACGGCGTGGTCGTGCGCAAGGCCGAGAAGCGCGACGAGCTGCAGGCCGAGGCTGACGGTCTCGCCGCCGACCTCGCCGACATGATCGCGACGAACGCCTCGCTTTCGGCGATAGACAGGCAACGCAGGCTCATAGAGGAACGGCAGTCGCTCGTCGACGAGATGACCGACATCGTTGACGACATGATCGAGTTCAAGTGGTATCGCGTGGAGCAGAACGTCGTGCGCTTCACCGACAGCCGATTTGGACGCAAGCACGATGGCGATTTCCGCTACAACGAGCCGGACGCGGACGGCTTCATCCCGCTTCTTGGCGCGGCAGGCGACGTCTGCGTGGCATACACGCAAGTGACAAATGCCGCCTACGCGCTCTTCGATCCTTCACATGCGTTCGAGGCCGGCACGGAGGGACATCCCGTCGTGGACGTCTCGTATGAAGACGCCGTGCGCTACTGCGAATGGCTTACCGACAACTCGCCCGGCTTCGCCTACAAGTATCGTCTGCCGACGCAGGAAGAGTGGGAGCTGGCGGCCGGCCACATGCCGAAGGACGCCGCAATCAACGCCGCCAATGTCGAAAGCGGCCCGACGGATGTCTATTACTACTTTGGCCTCTACGGAAGCGGGGCGCAGTCGCTGAGCGGAACGCTCGACATGTGGGGCAACGTCTGGGAATGGCTCGCCACCTCAGACGGCAACGGCATGATGAAAATCAAGGGCGGCGCTTTCGACGAAGACCGCAGCCAGTGCCGCACCGAAGAGCGAGGCAACGCCCGCGATCCCTCGCAGGGCTACCACAATGTCGGATTCCGCATCCTGCGCACGAAGAACTGGGCGGCATCCGTGTTTCAGAACGCTCAGGCGGCGGACTGGATTCTCCGCAACGTCGAGGGAGGCGCATCCCTGACTGCCGCCGACTGGCGGGAACTCGAAAAAGACCCAGACGGCGACGGCGTCCCGACATGGGGCGAATACATCTCTCTCACAGACCCTAACGACGCCAACAGCCAATTCGCGGCGACGATAGAGATTGCGGCGGACGGAACGCCCACCATCGGGTGGAACACGCAAACATACGCCTCCCGCAAGTACACAATTTTCGGAAAGGTCAACCTCTCCGACTCCGTCTGGCTTGAAGTAAACGGCAATGCATCCACATACCGATTCTTCAAGGTGGCCGTGGACTTGAAGTAGCCTACGCCCATCAACTGCACTCACGTCTCGTCCGCAGGTCTGAAAGCCTCTCATGGCCAAAGCGGAAATTCCTCTCGCATGCATCAAGCCCGCCCAATGTTTTCAACGCAAAGGTCGCAAAGAATTCTGACGCAAAGTCCGCAAAGACCCTTCGCGCCCTTTGCGTTCCCTCTGCGCTCTTTGCGTTGTTGCTCCGGCAAGAAAGGGGCTGATAAACTCCGGTGATTGATGCTCTCGCGCGACCTACGGCTCGATTCTCAACGAGCCCGTGAAGTGGTGAAGAAAGAACTCGTAGGAACGGCTTCGGTCTGCCCGTGATGTGGCGCATCTTCTCCTCGCGAGAGAGGTAGCGGATCCCCTGCTCCAGCGTCATCGTCTTCGAGTCGATCCGATTGGCCGGAACGGCTACGCAGCATTCGACGAACGCAATCAACCGCGAGAAGAGAATCGCCATCAAGTCCTTTCTTCGGAATAGGTAGTTATCAACAGTTTCCTGCAATGGGGACCCCATAGACGCCCTGACCCCATAGACGCCCTGTTTCCTTTCTCAGATTTGTTTGATGGCTTTTGCCGGCACACCGGCGACAACCGTCCTCGGCTGGATATCCTTCGTGACAACCGCGCCAGCAGCGACAATCGCACCATCGCCAATCGTCACTCCGGGGCAGATTGTCACCCTTGCGCCCAGCCACACCTTGTCACCGATAACGACTGGCTTTGCGAATATGCCGCCGCGCTTGTCGGGATCGGGATCGTGGTTGAGCGTCGCAATGATCGTCTGCGGCCCAACAAGCACATCGTCGCCGATGGTGATGCCGCCCTGATCCTGGAACTGGCATCCGGCGTTGACGAACACGCGCTTGCCGATCTTCGTGTTCTTGCCGCAGTCCGTGTGGAACGGCGGGAACAGGACGAACGACTCGTCGATCTCGCTCGCGGTCAGCTTTGACATCAATGCGCGCACATCTTCCGGCGTATGGTACGAGCCGTTCAGTTCGGCAGTGATCTTCAGCGCCTCCTGTGAAAAGGCATGAAACGCAAGATGAAGTTCGCTGCCCGCCGGAATGTACTTCGCTTCCGCCATCGCCATTCTGAATTCATCAACCGTCATCGTCAGTCCAGCTCCGCCTTGAGCTTGAAGAATCGGCAACGGGCGCGTTCCGTCTCGGTGAGCGTGGCGAAATCCCTCCATCCGCCTTCGGCGACAGGAAGCGCTGTGGCCGCGAGTTTCGAGATGGCAACGCTCGCCGGAAGATTCGTCTCGACGCCCACCTCCGGCTCGTTGCCGTCCATCTTGATCGTCGCCTTCAAGACAGCCTTCTCGAACCTCACGGACGCCGAGCCTGAACCGACCGCCGCCGCCAGCCCGGCTGTGGATACGAGCTTCCCGATCCGCGTGTAGGAATAGCCGCCGGCGGAACCGTAGAACAGCACGAGGCAGTTTGACCCATAAAGCATAAGGTCGCCCGCCTCGATCTTGCCGTAGTATTGCGCGGCGGTCGGCAGGGAGACGCCGTATGCGTACTTCTCGTTACCGTTGAGCTCGGTCATTGAGATCGTGAGCGGGAGCTTGGCGAGAAAGGCACGGCCTGTTTCCGTGTCCTCGACTTTCGCGGCAAAGCGGCTCTCCCCGACGGACACGACTATCGCCGTATCCGCGAGCGCCGCGCCAACCATTCCCGCTGCCGTGACTGTGGCCATTGCCAATTTCGTGACTGAATGCATGGTTCCCTCTTACTTGAGATGCTTCCTGTAGAACGCCACGATCCGGTCGAACGGAATCACGTCCATCTTGTCGTAGAGGTCGCAGTGCGACGCTCCGGGGACAATGACAAGCTCCTTGTTGTCGCCTTTGAGAAGCTTGAAGGCACCTTCGCCGAAGTAGCGGCTGTGCGCCTTTTCGCCGTGGACGACCATCACCGCGCTCTCGATTTCGCCCGCGTATGCAAGCAGTTTCGCGTTTATGAACGAGAGGAACGACGTCTTGTTCCATCCGCCGTTCGAGTTGAGCGAGCGCCTGTGGTAGCCGCGAGGCGTCTTGTAGTAGGCATGGTAGTCCTTCACGAACTGCGGCGCGTCGGTGGGGAGCGGATCGACCACGCCTCCGCCAAGCTCATATGCGCCAACCTTGAAGTCCTTTATGCGCTGCGCGTTCATCGCCTCCTTCTTCGCCTTGCGCGCCAAAGGCGAATCCTCCTTGTCGAAGTAGCCGTTCGCGGTCACACGGGTCATGTCGTACATGGTCGAGGACACTGTCGCCTTAACGCGGGTATCGACCGCCGCCGCGTTGATGGCGAGTCCGCCCCAGCCGCAGATGCCGAGGGTTCCAATCCTCTCCGCATCCACGTCGCCGCGGGAGATGAGGTAGTCAACCGCCGCCTGGAAGTCTTCCGTATTGATGTCGGGCGAAGCGACATAGCGCGGCTCTCCGCCTGATTCGCCGGTGAACGAAGGGTCGAAGGCGATTGTCAGGAAGCCTCGCTCCGCGAGCGTCTGCGCGTACAGCCCGCTCGACTGCTCCTTGACCGCGCCGAACGGGCCGGACACCGCGATGGCCGGAAGTTTGCCACTCGCCGCCTTCGGCTTGTACACGTCCGCCGCGAGCGTGATGCCGAAGCGATTGCGGAACGTCGCCTTGCAATGTTCGACCTTGCCGGACTTCGGGAACGTCTTGTCCCATTCATGCGTAAGCGGCAGAGCCGCGCATTCTGCGCCCGCCGTGCAGACGCCGCCAGCGACCAGAGTCGCCATTGCCAGTTCTTTCATCATTTCATATCTCCTTTGTTTTGCCTTTTTTCTGCTTGAAAAGAAAACGTGAGTATTGTAGCCCATCACGTAAGAAATAACAAATACATATTTTCTATGCAAAGCCATAATTGATGCTTATGCCTGATTGTGGTATACTGCCGCGCATGGACATCAGAATACTCAGATACTTCATCGCCGTTGCCGAGGAAGGCAACATCACGAAGGCCGCCGCGCGGCTTCACGTCTCGCAGCCCGCGCTCTCCACGCAGCTCGCCGCCCTTGAAGATGAACTTGGGCAGAGGCTCTTCGAGCGGGGCGCGCGCGGCATCGAACTGACCGAGAAAGGACTTGTCCTCAAGCGGCGCGCGGACGATCTCGTCGATCTTGCCGCGCGCATCGAGTCTGAGATGAAAGCGAACGGCGACGAGGAGTTTGAGGGGACGGTATCGATAGGCGCAGGCGAGACGCCGGCTTTCCGCTTCGTCGCACGAGCCGCCGCGCAGCTCGCCCGCGACAATCCGCGCCTCCGGTTTTCCATAGCGTCAGGCAACGGCGAGGACATTCTCATGCACCTTCGCGAGGGCGTCCACGATCTCGCCCTGCTCGTGGGGCCTGGACGCTACGAGGGTTTCGACTACCTGACCCTCCCCTATACGCATCGCTGGGGACTCCTTGTCGCAGTGGATTCCCCGCTTGCCGCGAAGAAGCGCATTGTCCCCGCAGACACAAAAGGGATCCGCCTCATCAGCTCACGCCAGGCGATGGGAAGCGAATTCTTCGCCGGATGGCTTGGTTTCCCGTATTCGCGCCTCGACATGGTGGCGACCTACAACCTTTTCTACAACGCGGCCATGTTCGTCGAGGCGGGGCTTGGCTCGGCCATCTGCATCAACGGCGTTGTGCCACACGAGTTCGCGTCCCGCGTCGCGTTCCGCCCGTTTACGCCCGCTCTCACCAGCGATGTCTATCTCGCCTGGCGCAAGAACGTCGCGCTATCCCCAGCCGCCGCCGCCCTTGTCGAAAAGGTCCGCGTCCTGTCGTCAGATGGAACGAAATCCCCGATGCCTTCAGTTTGTCCAAATTCCACTTGACGCCCTCTCGTGACAATCCTATGAAATCCACGTTTCTAATTGTGGCGAATTCACCATGATTAAACCTAACTGCCGCAGTTGAAGCCGCCAAAAGGCGGCGTCAACTGCGGCAGTTAGGTTAAAACATGCCCGCACACCTCGTTTCAACGCAAAGGTCGCAAAGGCTCTTGACGCAAAGTCCACAAAGACCCTTCGCGCTCTTTGCGTTCTCCTTCGCGCTTTTCCTCGCAGAATCCGCGCAAATCCGATATGACCTTTGCTCGGCGAACAACGGCCATTGACATGATTAGACATCTAATGATATAATGCGCGCCATGAAACACAACATCGGCATGTTGATATCACGGTTGAACGAGCGGTCGCACCGGTGGCTGGCCAGAGAGCTTGCGCGGGCGGGTCTCGCAGGCCTGGCGCCGTCGCACGGGGACGTTCTGGCGTTCCTGTTCCAGAAGGGCGAGGCGGCGATGCACGAGATCGCCGAGTTCGCCCACCGGACGCGCCCGACGATGACGGTCCTGGTCGACAAGCTGTCGGCCCAGGGCCTGGTCGTCCGCGAGAGGTCGGCGGCCGACACCCGCCGCGTGATCGTGCGGCTGACGGAGTCCGGCGAGGCCCTCCGTGCCGCGTTCAAGGCGATTTCGCGGCGCTATCTCGCGACGTTCTACGACGGACTCGCGCCCGACGAGGCGGAGACGCTTGAAAGGTTGTTGGAGAAGGTGCTTGCAAACCAGGAAAAACAGAAAGGAAAAACAAGATGAAGGAAATCAAGACAACGGCGGAAATCGCCAACGCGACGGCCATCGATCTCGGCCCGCTCGCAGAGCTCAAGGACTATGTGCTGGAACTTGGTCCGGGGGTGAAGATTCCGGGCAAGGTCTTCGGCGGTTCGGCGGTCAAGGCCGGCGGCGCGGACTTTTCGTACCAGGTCTTCGCGCCCGGAACCGAGGGCGGCTTCTACCATGTCCACAAGGACCACGAGGAGCTGTACTTCTTCCTTTCGGGCAAGGGCGAATACCAGGTCGATGGCGTGAACATCCCGGTGAAGGAGGGTTCGGTCGTCCGTGTCGCCCCCGCAGGCAAGCGGGCCGTCCGCAATACGGGAGACCAGCCGCTCGTGATGCTCTGCGTCCAGTACAAGGCCGCGAAACCTGGCAGCGTCAATCCGTCCGACGGCTCGATTCTCAACGAGCCCGTGAAGTGGTGACGAAAGAACTCGTAGGAACGGCTTCGGGTTGCCTGTCCATCCAGACGGCAACTCGAAGCCATACGTCATCCGGCACACGTTCCCGGCATCTTGCCGCATCTCCATCACAAGAGCCGGAATCGGGCTTGGAATAGTTTCCTGCAATGGGGTCAGCCAACGAGGAGTTTCATGTCGTCGTCCACCGATCCGATGCCGGCGATGCCGAAGTTCTCGACGAGCACCTTGGCGACGTTCGAAGAGAGGAACGCCGGGAGGGTAGGGCCAAGATGGATGTTCTTCACGCCAAGGTAAAGGAGCGCCAGCAGGACGATGACGGCCTTCTGCTCGTACCATGCGATGTTGAAGGCGAGCGGCAGCTTGTTGATGTCGTCAAGGCCGAAAACCTCCTTGAGCCTCAGTGCGATGAGCGCTAGCGAATACGAGTCGTTGCACTGTCCGGCATCGAGGACGCGCGGAATGCCGCCGATGTCGCCCAGATCCAGCTTGTTGTACTTGTACTTTGCGCATCCCGCCGTGAGAATCACCACATCCTTCGGCAATGCCTTGGCGAACTCGGCATAGTAGTCGCGGGACTTGTGGCGTCCATCGCAGCCCGCCATCACCACGAACTTCCTGATCGCACCCGACTTCACGGCCTCGACGACTTTCCCGGCAAGCGCGAACACCTGTTCGTGCGCGAACCCGCCCACGATCTTGCCGGATTCGATTCCCGTCGGCGGCGGACATTTCTTCGCCTGCTCGATGAGCGCGGAGAAGTCCTTTTGCTCGCCGTATTCTCCGTCGATATGGCGGCATCCTGGGAATCCCGCCGCGCCGGTCGTCCAAAGCCTGTCCTTGTAGGATGCGGCAGGCGGCACGACGCAGTTCGTCGTCATCAGGATCGGGCCGTTGAACTTCTCGAACTCCTCCTTCTGCTTCCACCACGCATTCCCGTAGTTGCCTGCGAAGTGCGGATACTTCTTGAAGGCCGGATAGTAGTGGGACGGAAGCATCTCAGAATGTGTATAGACATCGATGCCCGCCCCAGCCGTCTGCTCAAGCAGCATCTCAAGGTCTCGCAGATCGTGGCCTGAAATCAAAATGCCGGGATTCGCGCGAACGCCGATATCGACCTCCGTGATCTCTGGGTTGCCGTAGGCGGATGTGTTTGCCTTGTCGAGGAGCGCCATGCCCGCGACGCCGAACTTGCCGGTTTCAAGGGCAAGAGCGATGAGATCGTTTACCGAAAGCGAATCGTCAAGCGTCGCCGCCAACGCGCGTTGGATGAACGCATCGACATCCTCGTCATCCTGCATGAGCGCATTCGCGTGTTTTGAGTAGGCGGCAAGCCCCTTAAGACCGTAGGTAATCAACTCGCGCAAAGAGCGGATATCCTCGTCGGTGGTCGCGAGAACGCCGACCATATCCTTTGTGCTCTTTGTGTCCTTTGTGGCTAATTTGCCCCGCATGGTCTTCGTCTTGGCTATCGCGGCCTTGATTGCATCGGCGTCGAAATTCGTGTTCGTGATGGTGATGAAGAGATTGACCGTCACGAGGTGGTTGATATCCTTGTCGACCGGCTTGCCATCCTTACGCAACGCTGTCGTGACTTGCGAGAGACGCTTCGTCTCATAGACCAGTTCATCCTGCAACGCAGCGACGTCAGCCGTCTTGCCGCACACGCCGCATACCGTGCAGCCCTTGTTTCCTGCAGTCTCCTGGCATTGCCAGCAAAACATCTTCTGTTCGTTCATTTTCAAATTCTCCTGTTTGAAGTGATGAAATTCTGCGCGTTATTCCGTTTCCCTTATTGCGGCCACGGGGCATCCCTCGATAGCCTGCTTTACCGACTCGCCGTTTGCGTCGGTCGTGTCCGTGACGGCCTCCGCCCTGCCGTCTGCGTTCATTGCGAACACGTCAGGCGCGATGCTGGTGCAAAGGCCGCAGCCTATGCACAGTTCATGGTCAACATACGCTCTCATCTTGATTCTCCTTATCTTATGTCAATCCAATGTCAGCAGCAAAGCCATCTTGAACGGCTTTTCGGCGCGGACCCAATGTGCGCCGTTCTTGGCGAACGCGAAGTTCTCCCCCGCCTTGATGGTGTGTTCCTTGCCCTCGTAGCCGACCACGCCTTCGCCGTCGAGCGCGAAGATCAGCGCCTCGCCCGGCGCGGCGTGTTCGCTCAAACCCGTGCCGGCGGCGAAACTCATCAATACGAACTTCAACTTCGGCTCATTGATGATGTCCTTGTTGACGATGCGCCCCTCCGCGTAGGGAAGAATATCCTTGAGAGCGAATGCCTCGCCTGGATTCACCTTCATTTTGTGTTCCTTTCCTGTTTCGATTTCCGTATAGACGATGCCCGCCTCGGTCTTGACGCCCACCGGCTGGCCGACAGGCGTGACGAAAGCATCTCCCTTTGCGACCTTCGTGTTCTTTTCGCCTAAAACCTCTCCCTCGCCGTCCATGACTATCCACAGTTTATGGTAGTCGTATGTTTCGGGACTGATGTCCGTTCCTGCCGCGAGGGCGAAATGGGAGATTCGCCGCCCAGCGACTTCGGCAACGGCCTTCGAGACCGTGCAGCCGTCGACCGGCGCATTCTCCGCCGCTATCGAGAAAAGCACTCCCTTGCGTTCGTTCATGGCGTCTCCTTCACGAATCGATGATCCGTCCGACGGCTCGATTCTCAACGAGCCCGTGAAATGGTGACGAAAGAACTCGTAGGAACGGCTTCGGGTTGCCTGTCCATCCAGACGGC
>OQVT01002249.1_pt1 | contig 12432 bp, 12 predicted proteins | sample 1691561 | NCBI WGS metagenome assembly OQVT01 (sample SAMN03418260, study PRJEB22391) | human gut metagenome | biome: human-gut; feature: organic feature; material: feces | host: Homo sapiens | place: Tanzania | collected 2013-01 | reverse complement strand
GGTATCAAACTGCTGCTCCTGGTGATAGACATTTTCCATCAGCTTATCTACCTGCTGCATAACATCCTGGAGTCTTTCAAGCCTTGCGCGGTATGCCGGAGATTCCAGTTCCTGGACAAGCTCTTGCTTGGTCTTTTCAGAATAATCTTTATTCTTCAATGTCTGCAACAGTTCATCTAAAGAAGTCTTATCCTGTAAGGTATCTAATAACCGGCGCGCTTCAGGCTCTGACAACTTATGCTTTGTCATATACTTTTCAAATATATCTTTTGCGGCATAAGTCAGATTCATAGATGCACTTTTGTACACTTTTGCGATCAGCTCAGCTGTGGCTTCTGCGTTATCCAGGTTCTTGTATAAGTCCCACACGGCGCGTCTTTCCCAGTAGTTACTCATTCGGCATCATCCTTTTTAAATTTATCATCCGGTGGATGCTGATCTGGATTGCCATCTGTTGGAGGTGTGTTCTCCTGCATGCCAAAGACTTCCTGCTGCCGTTTCAGGTTCTCTTCCGCCTCTTCGTCCAAGGCTTTCAGTTCCTCGTCCACATCATCCACAAACGGTACCTGGGACAGCAATGTCTTTCGGCTTACCTTTCCCCACAAGTTTGCCACAATCTGGGATATCTCCAGCAGATTCTTCGGAAGTGCCCTGGTAAAAGTCATTGTGATCCCGGTTGGATCTATGTTTTTTCCATGCAATCTAAGAAAATTACAGAAAATTCGGCAATACAGAAAATGGAAGTAATAGAGTTGTATAAAAAACTTCATTTGTTGGAGGAGCCGGTGCGAGAAGTTATGTATTTGAGATTAAATGGCGATTTTACATTTAAAGAAATTGGAGAAATTATGGGTAAAGATGAAAATTGGGCAAGAGTGACTTTTTATCGTGGAAAGCAAAGAATAAGAAAGGAGAGTAACCATGAAATGTGAAATAATTAGAGATTTGTTACCTTTATATATTGATGGGTTGACAAGTAAAGAAAGTAATCAAGAAATCGAAAAACACTTGAAAAATTGTGAAGAATGTCAAAAATACTATCAAGAAATGACAGGGGACATTGATAATTTTTCAGTGATAACAAATGAAGAAATTGAAGATGTAAATTTAATTAAGAAAATCAAGAAAAAAAATAGAAAAAAAGCATTAGGCATATTCGTTGGAGCGTTTGTTTTGTCGGGAGTTCTTATGGGAGTTGGTTTTCATTGGACACATGGCGTAGCAATGTATGAAAATGTTATTTTAAATTATGGGGTTCAAGGAGATACGGCTTATCTTACACTGCAAGGGAAACCAGGATATGAGTTGAATTTTTCGGGGGCAACGGATCAGAACAAATCTAGTTTGAAAGTTATGTATGCTCGAAATATATGGGGACATGATGAAAATGTAGTTCGCTTAGAAGGGGAGAGTAATAGAAGTGGAGAACCACCTCAGTGGATACTAGAATTTAAAGACAGAATCGTTGTGATTGAAAATGGAGAATTGGTAGATGAGAAAATAAAATAAGGTGTGTAGTGAGGTCAAGGAACAAGGCGTAGCCGATACGCCTTGTTCCATGACAGAACGGAAATTCTCACATTTGAAACTTCATCTCTATAATAATAAAACAATACAGTCGCAGCTTCCCAATACAAGAGAAGCACTTTCTCTGTTTCTGGTTAAAATTACATCCGCAGTTTTTCCATTGGTGAGAAGCACCCGGTCAGCCGGTTTTTCAAGCGGCAGTGTCACGGTATCTGTGCCGAAATTTCCGGCAATCAGAATGCGTTGTCCGGTTTCTTCATTGGTGCGGTAGTAAGCAAACATATGGTCAACATCTTCATAAGCAGCGGCAAACGTTCCGTAAGTGAAAGTTTCCACGTATTCCGGTGCTTTGCGGAGTGCGATCAGTTCTTTGTAAAAAGAAAGAACTGAATCTGACCGGTTCATCTGGTCAGCTACATTGATCTTTGTATAGTTTGGATTCTCTGCAAGCCAGGGTGTCCCGGTGGTGAAACCGCCGTGCAAAGAACTGTCCCACTGCATAGGTGTTCTTGCATTGTCGCGGCTGTTTTCATAGCAGGCGTGAAGTGCTGCCTCTTTTGAACATCCGGCATTTAAAGCAGCCTGATACTGGTCTTTGGTGCTGATGTCATCATATTCGGAAATATCGTTTCGGACACAGTTTGTCATTCCGATTTCCTGCCCCTGATAGATAAACGGAATTCCGCGCAGTAAAAAGTAAGTGGCCGCAAGCATTTTTACACCGGCCTCATTTCTGGCGTGTGCAGGCAGATAATGTGTAGCACCTCGTGGCTCATCGTGGTTTTCGATAATATTTGCCTCAAAGCCAACGGTAAGATCCGCTTTCTGGGTGTTAAAAAGGGCAGTGCGCCACCGGTTGAAATCGAGGGCGGGCGCGTCATACCAGCCGTGTTCCCCATTGGAGAGCACATGGGCGGAAAAGTCAAATTTGGTGGAAAAATGACCGTTTTCACCGATAAATTCACGCAGTTCATCCTCTTTTAAATGAAATACTTCGCCGACCGTAAAAGCGTCGTATTTGTCAAACGTTTCATGCTTCATTTCCTCTAAAAAAGTGCCGATTCCATGCGCGGAAGCTAACATTTTATCGCAGGAGACAAGTCCGTCGCCGCCGTCCGCCGGGAAGGATGGAAAATCAAGATTTTTCTTGATATTGATAATGGCATCAATACGGAAACCGGAAATGCCTTTTTCGAACCACCAGTTGATCATCTCATAGATTTTTTTGCGGACGATTGGGTTCTCCCAGTTTAAATCAGGCTGTTCCTTCGCAAAGGTGTGGAGATAATATTTATTTGTGCCGGGAATTTTTGTCCATGCAGATCCGCCAAAATTGGAGCGGTAATTGCTTGGTGCTTTGCCGTCTTTTCCCTCACGGAAATAGAAGTAGCCGGCGTAAGGACCGTCTGGGTCGGCGAGTGCTTTTTGAAACCATTCGTGTTTGTCGGAACAGTGATTGACGACAAGATCCATGATCAGATGCATACCGCGTTTTTTTATTTCGGCGACAAGGGTGTCAAAATCATCCATTGCGCCAAACTGTTCTGCAATTTTATAGTAATCGGAAATGTCATATCCCTGATCGACAAAAGGGGATTCGTAAACCGGGGAGAGCCAGATGATGTCGATTCCGAGTTCTTTTAAATAGTCCAGCTTTGAGATGATTCCCTTTAAGTCACCGATTCCATCTCCGTTTGTATCCAAAAAACTTTTTGGGTAAATCTGATAAGCTACTTTATTGTGCCACCATTTTCTTTTCATAAATGCTCCTTTTCTTCATTCGATTCTGGGGTGCGAAACTCATCCGACTTTGCTTAAAATTGTTCAAAATTAAATTTACACAACTTTGAGTTTCGCAGTTCCTACACTTGATTGTATGATACTGTTATAATAGAATAGAAGAAACGAAAAATCTTGTATAAATATAAGAAAGTATTGCACAAAACTGCTATGCTGATGTGGATTAAGACAGCCTAGAAGGCGTTTTGCAACCTGTTTCAATGATGTTAAAGAGGAATCAATACAATGAAAGAAAAAATAACCCTATCCTTAGACCAGCATGAAAACGCCAGACACGGCGAAGAAATTTTTCCACTGCAAAAATATGTGACACCGTTATGGAAAGAGTATCCTTATGTCACGGCGCACTGGCATGAGGAGGCAGAATTTACGCGGATTGAGAAGGGAAGCTGCACATATCAGATTCATCTTGAAACTTATGAGGTGGAAGAGGGAGATCTGATTTTTATTCCGCCTGCGGTGCTGCATGCGATTTCCAATGAGAAAGAGGAGCGCATGCAGTCGGAAACGTATGTGTTTCATATGGATTTTCTTGGCGCAAAGGCTGCGGATATCTGTGCCATCCGGTATTTGAATCCACTGATGAACCAGAAATTGATCCCGCCGTTTGTAATCAAAAAAGGACATCCGCTTTACGAAAAGGCAGCAGATCTGTTTGAGGATATAAACACGGAGTATGACAAAAAAACACCCGGATACGAGATTGCTATCAAGTCATATCTGTTGCAGCTTGTGGCAGCTTTGATTCCATATTGTACCCGGAATACAGAGGCAGATGCGATTTTGACAGAACACGCGAAAAAGTTAAAAGAAGTTTTAAGTTATATCGATGCACACTATATGGAGGAACTGACGATTTCAGGACTTGCCGGAATCTGTTTTTTCAGTGAGTATTATTTTATGCGTTTTTTCAAAAAATACATGGGAATGTCATGCGTGCAGTATATCAAAAATGTGCGTCTGGAGCGCGCGGCAGACCAGTTTGAAAATGGGGAGACAAATACGCTAGAGGTGGCGCTCTCCTGTGGATTTTCGAATTTGTCTTATTTCCATCGGGAATTTAAAAAGAAATATGGAATGACGCCAAAAAGATTTATCAGTCTGTCTGCCCGGGCAGCAGATTTTCACGAAGGAGTGAATAATTACCATTTTTATGACTCATAATATCATCGTGAAAAAAATGTGCGGGTTTTAAAATCCGTCGGAAAGAGGTAGAAAGATGATATTGAGCGAAAAAGAGACAACCGTGATCAAAGACTTACAGACACAGGAGCAGTGCTGCGTGGAAAAATACGAGAGATACAGTAAACTTGCCAAAGATCAGGTGCTTATTGACCTGTTCACAGATCTGCATGGAAAAGAGCAGAAACATTTAGAATCCCTGACACAGGTGCTGTCTGGAAAAGTTCCTTCCTGCGACTGCAACGACAGTGATGGAAAAGATTATAACCCGGCTGCTACCTACAGCATGGCACCTTCCGAAGATAAGAAAACGGACTGCTTCCTTGCAACAGACTGCATCGGAACAGAAAAACTTGTTTCCTCCACCTATAATACGGAAGTGTTTGCATTCGGTGATCCGGGTGTCAGAAAACTTTTGGCAGACATTCAGATCGAAGAACAGAACCATGCAGAGATGCTTTATAAATATAAAACAGTCAACAGCATGGCGTAGCCCGGAGTTTAGGCTATGAACAAAATATTGCAGTCTGACATTACATTTCCGTTATGAGACTGCAATATTTTGAATATACGCTTTGTGAAAATTCAATCTGCCTAAAAACCCATCAAGAATGGAATAGATGAAATTATCAGAAAAATGTGGTACACTTGGAAAGGAGATGGAAAATCGATCAGAAAAATATAAGTGGAGCAGAAAATGGAAAAGAAAAGTCGGGAATTATTAGCTTCCCAGGTGGAAGAAGAGTTAATGGATTATATACTGCAGCATCCAGTGAAAATAGGAGAAAAAATACCGAATGAGTTTGAACTGGCGGAACTGTTTGGCGTGGGGAGAAGTACGATCCGGGAAACAGTCAAAAGTCTTGTGTCCAAGGGTGTTTTAGAAGTCCGCAGGGGTTCCGGAACCTATGTGATCGGCACCAACCGCCTGCAGGATGATCCGCTTGGGTTATCGAAATTTACGGATAAGTTTGAGCTGGCGCTGGATCTGTGTGATGTGAGACTGATGCTGGAACCGGAAATAGCGGTTTTAGCCTGTGAACACGCTACGGAGGAAGAAAAAGAAGAACTGAAAAGATTGTGTGATGAAGTTGAAAGTTTGTATCTGGCAGGGGAAAATCACTTGCAGAAGGACGTCGAATTTCATACCTGTATAGCAAGATGCAGCAAAAACAATGTGATCGAAAAACTGGTGCCGATGATCCAATCCGCAGTCATCACATTTGTAAACATCACACATCGTCAATTAAAGGACGAAACAATCGAAACACATCGTGCGATCACAGATGCAATTTTGCAGGGAGACAGTGCAGGAGCAAAATATGCGATGATCATGCATCTGAATTATAACAGGCAGATGATTTTGAAGAAAAAGCAGGAGGCGTCTGGAGAGGACAGAAGCAGATCAGGATCATAGAGAGCAGGAATCAACTGAATAAGACGTCATACATATTTATCGTATATGTGAAAAATCAACAAAAAACAGGTGTGTTTCAAGATGGATCCACCTGTTTTTTTGTGTAAAAAAGAGGTTTTTAAACTTTAAACATCTGATGTATTGACAATAATATGCGGAGGAAATACAATAAAATCAACAATACATCAGACGTCATACAAATCACAAAAAAGACGATGAGAATCTGATACGAAATTCAGGAGGGTTACAGAATGGAAAATGCAGTCACATTAGATACGACAAGACTGATCATCGCAGCGATCATTGGTCTTGCGATATTGCTGGTATTGATCATCAAATTTAAAGTCCATGCGATGCTTTCAATTTTAATAGGGGCGATTGCAATTGGCCTGATCGCAGGAATGCCATTTGATGAGATCGTAACAGCAGTCGATGATGGAATTGGCAATACGTTGAAGGGAATCGCGCTGCTGGTCGGACTTGGTTCTATGTTTGGAGCGATATTGGAAGCTTCCGGTGGTGCGCAGACGTTAGCGGTCACGATGGTAAAACGTTTTGGGGATGAAAAGGCAGCATGGGCGCTTGGAATCACAGGTCTTGTGATTTCTATTCCGGTGTTCTTTGATGCAGGGCTTATTATTTTGATCCCGCTTGCTTTTTCACTGGCTAAGAAAACGAATAAGTCTTCTTTATTTTATGCAATCCCGTTATTGGCAGGACTTGCTGTCGGACATGCATTTATACCACCAACGCCGGGACCTGTATTAGTAGCTACGATGCTTAATGTGGAACTTGGATGGGTGATTCTGGTAGGTATTATCTGCGGCTTTTTTGCAATGATCGTGGCAGGACCGGTATGGGGTTCTATCTGCGGAAAAAAATATTTTGTGCCGATCCCGGAGCAGGTTGCAAATCAGGAGGAAATGGATGAGTCAAAACTGCCAGGTTTTGCAACAGTTGTTACAATTATTATGATCCCACTGGTTTTGATCATTTTAAAATCAGTTGCGGGTGTTGTTCCGGCATTACAGGGTGTGCAGCCGGTATTAAATTTTTTGGGACAGCCGTTTGTAGCATTATTGCTTGCAACGCTTGCAGCAATGTTTTTACTTGGAACAAGACATGGATATACATTACCGGAACTTGAAAAAATACTCACAAAATCATTAGAACCAACAGGACTGATTTTACTTGTGACAGCTTGTGGCGGAGTATTACGTTATATTTTACAATACTCAGGATTAGGAGAGGTCATTGGAAATGCAGTGGCATCTGTAAATTTACCAATTGTAATTGTAGCGTTCCTTGTAGCTGCATTAGTGCGTATCTGTGTAGGTTCGGCTACAGTTGCCATGACAATGGCAGCAGGAATTATCGCTGCAATGCCGGAAGTAGCAGGTTTGTCACCAATGTATCTGGCGTGTGTTGTTGCGGCAGTTGCAGGTGGAGCAACAGTCTGTTCCCATTTTAACGATTCGGGATTCTGGCTGGTGAGATCACTGCTTGGATTAGATGAGAAAACAACGTTAAAGACATGGACGATCATGGAGACACTTGTCGGTGGAACAGGTTTTATTGTTGCTTTGATCATTTCATTTTTTGTTTAGATTAAAATTCAAAAGAAAGGAAGGGCATGCGTTTCAGAACTGCTTGGCAGAGCGCAAAGCCCGAAGGGATATGTAAAATGGAACTGAGAAGTCAGAAAGTCAGAAAATTAGCACCGGAAATGGATCCACTCCGTATGGGAATGGGCTGGAAAGCGGAAGAACTGTCAAAACCGCAGATTATTGTAGAAAGTACTTATGGTAACAGCCATCCGGGTTCCGCACATTTAAATATTTTTGTGGAGGAAGCAGTAAAGGGCGTGGATGAAAACGGCGGAAAAGCTGCAAGATATTTTGCGACAGATATGTGCGATGGAATGTCACAGGGACATGATGGAATCAATTATTCCCTTGCTCACAGAGATGCGATCACAAATTTAGTTGAAGCACAGGCCAATGCCACAACATTTGACGGCGGAGTATTTATTGCAAGCTGCGATAAGGCAATGCCAGCAATGCTCATGAGTATCGGACGTCTGAGAGATATGAGCGCAATTGTTGTGACCGGTGGAGTCATGGAAGCAACCGTTGTCAAAAAAGAATATATCGAAAATGATCCTGGCTGCAAAATCAATGAATTGCTTACATTAGAGCAGATCGGAAAATTCAGTGCGCAGTATGAGCGTGGAGAGATCAAAGAACAGCAGCTTGAGTATTACAAGCACAATGCATGTCCAAGCTGTGGGGCATGTTCGTTTATGGGAACTGCATCTACGATGCAGGTTATGGCAGAGGCACTGGGACTGATGCTGCCCGGAACAGCTCTGATGCCGGCTACGGCACCGGAATTAAAGCAGGCTTCTTATGATGCCGGAAAACAGTTGATGAAGCTTGTGGAACAGGGAATCAGGGCAAAAGATATCGTTACAATGGAAAGCTTTGAAAATGCGATTATGGTTCATGCGGCAATTTCAGGTTCTACAAATGCTGTGATGCACATTCCGGCAATTGCACACGAATTTGGTTTTGAAATTGATGCAGATACATTTGACAGAATGCACCGCGGAGCGCATTATCTGTTGAATATCAGACCGGCAGGAGACTGGCCGGCACAGTATTTTTATTATGCGGGTGGTGTCCCGAGAGTCATGGAAGAGATCAAGAGCATGCTGCATCTGGATGTTATGACTGTGACAGGAAAAACATTAGGTGAAAATCTTGAGGAATTGAAGAAAAATGGATTTTATGAACACTGTGATGCAATTTTAAAGGAAAAAGCAGCTCTGATCGGAAAAGAGATAAAGCGCACGGATATTATAGCAGATTTTGAACATGCCATCGGAACAGACGGAAGTATTGCTATTTTACGTGGAAATCTTGCACCGGAAGGAGCAGTCATAAAACATACTGCCTGCCCGAAATCAATGTTTCATGCAAAGTTAAATGCAAAACCATATGACAGTGAAGAAGAAGCAATCGATGCAATTTTAAAAGGAAAAGTCCATCCGGGCGATGCCGTATTCATCCGTTATGAAGGACCTAGGGGAAGCGGTATGCCGGAGATGTTTTACACAGGTGAGGCAATTTGTTCAGATCCGGAGCTTGCGTCGAGTGTAGCGCTGATCACAGACGGAAGATTTTCGGGAGCTTCGAGAGGACCTGTGATCGGACATGTATCGCCGGAGGCAGCAGCAGGAGGACCGATCGCATTGGTAGAGGAAGGTGACCTGATCGAGTTAGACGTTGCAAACCGTAAACTGGCAATTGTTGGCGTAAAAGGTCAGGAAAAAACAGAAGAAGAGATGGAACAGATCTTAGAGGAACGCAGAAAGAACTGGAAAGGTTTCACAAGCAAATATAAACATGGATTATTGAAGTTATATGCACAGCATGCGACAAGTGCAATGAAGGGTGCTTATATGGATTAATAAAAAAAGAAAAAAACAGTAGAAAAAGAAGGGAGAATGGTAGATAATAGAGAAAAGCTATTGAAAAATGACATGAGGCAAAAATATGATCTATTTAGCAATCACAGCAGCGATTTTTACGCTTGATTATTTTCTGAAAAAATATATTGATAAAGAATACGCCAGAAAAGTAAAACATCCACGTCTCGGTGGAAAAATCTGCATAGAGAAATTCTACAATAAAGGTGCAACCTTAAATCTTCTTGCAAAACACCCGAAGGCTATGACTACGATACACAGTGTCATCATGGTTTTTGTGGCAGTCGTTTATTATTTTGCAATGCGGATGACTGGAAAAGAACTCACAAAAACAGGAATTGCCATGTTAGCCGGCGGCGGACTGAGCAATTTATATGACCGCTATACAAAGCATCATGTTGTGGATTATGTGCGGTTCCAGATTGGACCGAAATGGTTTCAGAGGATTATTTTTAATGTGTCTGATTTCTTTATTTTTATAGGGGCAGTGCTTGCAGTCATTGGAAGCGAAGTGTAATATTAAGATAATCTCAAACCATAGATTTATAAAACAATTACCGGGAAGGATATGATTTTTGCCATGACAAAAGAACAGTATATCAAAATTACAGAACCGCTTCGGAGCAATCCGGAACGGGCGAACCGTGTGACGAGTCTGAACCATGTGCTGACAGCACTTGTATTCTGCGTGTATCCGCTCTACCTTTTCATGCTGTTTACGGACCAAAATCCGTGGCTCTGGCGGGCGATACTTGTTCCGGCAGTGTCCTTTGTGGGACTTTCCATTGTCCGGAAAATCATCAATGCGCCCAGACCGTATGAAAAATTTGACATGCCGCCGGTGCTGGAAAAAGACACAAAAGGAAAATCATTTCCAAGCCGGCATGTGTTTTCTGTTTTTATTATCGCAATGACGATTTTTTATGAGCATCCGGGAGCAGGGGTACTGCTCGGAATCATTGGTTTGCTTCTGGGCATTGTGCGCGTGCTGGTCGGAGTGCATGAGCCAAAGGATATCATTGTGGGCGCGCTGGCAGGGATCGTCTGCGGTATTGTAGGATATTATGTTATATGATGATCTTAGTTACGGCTGTGCATAACGCTTCCGGTATTCCCTCGGGGTCTGCTGGAAGCGTTTTTTGAACGACCGGTTAAAATAGGAAAGATTATCAAATCCCACTTCCGCTGCAATATCCAAAACCGAAGAATCGGAAGAGATCAAAAGTCTGGAAGCCATCGTCAGCCGGTATTCATTCAGATAGTCGATAAAGGACGTTCCCATCGTATTTTTAAAATATTTCATAAAATGTGACTGGCTTAAATTAACTTCTTTTGCTACATCTTCAATCGTGATTTTTTCCATGTAATTATTTTCCACAAATTTTAAGATCAACTTCATTTTTTCCAGAGATTTGTAATCTTTTTTCTGGACATTTCTGGAACTGCACTTGTTGAAAAGAATATAAAAAAGCATGAAAAGCTGGCTTTTGATGAAAAGCTGGTAAGCTGGCGGATTGGTTTTACTGATCTCATCATTTGCATCGACGCAGGCGGAAATCTCTTTGTAATAGGAATCACCGGGCTGATAGAGTACCGGAACCGTGAGTGTTCCGTCCATCAGCGGGGAAAAATAGTCAGTGCTGCAGGTGTCGGTCTGCTTGGATAAAAGAATCTGCGGATGAAAAATAATATTTTCATATTCCATACTTTCGTTTTCGTATTGTTCGATCGAGTGTAACTGTCCCGGGATGATGAGTGCGAGCGTTCCGGCACTGACCTGGTATTGTGTGAAGTCCACGGTGATAATGCCGTGACCTTTCTTTATATAGATAAGCTCCATTTCATCATGCCAGTGGATCGGCACATAAGAAAAATCCAGTGGGATAGAACACAGATAAGTGATATATGGAAATAAAGGATTTCCATGGGAGATTTTTTCCTGATAATTTTCGTATTCCAGTATATTCATAAGGTACATACTCCTTTGTGATGATTTTATTGTGTCGAAAACATGCACTTTGTGTCGTAATCTGGGGAATCGAATGGCATGATTGAAAAGTGCACAAAAACCGGGTACTCATTTTGTTATGTTTACACAATTTTAAAGAGGTTAAAATAATACATTATTTATAACATGATAGGATTGTACCACTTTTGTATGGAATATTACAAGAATAAAATGGTGTACCTGAATATAATATTAATCATAAAACATCGGTTTTACGAAAAAACACGAAAACAACTGCAGCAGAAAATGCGGCGGACAATACAATAAGCTTTCGCCAACAGGCGCAAGGAAAGGAGTAAATCATGAATTTACAGGAAATCGTAACAAAAAGAACAGGAAAAGCAATTTCCCAGTGCAGTAACGAAGAATTATATTTCTCTTTGCTTGAAATGACAAAAGGAATGGCAGAAGAGAAAGTCAGCAACGAGGGAAAAAGAAAATTATATTATATCTCAGCAGAATTCCTGATCGGTAAATTATTATCAAACAACCTGATCAATCTTGGGATTTATGAGGATGTAAAAAAATTACTGGCAGAAAATGGCAAGAGCCTTGCAGAGATCGAGGAGGTTGAGCCGGAACCATCTTTGGGAAATGGTGGACTTGGACGTCTTGCAGCATGTTTCCTTGACTCTATCGCTACACTTGGTTTGAACGGTGACGGTGTTGGTTTAAATTACCACTACGGATTATTCAAACAGGTATTTGAGAACAATCTCCAGCATGAGACTCCAAACCCATGGATCGAGAAAGAGAGCTGGCTGACAAAGACAGATAAAGCGTACACCATTCAGTTCGGTGGATTCAATCTGCAGTCCAGAATGTATGATATCGACGTGTTAGGATACAACAACCGTACCACAAAACTTCATTTATTCGATGTAGAGACAGTAGATGAAAGCTTAGTTGGTGATGGAATTGATTTTGATAAAGAGGACATCAAAAAGAACCTTACTTTATTCTTACCTTTAAATATACTAAATTTTTGTCGAAAATACTACTGCATTT
>OQVT01002246.1_pt1 | contig 12434 bp, 27 predicted proteins | sample 1691561 | NCBI WGS metagenome assembly OQVT01 (sample SAMN03418260, study PRJEB22391) | human gut metagenome | biome: human-gut; feature: organic feature; material: feces | host: Homo sapiens | place: Tanzania | collected 2013-01 | reverse complement strand
CTGACCTTTGCCGATGAAGAAACTGGCATGCAGGTCTATGGCCTGGGTTCCGCATATTCTACCGACAATGCACTGAACTGCGTCCTGGACGCTGCGCTGTTTACCAACTACGGTGATATCGTGTCCGAAAACGGCTACCAGCGGAAGCGTCTGCGGTTACATTATAACTCAAAGATATAGTGTAGAATTTCTATCTAAATTGGTGTTTGCAAGAAATTCGCTGCAAAGGTACGTAAAAAATATAACTTTACCAAATGATTTTTAATAGTAAAATATCAAAAACAAATAAGCATGGAAAAATTTATGATTAGAAAGTGGTTGCTTTCTATGTTTGAAGGTGAGGAGCGAATCCTGCCTGCAAGCAAAATGAAGTACCAGAATGTAAAGGCTTCTACAAGCCAGATGAAGACACTCGGATATGGAGAGTGGAAAGTAAGCAAAAAACGCTTAGGCGATTACACACGGATAATACGTATCAAATAGCACGACTATGACAGCACAACAAGCAATCGAAATGGTCAAGGGGTGGCTCAATACACCACTCATGCAAAACAAAACCGACAACCCACTGATAGCAGCCGCCAACGATGGCATAGTGGCAGCACAGAAAGAGATACGGTTTATTCTCGAAATATACGAACTCACCAAGGAGGATTGACAATGAAAACCAAGCGTATTATCAACGCCGTGATTTGGGCAGCAATCACACTCGCAATCTGTGCAATGGTGGTTGTGGAGTGGCACGCACAGGGTTGCGGGGTATCGAGCCTCATAGCAGGCATAGCGATGTACACATCGGTCAATGCGGCAATAGCATTCGGAATAGACCAGACCATACAAGGCAAGTAAGTGTAGCATATAACTATCCTACAACAAAATCAAAGATTATGAGCGAGACAATGAGATATGACGCAAAAGCCATTATGCAACAGTTAGCCAAAGAGGCGTATGAATATGCAGAGCCTGTGTACGGCTGCTATAACAGCGGTGTAGGTACGCACTGCGACGGACACGGTGGGTGCGACCCATGCGACGACTATGAGTATGAGACCGGGGCAAAGACAGAGAATGCTTATATTACCGTGGACGGCATAAAGTTCTGTGTTTCCGCTATGTGGGACGGTGTGGGAAAACCGACACTCTCTACGGCGACACTGGAGATATGCAGCGAGGCAGAGGAATTGTGTATGACAGAGGACGAGTTTGAGCAGTTGTGCGCAAAGTTGCACACGGCAGCCGAAAAGGTATTCGAGTGCGATAGCAGCAGTTATTATCCCGAAATTATTTTCTAACACGAACAACACAATGGACAACATCAAGATTAGACCCTTACGTGCAGACGAGATAGACGTGCGTATCGGACAAGAGAAAAAGGAAAACAACGTACCCGTGGCAGCCTCGTTCCTACTCTACAAAGACGCGCGTTGCGATATGCGGATATTGGACGAACTATTTACTCCCTTCGGCTGGCAGCGAGAGCATAAAGAACTCAAAGGCACTATCTATTGTGGTGTAAGCGTGCGGGACGAGAACGGCGAATGGGTAACCAAATGGGACGCAGGCAGCGAAAGCAACGTAGAGAAAGAGAAAGGAGAGGCGAGCGATAGTTTCAAGCGTGCGTGCTTTAACTGGGGTATCGGTATCGAACTCTACACTGCTCCGTTTATTTGGGTGAAATACCAACAGGGCGAGAACGGAAGAAACATCAGCCTGCGGGTGAAGGAGTTAGAGGTGAATGCCAGCAAACAGATTACCCGCCTGACTATCGTGGACAAGAAAGGCAATGTGCGCTACCAATGGCAGCAACAACCTGCAACACAGCCGGCGCAACAACAGCAACCCGCGACCGCCCCGCGAGAGACCCGCGACAAAGCACCTATTCGATACAGCGATGTGTTAGACGCAGTGCGGGCGGCGAACTCCGTAGAAGAGTTGTCGGCTATATGGAAACAGAACTCGGCACTGATAGAGAAAAATATCCCAATGCGCGAGTCGTTCACAAAGAGAAAAAACGAAATACAGAATATGCAACAATAAAAAAACAATGAACATGAACACAGACTACACACTTGTACCGCTCATCAGTGAGGAGAGAGCGGTACCCACCAAGACGGAAATAGCCGAGCAGACGCAACGGCTGGTAGAGAAAGTATTGGACGGCGACATCAACCCGCTGCGTGCCTACGGTTTACTTGTGGCACTTGAGAAGATAGCCGGAGAAGCCAAGAAAGCCATAGCAAGTCAGGCTTTGGACGAAGCCGAGAAATATCCTGAGAAAGAAATAGGGGTGTACGGTGCAAAGTTTCAAATCAAAGAGGCTGGTGTCAAGTACGACTACACCAACGACCCCGAATGGCGGGACTACCAAGAGCAGATAGACATCGTGCGTGCGCAACAGAAAGGGCGCGAGACGGTATTGCAATCGCTCAAACTCTGCGCCAAGAGCAGTACAACCACCTTGCAGGTAACGCTGAATAAGTAGCCGCTATGAAATCGGTGCGTTTCTTCAAGCAGCGCGGACAGAGCAATGCCGAGGCGGTTCTCCCGCAGGTGCAGATATGGCTCAACGATGCGAGCAACGGCGAGTACACTATCCGTTTCGAGCGGGCAAAGAAACCCCGCAGCAATGACCAAAACAGGCTGATGTGGCTGTGGTTTACTTGTATAGCCAAGTCGTGGTCGGAAGCCACAGGACGGACGTTCTCCCCGCAAGTAGTACACGACACTTATTGCACACTCTTTCTGCCGATAAACACGCCGAGAGGACAAATAGCTGGGCACACAAGCAGTCTTACAACCGAGCAGATGACAGCGTTTTTGAACAATGTTCAGGCGGACGCGGCAAGTGAGTATGGTATCACGCTCCCCAACCCAGAAGACCTTTACTTTGAGATGTGGGCGGAGCAGTATAGGTAAAACATTATAATTCACAATTCATAATCAAAACAACAATGGCAATGAAATTTGTAGGGAGTATCAACTTGACGGATATTCCAAAGTCAGAAATCAAAGTAGTGGAGTGCAAGGACGGCAAGAAACGTGCTTTTCTCAATATCTCCATTCATGAAAAGAAAGAGCCGTTTTTGGACGCTAACGGCAAAGTACTCAGCGACCACCTTATCTCTTGCGCTCCTAAAAAAGAGAACCGACAAGAGGGTGTAAACTACATCGTGGGCAACCTGCGCACGTGGCAAGAGCAGACGGCGGCATCTACACCAAGTCCTGAGGACATCGCCAACGCACCCACCTATGAACAGATGTTGCAGGAGGGTGAGAGTCTTGATTTACCATTTTAACCACAAAACGTAATAGCGTTGTCAGTCCGTGAGGGTAGGCAACGCACCCAATCGGGAGACCGAAAGGGAGACCTTCTTTCTATAAATTAAACACTAACACTTCAAGCGTTCCAAGTCTGCGAAGATATGGGCGCACCCGCGAGAGAAAAACGGCAATGCAGGTTCGACTCCTGCCTCTCGCACGAACTAAAAACTTTCATGCTTATGGACAACAATCTTAACAATGCAACCTCTGCAAGTCAGGAATTACGAATTAAATGGTGGTTCTTGCACAACCCGGGTAGAGAAATAACCAGTCTTGACGCATTAAGGTTATTTGGTAGTCTGGAGTTTCCAAAACGTGTCTCCACGTTGGTGGCGCAAGGGCTGCCCATCAGCCGCGACAAGACGATACAGACGGCAAACAACAAGCGTGTGAAAGCCTACTATATCACCGAGGAGAACGCAGCAAAGTATATGGCTGCAAATAATATTGCATTATGAAAAAGAAACGTAATATCAATTCGCCGTGGCTATTGGGTATGTCGGACGTATGTGCCTACCTCGGAGAGATAGACGAGCGGACACTCAAGAAAGCGTTTATCGACAAAGGTCTGCACCCGCGGAGCAGTCTGGGCAAACTGAACTACTACCACAAAGACGATGTGGATAAATTCTTGGCGGAGCATAACGAGTGGCAAGAGGTAAAGGTAAAATGAAAGAGGAATATCTAAAAACATACGCTTGGATGAACACCTTGCGAGGTGGTGTACTGCGGGATGTCTATGCGCTCATCTACCAACTCGAACACGACGGACGGCGCAAAGGAATGGTGCAGGTCAGTCTCGGTTATATCGGCAAACGGTTAGGATATGACAACGAGAGAAACATACGCCGTGCCATTGCAGAATTAAGAGAAATGGGATTATTGGAGGTGGAATACGGGAACGGAAAAAGGAGTGTTTTTAAGACGCATACCCCTGCTAATATAGCCGCCCACGAAACAGAGCAAGACCTCGGACAAAACAGCCGCCCTAACGGGGGACAAAATAGCCCCCCTGCTAAAATAGCCCCCCTGCTAAATTGTCCGCCCTCCCAGGCTAATATAGCCGCCCCTACACATTATATATCTAAAGATAACAGAATAGATAATTCTTCTTCATCGCCTGCGTGCGCACGTGAGAGGTTGCAAAAATGGTTTGAGGAAAGCAGCATAAAAGAGTGGGCAAATATGCTGCTCCAACGTAACCATTTCGACAAAGACACCACCGCACTACTGGACGACTTCTTCGACAACGATTTCGAGGTGCGCGATGACTGCAAGAATGGCAGAAGAATGGAAGTCCTCAAACATTTCCAGAACTGGCTACCGAAATACATCAACAAACTCAAAAATGAACAGAACAATGGAAACAATCACACAAGCCCTCCAAAACCGCCGAACACAAGAAACGGCGGTATCATCTCGCCCGAGGATTTCGCAAGAAGTTTCGGTCTCGGCTGGAACATCGGAAAGCGCGAGCAGTAACCCGCTATCGGTATTCCGCAACCAGCCGCCCGCAACGGCAACAGAGGTAATGCCTCTCGTCTATCGGCTTGCTGTTAATTTTCCAGCAATGAGCAATGCCATTCAAGTCGGTAGCGAGCGGATAAGTTTCTGGACTGTCCTCGGCGAGCAGTTGGTGCAACTCGGTTGGAGCAGACAGCGTATAGAGTACGCCTGCAACCAACTCCTCCGCAACTGCCCTTATCGCGAGTTCCGCGTGGCGGAGTTCTTGCAATTCGACAGGAACGTCCACGAGATAGACAATGCCGAGTTCACTGCCATAAATCGCAGCAACGCTCCTCACAAGCCTATCGTGGCAGTCCGAATTGACGGCAGGTACAAACTTATCTACCAAGAGGACGCAGACGCTCTCGGTATCACGGACTACAAACGCCGCTACACCACATGGGAGACAGAGCAAATGACGCCTGAGGAGCGCAAGCAGAAAGGTATTTACTGGATGGATTAATGAAAAATGCTATGACTACCGATGTCCTATACAATCAAGACTGCCTTGAGGGTATGCGTACCCTGCCGAGCGAGAGCATAGACTGCGTGGTTACGGATTGTCCGTACAAGATTTGCGCAGGCGGAGTTTCTATCGAAGAACGTGCAGACGAGATGGGCGGCGTAATGCGCAAGCGAACCGACAGCAAGCACGTGTCTTTGTGCGGAGTTCTGAATGACAAACAAGTTATCCGTTCCAACAGCAGAATCGGAGACAAATGGGTGAAAGCCGATCAGACCGCCGTCCCGTCCGCAGTACGAAACGGAAAAATGTTTGCCCACAACGACATTGCATTTTCCGAGTGGTTGCCCGATGTTTACCGAGTGTTGAAACAAGGCACGCATTGCTACATAATGGTCAATGCACGCAACCTCAAAGAACTGCAAACGGAAGCAGAGAAAGTGGGCTTTGTATTCCAGAACCTGCTCGTATGGGACAAAGGTACGGCAACGCCAAACAAGTACTATATGCAGGGCTTGGAGTTTATCCTGATGCTCTCCAAACGCCCCGCACGGAACATCAACGATATGGGCAGCAAGAACCTGCTCTCCACGCCGAACATCATCGGGACGAAACGCCACCCCTGCGAAAAGCCCGTATCGCTTATGGCGGAAATGATACGCAACAGCACCAACGAGGGCGACATCGTATTAGACCCGTTTACGGGTGCTGGCAGTACGCTCATTGCCGCCAAGCGGCTCAATCGGAGATACATTGGCTTTGAGATAGACAAGCAGTACTACGATATTGCCTACCGCCGCCTCTACAAAGAACCGCAACAAACAACTATGTTTAACTAAAAATACTACAATTATGACAATACAAGAATTTGAAGAAAAGCAACGATTGTATGCTGAAATTGAAAAGTCCAAAAAGCGACTTAAAGGAGTAAAAAAAATACTTGAGGAAGTAAAAGACCCTAAGTGCCATGAACAAGCAACGGAATTTTATATATACCATACTTTTGAAAAACTTGTAGATTATATCAGTATTTCAGAAGCGTGTCCCAAAGAAGATATGCGGAAAGAATTATTTAATATACTGATTTACTTGACTGATAAGGTTTATAAATTAGAAACAAAGATGTACGAGCAACTATTGGTTGATTTTACAAAATAAATACATCACGGATATGAAAGAGACTAAAAAACAGACCATCGTGGTAACAGAATATACCACCGACTTCGGCACAAAATTTACAGACAAAGACCTTTGCAAGGAATGTGAAATTCAAGAGTACAAGAGAGTGTACTCCTCGTTGTACGACATCGCAAATAGCGAGCAAAAGATACTACTTATTGCTATAATGAAAGAGTTAAGCGAGCACCTCAGTAGTGCCTATTGCGAGCAAGGTATCAGCAATGATGGCATTGCCGATATGGTTGAATTCTATTGTCGCAAACACTAAACTACTATGGCACTTACACAAAAAGAAAAATATAAAATGCTTAATTTTATATTAAAGCAAGAGTTTTTCTATGGGTTATTTCGTGATACCTACGGGAGACAACTCAAAATCGGGGATTATGTTAGAATTAACACGACCTATGAAAATAAGTATATCCATCAAGGTGTATATTTGATAGATTTCGATTTTGAAGTAGGCGTGATTTTTATTTGTCAAGGGATATTCAAGAACGAGTTTGTTCAAGTCGAGCGTATAGAATGGGAAGAACTTTCACAAAAAGGGAATATGTTTATCCTCAAAAAAGTATTTACAATGAGAGATTTTTGTCTTAAAAATAACAACTATTTGGGAAAAATTAGGACGACACTTGACGAAAAAAGTGATTTTGTTATCTGTTCTATAGCAAAATTAAAGAACGGCTGTTCGAGAAAAATTATTCCAGAATGGAACTGCTAATGATACCACAAAACAATAACCAATAAAACGCAACAACGACTATGGCACTTACACAATCGGAGATGACCGAGCAGTTATCGCAGGCGGCAATGCTCATTGACGATGTGCGCAACGCACTCGAAAACGAACACCCCGCAATACACCAAGACCTCGTCGAGGTACGGTGGTTCAACACAGCAGATGTGCAACCCAAAGACAAACAGCGGGTGATAGTCCGCACGCAGACGGGCGAGGTCTATTTCCTCACCTATCCGTTCAACCATACCAAGTACCCGCAATGGTGGGTAGTACCACAAAACAATAACCTATAAAACAACAAAGATTATGGCAACAATATATTACAACGCAGATATAGACATCGAAGTTGACGAGATTATCAATGAAATACCAACGAAAAATTTGGTAGAAGAATTAGACAGAAGGACTGATGATAGTGATGCGAGAAAGAATATCATAAAACTAATATCCGAGATATATCCGCAAAAAAGTGTACAGGATAAGTTCGACAGCAGCCCCACCGATGCGCTGAATGTTCTGCAAGACCTGCTCGGTATGCAGCATACAGCGACCAAGGAACAAGTGATAGAGCGATTAAAATCAGTCTTATAGTATGTTTATAATTACCGTAAAAGATATTGTTATTATGGCATGGATTGCCATAATGGTCATTTGGATTGTTATACGTAATATTAACAAATAAGTATGGCAATAAGAACTTGTAAGCATTGCGCCTACTGGCAGGGTGGAGACGGTGCAACGTGGTGCGACCACGGACACTGCTACACCGAACCCGACCATTACACGCACTGCTACTGCTCACGAGAGGAGCGGTTCGAGAAAAGACAGTTAAGTTTAACTTTTGAAAAATAAAAACACAATGAAACGAATTTCATTCAAAGACAGCGGAGGTCTAAACCTCACGCAAGCCGTCCTGTCGGGACGAAAAACAATGACACGGAGAATAGCCTACAAAGGGGAGATTAAGAACATTAATACGGGTTTCTTCTCCGAGGGCAAGAACAGAGGCAGGTTTGCTCTGTGTGAAAGTAACTTTGTAGTTGCCAAGTCGCAATATGGCATAGATGAGATAGTCGCTATTCAGCAGGCGTACAAAGATGTGGCGGACTATGCTGAAATGATAGACGCTACAAGAGACACGGCAGGTTGGACTAATAAGATGTTCGTCGCCGCAAGTATGATGCCTCACCACATACGGATTACCGATATACGTGTGGAGCGTTTGGTGGACATATCCTACTCGGATTGTCTGCGGGAGGGGATATTGCCTATATGGGACAGCGAAACAGAACCACGCAAGATTGATTGCTATGATTTTACGGGCTCTGACTACGTGTACAAGACAGCACGCACAGCATTTTCGCACCTCATTGACAAAGTCAGTGGACGCGGGACATGGGACAGCAACCCACTTGTGTGGGTATATAGTTTTGAACTTGTAGATTGAATTTCGAAATTATGAAACTCCGAGTATTCACAGCGTTCAGCGGGTATGATAACCAATGCATGGCGTTAGACCGCGCAGGCATAGACTACGAATTAGTCGGTTGGAGCGAGATAGACAAGTACGCCATCGCTGCCCACAACGCCGTCTATCCGCAGTATGCCGGGTGCAACTATGGGGATATATCCAAGATAGATTGGCAGAAAGTACCCGACTTTGACCTATTCACCTACTCCAGCCCCTGCCAAGATTTTTCCGCAGCGGGTTTGCAACGAGGTGGAACAAAGGGTAGTGGTACACGCTCATCGCTACTATGGGAGTGCGAGCGGGCTATCGCAGCCAAACGCCCAAAGTACCTGCTTTTCGAGAACGTGGCGGCGTTGGTCAGCCAAAAATTCATACGACTGTTCAACGAGTGGCAACTGCTATTAGAACGTATGGGGTACACGAACTTCACGCAGGTACTCAACGCCAAGGACTACGGCGTTCCGCAGAACCGGGAGCGGGTGTTTATGGTCTCCATTCTTGATTGCGAGCAGTCCTACTACTTCCCGAAACCAATACTGCTGACCAAGCGTATCAAGGACGTGCTGGAAGACAACGTACCCGAAGAATACTATCAGTCCGAGCGTGCATTGAATGGTTTTGAAAAACATAACGAGAACCACAAAGCAAAGGGGACCGGGTTCATATTCAAGCCAAAGACGGGCAACGATGTAGCCAATGCACTACGTACCAATGGAGGTCTTAACGCTACTGATAACACAATAAAGGTCGTTGCAACGCTTGTCGGCGGAAAGTGGGAGAAAAGCCACAAGTGCAATGGTCGGATATTCAGTATCAACGGCATTGCTCCGACACAGACAGCGGGAGGTGGCGGAAATCTCGAAACAAAGATTATGGTATGACACGATTGCAACAATTTCTCATGGACAATCCGTATAGGGGTGAGGACGGAATAGACCTATACAACAGAACCTATTTCTGCGACATACACCCGGCAATAACCACCCGCATTTCAGCGGATAACAACAAATTCATTATGGAAAGGAAAGAGAACGAGCGTGACTACCGCGTCCGCAAACTGACACCCAAGGAGTGTTTCCGACTTATGGGTGTGGCGGACACCGACAGCGACAAGATGATAGCCGTATTGAGCAAATCACGCTGCTACCAAGTGGCAGGCAACTCAATAGTGGTAGATGTACTTGCGGCTATCTTCGACCAACTATTTAACGGAAACAAGAATACAAACCAACAAACAGAGTTATTTTGACTTATGGAACTATCGCAAAAATGCTCCGATTGTGAGTACAGCAACAACGGAATATGTGAATTGTATAACGTAGCAGAACCGTTGAATGGCGAGTGCTATAACTGGTAAATTGATATAACATTTTGAAATTATGAACGCAAAATTTTTCGTGCCGTTCGAGACGGCAAAATTGTTAAAGTGGAAAGGGTATCCGCAAGATAAAAGCGATTACGGATATTTTGACAACGGCGACAGTCACCCACTTATAATGTTCCCCGCAGACAATTTCGATTCCGCCGCCCCCACCTACCACGAGGTGGTGGATTGGTTAGAGACAGAAAAGGACATTTTAGTTTCTGTTGACACAGATGAAGTCAATTCTTATTTATCCAGTGCGTATTATAGATATCGAAGTGGTACTTTATGTCATTCAGAGTGGGTATCCTCACGCGAAGGGGCTCTCAATGAAGTAATTATTAAAATATTAGAAAGGTTATAAAAACCGGGAAAAATTATACACGGATACTTGCGATAATAATCGTAGAGTAATGCGGCAACTTACAGATATGTGAAACAATAACCCCACACCGCAGGGGATAAAAACGGACGCGGTAAGTAAGACCAGAATTTTTCATTGTGCTGGCAGGTTTGTCCGTTCCTGCTTTTTCAAAAAAAACAAAGACAAATGACAGAGCAACACATTCACATAATCTTGCGCCACACGGATGGCGGCAAGTGGCTCGCATACACGCAAGGCGAGAAATATAGGGGCAAGTACCACAAAGACCCGACAACCGCAATAGTAAAAGCAATATTGAGAGGGAGGATAAAGATATGACTATGAGCAGTACCCTTTTCGACATACAGCCGTTAGTCTCTCCCAGGGCGGCAGAGGTAGCACCATACACCTGCAAAACCTGCAAGTATTGTGAGCGTTTCCGTTTCGAGGGGCGGGTGATATACCTCTATTGCACACAGAAGCCTTTAGGCAAACTGCACAAGCGTGTCAAGTCCTACGATAAGGCGTGCATGAAATACGAACATAGACGAACAAATCAAACAATTTGAGAGCAGACTATGATAACGCAACGCGGAAAAAGAGCAGCCGAGGTGCAGCACCTGTGTGATGAGTGCGCACACGCTACCTACGACACCAACCCTTTGAATTTGAGTATCGGAGAGCGAAAGCCCACACTCATCATCTGCCCGCTCCGAGAATGGAAAATAGTAGTAGGCACAAGAGCCTGCGGAAACTTCAAAATGAAATAGATATGGGACGCAATAAGGAACGCCGTGAAGCGTGGAAAGCAGCCAACCGAGAGCAGATACTCGCTTACCATCGTGAGTACAACCGCTGTTACTACCAAGCCCACCGAGAGGAATTGCTTGCAAAGCACTCGGAATGGCAGCGGACACATCCGAGACAAAAGGCAAGTACAGCAGAACAGCGGGAGAAATGGCGAACCTATGCACGTAACTACTACCATACGCACCGAGAGGCGTTACTGAAAAAGTGCCGTGTATGTGGCATTGAGCCTACTATTGAACCTATCGCTATTCCACGCCCTAAACGCACATACATTGCCCCGCAAGTGAAAGTCCGCCTGCAAACAGATGGCGAGCAACTGATAAACAACCTGCAAAGCAATGTGCAGCAACTCCACACGGACATCAAGGACAAGGTGGCAGAGTTCGAGAAACTATTTGAGAACTGGGAATAACTTATAAAACAAAACCGCAACTTAAAAAACACGATTTACAAGTTATTAAATCATTTACAAATATGACTAAGAAAGAATTTGAAGACGGTTTTGTAAACATATATTCAGACCGTTTATCTTTGGCGCAACAATTGATAAAAATGGAGATAGGCGACACGGACAAAGACAAGACTATCTCTCTGACACCTGACAAGATGTTGGAGATAATGCACCATTCATTCGTGGCGGGGTGGAGCATAGGGATTGCACTCGAAACAATAGATAATGACACGGTGAAATTCATTGCGGCAACAGAGTTCTTGAAACTATATGTAAAGCAGATGAGCCAGTTCTTGCCGATAAAAATAATTGACCACCTATGACAAAGGTAGATAAGATGGAGCAACTCGTGCCAATAGTGGAAGCCGTGTTGCAGATAGAATTAGATACAAAAAACGAGCAGTATTTCCAAAGGTGGAGCACGCCAAAGTACAAAGACCCTAAAAAATGGCAGCAGAAGAAAGCAAAATTATTAGCCGAATGGCTGATAGACCAAAGGAAAGACCGCTGTATAAACTACAAGGAAATATGAAACCGAAACACAGAGTGTATTGCCCATCGGCTATGCGGAGCAAAATGCTTTTTCAGACAGAGCAGAAAGCACTGCTCCATATCCGCTACAATGCCGACGACTACAAAACACACGTCGTGCCTGTCCGTACGTATTTCTGCACGGCTTGCGGAGGGTGGCACTTGACCCACAGACAATCTTGGGAAGAATAGTGATGGTTTCAATACGCGACACAAATGGTAGAGCTATATGC
>OQVT01002245.1_pt1 | contig 12436 bp, 9 predicted proteins | sample 1691561 | NCBI WGS metagenome assembly OQVT01 (sample SAMN03418260, study PRJEB22391) | human gut metagenome | biome: human-gut; feature: organic feature; material: feces | host: Homo sapiens | place: Tanzania | collected 2013-01 | reverse complement strand
CATAGCTAAAAATATCCGGGCGCTGCATGCACAAAAGCAGGATCATTTCTGCCGTCCAGACGCCGATCCCTTTCAGGCTGCTTAATTCCCGGATAGCATCTTCGTCGCTCATGTTCTCCACAGCGTTCAAATCAAATGCGCCCGTATGGACTTTTTCGGCAAAATCCGTGATGTACTCCGCCTTGCGGAAAGTCATGCCCAGCCCCTGTAGCTTCGGAACGCCCGCGGCCAGAATGCTTTCGGCGTTGACTGCTCCAAGCACATCCTGCATCCGCTGCCAGATGGTCGCCTGCGCCTTTGTCGAGATCTGCTGACCTATGATGTGGTGAGCGACGGACGAAAACAAGTCCGTATCCACTGCGCGGTCGATATGCCCGATGCGGTCTATCACTTCACAGAGACGCTTGTCCCTTTGCCGCAGATAGGAAAGCTCGGTCTCACCGTATTCAAAATACATTTGCGTCACCCTGCCTGTGTATATGTATCATATTATAATGTAATTGAGCGGATAATGCTATCGCAAAATGTTCTGAAATTATCGTGCCCGCGGGGGCAGTATACTGACTGATGATATGACAAGAAAACTCCGGCGTCTGCATAATGCAGATACCGGAGTTCTGTTTCCCTGTAATGCGCGCTGGGATAGACGGAAGTGCCGCAAGGTGCGCAGCCCCTTGTACGGAACAACGCGACGCAAAAACAGCCCGGAATTTGATTTGAACGGGCTGTCTGCCTCGCAGAGCGCACATACGCCCGTCAAGAGAGTATAGAAGTGCGCCCTTTGTTATCAAGGAATTATTTGATGGAAATCTGCTCACCATCAACAATAATACGATCACTTAGCACATTCAGTGCAGTATCCATCGCCTCATTGATAGCTTTGCCGACACGTGTCACTCCACATTGTGCAGCCAAAGAACGGTATAGCCCGCTCTTATCGGCAGTTACATTTTGTTTCAGAATCTCAAACATTCCAGCGGCTAATTCCTCTGGCGCAATTTGTTTGATGTCACGCGCAATATCGCCAGGACCTCTGAACTGAACCTCTTTTCCGTTATCCAGATACAAGAATCCATTTCTGCGGATAATGCCGTAACGCTGGTAACCATACATCTGCTGTTGGTAGGCTCTTTGTACGACATTCGTGACCTTTTCACGGCCAAAATACCACACAATGCGCTTTAGAAACAAATCTTCCGATAGAGGTGCTTCCACTTCCAAAATTTCCTTAACGATTGCCTTAAAATCGCTGTAATGATGGTGTCGGCAGACCTCAAAAAAATCTGCCGCCTTATACGCAGGAAATTCAAAGTGCTTTTCGACTGCAACTTCTTCAAATGCTTCTGTTGGATGATCGTCGACTGGTTTTGCTTCTACTTTTGTTGGATTTTTGACTGCATCCGCAGCCGCCTCCAAAAGTCGAAGCTGTTCAACCGATTTGTTTCTGAACCAGTCTGTAGACCAGATGCGATAGAATTTCCAGCCCATGCGCTCCAAAATTTCCTGCCGCAGACGGTCGCGGTCACGCGCATTTTTGGATGAGTGATAAGTTGCACCATCACATTCAATCGCAAGAACATAATCAGAGCTATTCGGCAGCTTCAAACCGAGATCGATCCGGAATCCAGAGCAGCCGACTTGTGTATCTACTGCAAATCCTTTTGATCGCAGATAGTCGCACACCTCAAGCTCAAAATCAGAATCGAATTGCTCAAACGGGCTGACGGAAATTGCCCGTTCCAGCGCAACGCTGCCGTTCTCGGCATAATCGAGGTATTCACGAAGCAGCTTTGCACCTTCTGCGGATGTATGCTTCAAGTCAATGTCCGTATAGTGCATGGAGGAAACCAGTTGGACATTGTATTTTGCACGGGTAACGGCAACATTCAGCCTTCGCTCACCGCCGACACGGTTCAACGGACCGAAATTATGCAGTAGGCGTCCCTGCGCATCAATGCCATAGGCAATACTGAAAATAATCGTATCTCTTTCGTCGCCCTGCACAGTTTCAAGATTCTTGATAAAGAACGGCTCGTTTCCAGTGTTCTTGAAGAAATATTCTTTTTCCGGTGTGCTTTGCCGCCGCTTAGAAAGCAGTTTGTCAATCAAATCCTGTTGAGCTACGCTGAACGCAACCACGCCAAGACTGCGGTTCGGATATTTCTCGATATTCTGATAAATCAAGTCAACAATGAACTCAGCTTCTTTACGGTTGGTATGAGCTTTACGGTCAAAGACGCCGTCCACGTGATAATAGTCTACACCGATTCCCGGAGCATCGACCTTAGAAGACGGGAACGTCACAAGATCGCTGTCATAAAAATTCTTGTTGGAGAAAGTAATCAGCTGCTCATATCGACTGCGGTAATGCCAGCGCAGCCGGAGCTGCTGCATGGATGTCGAACACAGATCTAAGATAGATTCAAAGTCCGTTACATCTCCGGTTTCTTCAGAATAAGACCAGTTATCGCAGCTTACTACTTCACCGGTTGTACGGTCAATTACTTCCCACCAACGTTTTGGATCATCCAGTGTATTTACTTTCAGCTGCTCTGTGTGAAATCCTTCCATTAAGCGAATACGAAGTGTTTCGCCTCTTGCTGTCACACGGTTACTGATCAAATATTCCTGCTGAATCTCTTCCGGATTCGCACTCGCCCACTCATTATCTTTTCTTGTTGTATAATAAGTTGCATATTTCTTAACCGGTTCTGACAGAAGTGCTTCCGGCATCTCTGTACCATCACAGTCTCTCAAAGCATCTGCACCTAAAAGATTTTTCAATCGTATTGTTTCGTCAATGACATCTGCATCCGTCGGCAGAGTCAACCTTCCCGTCATCAATATGATTCCCCCCAAATAACTTTTATATTATCTTCTGTTTGATGGCTAAAGTATAACAATTTCGACAAACGCTATCAATTTCTTTGTTGCTCGGTTTGTTATGTTTTTTGCTTTTTTATTAATAAATTATTAGGTGCTATTACTTATTTAGTTCCTAAATATACTAATTGTACCGTTACTTATGTAGATGGTGGTTTAATTGAGGCTGATGTGGCAGGTGGTTTTGTAGGCGAACTACAAAGCGGACATGTTAATAATCAAGGTCTTGGTGATGGTAACTATTATAGTGTTTACAACATTGATCAAGTAAACGGTTCTTCATATGCCGGTGGTTTTGCAGGCAAGGCTTATTCAGGTGCTTTAGCTAATTCTGGTAAGGGTATTAGTATTTTAGGTGGTTTAAAGGGATTAGGTATTAATATTGGTGGTTTGGTAAATATCATCAATGCTTATGTGCCAATCATTGAATATGCTGGTGTTAAGTCTGATAAAAGTACGTTAAGTACAAACACAACTATTAAGTATCCAGGTTTTACTGTAAGTGCTACTACTATGAAAGATTTAGATAATAATTCTGGTAGTGCTGGTGGTTTTATTGGGTATGGTAGTGGTGTTCAAGTAAGCTATTGTGATGTATCTAATTTAAAGAATACGAAGGTGACGGCGCCGGATGACTTAGAGACTAATGACAATACAGAAAGCTCTGTATATTTCGACGAGGCACAGAGCACCTATGCGGTAACCGGTGCAAGATATGCCGGTGGTTATATTGGTTATATGAATATTGGTTCAGCAGCTTCAGTTGGCAGTGGTATTAGTGTTTTAGGAACAGCGTTAGGATTAAGTGATGTATTAAGTGCCTTGAACGTAGTGGTTTCTACAATTGAACACTCAAATGTATATGGTAGTCCCGGAGGATATGCGGTTAGAGCTTCTTGGAAGAATAGTGCATCTGATGCAACTTTAGATGAAGCAACTGGTGATGCGGGTGGCTTTGCGGGTAAGATTTCTGGTGGTCATATGCAAGACTGTAATTCTTATAATTTCTCTTATGTTATTGGTCAAATAACTGCAGGTGGTTATGTAGGTAGCATGAAACCGGGTAGCGTTGCGGATGTGCTTGGAGATACAAGTATCTTAGGTGGTCTTGTTAATACTCAAGAGACTTTAGCTTCTTTAGTTCAAGATTTTGTACCGACTATTAGAAATAGTTCTACAACATGTATACCTTGTGGTGGTGCTGTTAGAGCAGACGGTGAATCTACTACAACATTACAAAGAGGATTGGCTGGTGGTTATGTAGGTCATAACGAAGGTGGTCATATCTGGGGTAATGATAAAAGAAAGTGGAAGGGTAATGACTATACTGGAACAACTAGCTTATGTGAAGCTGTTCGTATACGTTCAGTATATGGAAGAGAAATAGCTGGTGGTTATACAGGTCTTATGGAATCTGCTGATACTGCAAGTACTGGTAGTTTGTCGTTATTATGGGGACTTGTAAAAGTTGATAATGTCTTGGGTGCATTAAGCATAATTTATCCAACTGATGAAAATACTGCTGTATATGGTCCTCTTGCTAATTTGGATATCAATACATGGAATTCTTGGGTTGAATATGTCGGTAAGTATGGTGGTTATGGAAAAGACTTGGCTCAAAACGGTAAAGTAGATACTCAAGAACAATTAGATGCAATTTTAAGTAAATATATTTATGGTTATAACGTAGTAGCTGGCAGAACAATTTATAGAGATGAAGTTAACATTTTTAATGGTGGTGCAGCTGGAGGCTATGTTGGTTCAATGCTAACAGGTGCTATTACAAATGGCCAAGCTCATCATGCAAAGCTAGTTAATGGTGCTAGGTGTGCTGGTGGCTTTGCAGGAGAAATGTTAAATGGTGGTGCTGCTAATCTTGGCGGTGTCGATATATTGGGGCTAAATCTTCAATTAGGACAAATGCTTAAAGTGTTACAAGTGTTTGTACCAGTAATTAAACAATCTTCAACAGAGGGTTATCAAAGTGGTTTAACTGTTAAGTCTAATGGCACTATAGAAGATAAAGAAGGTTATGCTGGTGGTTATGTTGGAAAGTTAGTTGGTGGTCAAGTATGGGGCGATGAAACTATACGTTGTCAAATAACTAAGTTAAGAAGGGTTGAGGGCACAAACTATGTAGGCGGTTTTGTGGGAAGTTCAAAACCTGGTAGTGTAGCTACTGTTAATCCTACTGCAGGTGAAGGCTTGTTCTTGAGTAAGCTTCTTAATAAGTTATTAAGTACACCAAGTGATTTAATTCAAGTATTAAATGCTACAGTAGCAACCATTAGATATGCTGATGTAAAGTCTGTTGATGATTGGGGAATCGTTATAAATGGTTTCATTAACACTTATGCTAAGGCAGCTGGTGGCTTTGCTGGCAGCTTAGTTGGTACGGTTCTTGGTGAAAAAGATAAAGAACTAGCTGGTATTTCAACAAAAGGTGTTCGTTCGGTTGTTGGTGGTGAATATGTTGGTGGCTTCTTTGGATTGGCCGATGTAGCTGCTGATGTAGAGATATCAGGAAAGAATGAAACTCAATTACTAAAGTATTTACTTCAATTAGGTAGAACTGATGTCTTAGATACTTTCCGTACTTATATTTATTACGGACAGGTTGAAGGCAGTAAGGATGCAGGCTTAAGCGTAAAGGCTAATACCGCAAAAAAGTATGGTCAAAATGATGCGGTTACTTATAGTGGTAATGCAGGTGGTTTTGGCGGTTCTTTACTTAATAGTTCGGTTAAAAATAGTAAGGTTACTAACTTATCTAATGTTGAAGGATTAAATAGTGCGGGTGGCTTTATTGGTTATTCTGGTAAGAGTGGCGTTGTTAATCTAGATAAAGTAGATGTATTAGGTAACAACCAGTGGCAATTACTAGGTGGTGCTGTAGGCGTATTAGATGTCTTTGGTTCTCATATAGAGGATAGTAGTGTATCTGGAATTAAAGATGGTTATACCGTACATAGTAATGGTGGAGAAGAACAAATTGCCGGCGGCTTTATAGGTTATGCAAATCTTTCTAGAATGTTAAATTGTGTAGCTGGAAGTACAGATTCAACAATAGGTTTGAAACAAGTTGCCTCTGGTGGTATTGCGGGTGGTTTTGCCGGAAAGACAAATTATGAATACCTGGGCAATATTGATTTGGATTCTACGGTTGTTAATGCGTTGCTTACAACTGTAAATAGTTTGGTAAAAGCTTTGTATCTAGATAAGCTAGAGGCTACAAACTTATTAAATATAAATCTAGGAATTATACAGATTAAAGCTTTCTATGAAGGTGCCATCAATCTTGGTACTTCGGAAAATCCTTTGAAATATAAGGTATCAAAAGCAAATATAGACAGGAATCTCTGGTTAGCTACTCGTATGGGTAGACCAACAGTAAAAGAAGGAAATGCTCCTGGATTAGAAAGAATACCGATATATAACATTACAAAACTATAAAATGGCTATTAATGTGAAGGATGTTTGGGGCATTCTTTATCATTCAAAAAAACAAATAATTGAAACTATGGAATTTATACCAACTTATATTTGTCCAAATTGCGGACAGGTAATGAGAATCATAGGCGACAAGTGCCCATATTGTGATAAAACTTTTTCTAAGTCAGAAGTAGATGGAATGTACTTTGTTTGTCCTAATTGTTTATCTGACAAAATAGAATTCGTTTTAAAGGACATGTCCAATAATCCACACTTAGGTATAACATTAGCAAAAGCAAAGTATTCTGGTATCTTGGATTTAACGCAAGCTTCAATAAATTCAAATATGCATCCGGATTTTGTGTGTAAAAAATGTAATAAAGAATTTTCTTCTCACAACTTTTTGTTAGTTAAGGATTTGACTTTTTCTAAAGATAAGGGCATAAAAATTAGAGCTTTGGGAAGAAAAATAATCAAATATGTCTTGATAATAATAATGTTGCTTATTGCTGCTTATTTTCTCTTATAAGATTTACTTTTATGCAAAACATTTCAATATTTGTAAGTAGCACATTTAATGACATGATGAACGAAAGAGACATCTTAGTAAGATATGTCATGCCAGAGCTCTCAGAATATTTTAATCCAAAAGGAATAGATATTCATTTAATAGATTTAAGATGGGGAGTGGTTACCGAAGATGAAACTGACATCTCAAAAGAAAAGAAAATATTAAAGTGTTGTGTTGATACTATAGATATTTGCAAGCCTTTCTTCATAGGATTTATTGGTCATAAATATGGATGGATTCCTGACGAAGAGAATAATCCTTTAAGTGTGACACATATTGAAATAGAACAAGGCGTAATAAAAAATAACAACTATGAAAAATCCCTTATTTTTATAAGAGATAAAAAATCTTATGCTGCATTGCCTAAAGAACAGTACAATAAATATATAGATGAGGATATAAAATTAGTACAATATGCAACAACTCGCGTACATAAACTACAAGAAGGATATAAAATAGCAAATTCTAAGGATAATATTATACCATATTCCTTGAATGTAATAAACCCTTCTGTAGATGAAGTTTACGAGTTAACTCAACTTATATTTATAAATCTAAAAAGAGTTATAGAAAAAGAGATTAATATTAATCCCAATTTTTCTGTTATTCACCCTTGTGAACTCTATCTTAAAAATTATATTCCACCAATAGAACAGTATACAAGTATAATTTCCAATATAAATAGGAACAAACATTCTGTAATATATGGGGAACAAGGTGTTGGCAAAACATCTTTTGGGGTTTATTTGTATTACCAATTGAAACAACAAGATTGTAATATAAATAGTTTCATGTATAGTCCTGATATTCTGATAAACAATTCCATAGATGTTAAATCTGTAATACAGGAGTGGTCAGAAGAAATGAGTGGAACCAAATTACAACCTTTAGAAAATGTAGCTGGAGAATGGAAACGATTTAAATACATAAATAATAAGCAACAGAAGAAAACGGTTATAATTCTTGATAGTTATGATAAAATCAAAGAAATTAAGGATTCTAACCTTTTCTTTGTACCAACGAATGGAATTATTTTTATCGTATTATCAACAACCAACTTAGTCAATTGGGAATTTAGATATAATATAAAAGCCATTAATATCCACAATTTTACAGAAAATGAAGCTTGCAAGTTAATAAACAAAGCTATATTAACAACAAATAAAAAGAACATACCTCGCTATGTATATGACGCAATACTAAAATTTCGTAAGAATAATAACGGTGGATATAATCCTATGGATTTGTCAGTATTAACATCTTACATATTATCCTTAGACAAAAATGACTTTGAAAAAATAAATCAAACAGAAGGAGATAATAAAGAAAAAGCGTTGTATGATTATATAGCTACTGTCATAAAAGAACTTCCAAAAGAAAGAACATTGCGTTCTCTCTATATATTAGAAAAAATATCAAAAATATTTGGAAAGGATAAAATAAAACAACTAGTATTTTTGGCGCATTCACTGTATGGGTTATCAGATTATCACCTTAAAAAACTAAAAATAGGTTATGATGCAATATCATTTTTTCTTATTCGTAATTATATAAAGCCTTATATAGGTTCTATACAAAATAACGGAAAATGGAATTTGCTGGATTCTAGTATGGTAGAGGCTATAAAAAGTTTGTTGCATATTGACTCGCAGGAAGTTTACTACACCCTTTCAAAGTTAGACAAAATACCGCAAGAAGAGTCATTTTACTATGCCTTGTGGGGGTATAATAAAGAAAAAATATACGGCTTATATTCATTAAAAGAAGAATCTCATGGAAAAACTAGTTGGTATAATCAGTATCTATTAAAATTTTTCGAGGTAGATGAGAATCAAAAATGGTTTTTATCTATTTTTAGAGAAAGAGATATTGAAAGTAATGAAATTATCCTTTCAAATTTAATTTTCTCCTTTTATTCACATAGTGCTCGCCAAAACTACAATATTAATGTATTGTCTTTTTTAAATAAAATATTGAGCAAAGTTAAGGATGACACTATTAAATTAGGGAATCATAAATTATATTATTTAGGTGTTTTATCGGAATGTATAGGAAGAGAACTTATGAATAGAACATTTGAAAATGCCAAGATAAATCAAGGTCTTATATATTTAAATGAAGCCTTAAACTACTATAAATCCATGGAGAATGGTGACACAATGGTACAAAATATTACTGAATATATAAAATCAAAAGTGCAATGATGAAAGATAAAAAAACACTGAATTTCATAGAGGAAATGGAAAAAGTGGCAGATTCGATAATAAAAGTCGGTCATGAACCGCAAGTGTTATCTGAAATTCAACAGGACATACATAAGTATGACATAAGTGACAAAGACCATTTTAACATATATATAAAGCAATCCTATAGTTCAGAAGATATAGAGAATGCCATCGTACATTTGGAGCAAATTAGAATGGCAACTGAGATGCTATTACTTCGTTCATGGAAAACTTTTAGAGCTGACAAATTTACCTTCATTTTTTCTTCAACATTAAACTTGATTAGATGGAATCTTTTAAAGCAAGAATATAAGGAAGTGATTTCTAATTCTGAGCATATTAACATATATATAGAAGATGCGATAAGTGAAAATCCAGACAATTTTAACATAATAAGCTTAATTTGTGATATATTTCATGATGAATTATTGGCTAAATTGGAATTAGGAAAATCTGTCGAAAGTAATCTAAATATCTTAAACGATTATATCCAATTCCTTATAGTAGCAGCCGCTAAAGATAAGCACAAATTAAATGCAGCACTTATAATTGGACAAATAGCAGATACGTTGTCTTCAAAGCAGATGTATTATAATGCTTGCTCTTATTATAGTTCTTCTTTAGAAATTATATCACATGTAAAAAATATAGACAATTCGAGCAAACGAGAATTTGCTGTTTTTTTAGGGCATTATAATATTGCTATGATGAATTGTGAACCCAAGGATTGGAATACAATAAAGGAAAATATAAATAAAGAAGTAAGTCTATATGAAGAAGTTGATAAGATATATGGTGATGTACGTTCTAAAATAGACTTGGCAATTGCATATTCACATCAAGCAATCTTTTTAGAAAAAGACAAAAAGATCAAAGAGGTATATGTTTGCCATCTAAAGAAGATACAATTAATAAAAGAATCTTTCTTCCTTGAAAATCAAGACTCAGAATATTCTGTTGAAGCAAGAATTAACTCTTTAATTAATTCCATGCAACCTATCATTAATTATATTGTTGTGTCAAACAGTAATGAAAAAATATTAGCACTTGAAAACATTATATATATTTTAGATAGCATTCTATCAAAAGAGTATGACATAAAAGTCTTACAATATTTTACAGCCTTTGCAATGGAAGGTTTCAATAGTTCCAATAATAGTAAGGCAGAATTCTTTTTGTTTAAAAAAATCAATGCGTTACTAAAACTAATAGGTTTATTTAGTCTTGAAGAAGGAATAAAAGACGATTTGAAAAAAACAATAGAAGTATCACAATTATTCGTTAAAAGAAATTGGCATAAATTACAACAACAAAATAGGGAAAGTTGGATAAATGCCAATCAGATTATAGGCTACAAAAACAATATAGATTATAAACAAAAAATCATTTCTATGATAAAAAAAGTAATTCGTTGGTAATTGGGGTAAATCTGAATGATAGATCCATTTTCTATTTTTGCTCTCTTCATATAGTTTAGTAATAAAACATCACGAACTATGAACAAGAACAATTACACGCCACATCCTATCGATACGAAGGACGTGGCTCTGCCCAAGGAACTTAATGCATTGGCGGAGAATATAGCCAAAAATGTGCATGAGGTATGGTCGGCAGGACGTATGAAGGACGGTTGGACGTATGGAGAGGAACGCAACGATGCAGAGAAGAAGCATCCTTGCCTTGTACCTTATGAGGAACTATCTGAAGAAGAAAAGGAATACGACCGCAATACGTCTATTGAAACGATTAAACTCATTTTGAAATTGGGTTTCAAGATTACAAGGGACTGACGTTGATAAGGCTATTACGACAAAAGCGAGATTTGGTAATAAAGAAAACCAAGTCTCGTTTTTTTTATTTTTGTTTGATAGGTTTTGATGCTTTACAACATCACTATTATAAAACGATTAGAAGTTGCGCTCGACACGAATAAGAGTACTAAGATATGGCAAAGTCAGTATATGTATGCGATCAAGATGCAGATGTGGCTATCAAGACTATGATGGCTGCTGTGGTTGGAACAGCCGTAGTTCCTGCTCATGTGAATTGGGCTTTGACGGCTTCTGCAATGGGTGCAGGTGCTGTTGCAATAGGAAAGTGCTATGGCGTGAAATTGACAAAAGATGAAGGTTGGAAATTCGTCAAGCAGTTTGTACTCAGTGCAGGCATGTGGTTTCTTTCAATGAATGTCGGTTCAAAGATATTGTCAATGCTTATGGAGTCAATTGGATTTGGCTATGCCGTTGGTGCAGCTCTTGATGCTGCAACATCTGCTGCATTTGCCTGGGCTATCGGTTCAACAGCAAAGGCATATTTCAGAAACGAGTATCTCGGTAAATCAAAGCTTACGAAAGAAGAGCTTGGCGAGATTTTCCGCAAGGCATTCAGAGACCAAAAGAACAAGTAAGTAAAAGTAAAACTATAAAAACGAATACACTATGTTTGAATTCTTTGAAAGATTAGGTGACCTGTTCTCTAATGGAGATGGTAGCCACTACGATACAAGTGGACATGAGAGTGTGGTTGATGGATTTGATGGTTCTACGCTTGATCTATCCCAATATAGTCCTGATGATATAGAGGATGCTGTGCGAAACGCATTGGGAACAGGCGATGGGTTGCACGATACCAGTCACGGATATGACATCTCGTTTGGTGCAGCACCAGATGTGGATGCCCGCAATCTAGCAAAATCAGCATTGATAACGCAGCTCAACACCAATCATATCTACACAACTAATCTATGTACAGCCAACTTGTGGGGAGGACTGGATTCTTATTCGGGAGACAAAGTGTATGATGCCATCAACGATGCTCGCGACCATGGACGAATCAGCGACTCTGTATACAAAGACTTGATAAAGTTACTGAAGAAAGCATGTCACACACAGTAATCTATATATATTATGAGTAGGATTTATGATATGATAAAAGGGCTGCTACCCAAGAAGGTTTCAGCCAATAGTGGTAATTCTGATGAACAACCCAAACGTTCGGAAGAAGAATTGGAGACGATATGCGAAAGCAAATCGTTGCTTCAAAAAACGCAAGACAGTATTAGGGAAATATGGTTGTTATGTATGGAACCATTTATGTGAAGACAATGAAAATCAAATATGCGACAATCAGCAAGACAGGCCGACGAAGCAATAATGAAGATTGCTTTAACGTCCTGAAAATGCCAGAGCATAATCGCTTTATGGACATAGTATGTGATGGCATGGGAGGTCATTCTTTTGGCGAGGTGGCAAGTGAGGTTGTCTGCGATGCCATTTCAAAATACTGGCAGGATAATACAGACACTCCAGACAGTGACCAAAAAGTT
>OQVT01002241.1_pt1 | contig 12445 bp, 9 predicted proteins | sample 1691561 | NCBI WGS metagenome assembly OQVT01 (sample SAMN03418260, study PRJEB22391) | human gut metagenome | biome: human-gut; feature: organic feature; material: feces | host: Homo sapiens | place: Tanzania | collected 2013-01 | reverse complement strand
ATCAATTGAGATGTCTATCCTCTTGACTATGTAGGTCATGATAGTCTCGATCACAAAGTACATTATGGCAGTGAGGATGAGAGGGAAGAAAGCCTCATAGGTTCTGCTGCGTACAAGGTCGCTTATCTTGGTCAAATCCAGAACGGCAATGTAGCCAACGACAGATGTCTCCTTTATGAGGGTCACGACTTCGTTCCTGTAGATTGGAAGGAAGTGCCTTGCCGCCTGAGGCAGGATTATCTTGAAGAACCTAAGGGTGTCTGAATATCCAAGGGCCGTGGAAGCCTCGAACTGTCCTTTGTCTATTGCATTGTAGCCCACACGCAGCATGTCAATCATGGAACATGCGAACATGAGGGAGAAACCAACTGCAGAGACCCACATTCCACCAAGCCGCGAGCTTCCAAACACGATGTAGTACAGAATCATAAGCAAAAGAACCGTTGGCATTCCGTGTATAAGCCATAAGAAGAAGTCCGTGATCCCGTTTGGAATCTTGCCGCCTCTTCTGATAAACATGAACACCGCAAAGCCAATGCCGGTTCCTGCAAGGATGGATACCAAGGTAATCAGAACCGTGACACCTGCACCTTGGAGGAAGAGCTTCCAGCGGTTCTCCCTAATGAAGGTCTTGTAGAAGCTGTTGCTTATCTGCTGGAAGAACGAAAGCTCGCTCTTCTGCTCACCAAGGACAACGAGGACGACAGGACAGGAATAGTAGACATCGGTAAGGGTTCCGGTCTCGTTCCTTTCTTCGCTTACGACAATGTTCATTCCAATGTCGTACTTTCCGGTCTCCACGCCTGGAGCTATGGACTCGAACGGAACTTCATAGAACACAGGGGTGTAGCCATAAGCACGAGAGAAACGGCATATGAAGTCGATGTCGTAGCCTGAAAGGCTTCCGTTGCTAACGAAGGAGAAAGGCTCGTATCCACCCTCTACAGCAACGGAGAGGATTCCGTTCTCCCCGGAGAAGCCGGTTGTGTCGCAGGTGCTCGTCTCTGGGTCGAAGTTGTTGATCCAGTAGTCGTACATTTCATCGGCGGTGCCGTCTGCCCGGCACAAGGCAATGAACTCGTTGAGCTGGGCAAGGAGGGTATCCTGCTTGCTGTTGTTTCCAACAATCATCGTCGCATCTATGTAGCCAGGAAGCTCATCCAGGGTCTCAAGCTCCGGATGGTTGGCCTTTTGGACTCCAAATCCAACCTGTTCAATGAGATATGCACTTATCTTCTTGCTCTGCAATGCCAGAATCATGTCGTTTGGCATTGTGTAGTACTGGAACGTGGTGTTTGGAACCCTGTCCGCAATGAGCTCTTCGTACAGGACTGCGGTCTGCACTCCAATAGGCTTTCCATCAAACGACTCTATGCTCTGCTTTGTAACGTCATCTGCAAACAAAGGCATCACAGCAACCAATGAAAGGAACAAAACAATCAAAACAGCAATTCTCTTCATAGTCACTCCTCCACCCATTTGAAGCTCATGTCTATCCTGTTCACAAAGCCATCGGGGTCGTCTACGGTCTTCTCGCTGTAGGACGTGGTGGGTTCTGAAAGGAGTTCCTTGAACAGTTCGCTGTCAGTGTCGCGCACATCGAAATACGGCCCCTTGTAGGTGATGATGAGGGAAAGGATGTCCTTCTTCTCGGAGTATTCGACCTTGACGATGATGTCAGGGTTCTCCGAGTAGTCAGCAATCGTGTTAATACAGATCTCTTCTATGGCCAGGCTAAGCTTGGAAAGACGCTCGGACTCGATGAGAAGCTTCTCGCCGTAGCCCTGCAGCTCTTCGTTCATGGCCTCTATGTCAAAGTCGATGCCCTGGATCCTGTAGCTGAGGGATGAAAGACGCTGGATGAAACGACGGGTCTTCTCCCTCTTTGGATGCTCGAATATCTCCTTGGGGGTGCCTTCCTCGTAGATGCCGCCTTCATCCATGAAAAGCACGCGGTTGGCAACCTTGCGCGCGAAATCCATTTCATGGGTGACGATCATCATAGTACGGCCCGATTTTGCCAAGAGCTTGATTACGGACTGGACCTCCCCTATCATGCTTGGATCCAAAGCACTTGTAGGCTCATCGAAGAGAATGATCTCTGGATCCATGGCAAGGGTTCTTGCAATGGCTATTCTCTGCTGCTGCCCACCGGAAAGTTCGTCTGGATAATTGAAGACCTTGGAGGAAAGACCTACGGACGACAAAAGCTCCATGGCTCTGTCATAGGCTTCCTGACGGCTCTTTCCCAAAAGTGTTATCTGTGGATTCATGATGTTCTCAATGACGGTCAAATGACCAAAGAGGTTGAAGGATTGGAACACCATCCCCATCTTCTTTCTGACTTCGTTGAGATTACAGCCACGCTCGGTGATGTCTTCACCGTCAACTATGATATTGCCGCTCGTTGGTTCAGTAAGCATGTTTATGCATCTGAGGAGAGTGGACTTTCCAGTACCGGAAGGTCCAATTACAGCAATAACGTCACCCCTGTTGATAACCAGGTTCACATCGTTGAGAGGAACCGTATTGTCATCAAACTCTTTTCTAAGATGCTTTATCTCAATCATCTTGGCACCCCCTAAAAGGACTCTTCGCAGAAATCCTTCTAAAGTGAAAATTCCCAGGGAAAATGGCCTGGGCCAAAAGAGTCGTCAAGCAACGCACAGACGAGCAAGGCTCATTATGCCCATAATTGGGGTTTATGCAACCCTTTTTGGATTTTATTTTGTTTTATTTTCCAAAGACGAAAAAACACAGCTATATTTATATGCCATATAGAAAATCCAAAGGCTCTCAATTGGTATGGACGACATGTGGCAGAATGCACACAAAAGCCTTTTTTGACCGTTTGTGTGCAAAAAAATGCACACAAACCGAAAAAAAAGATATTTATGGGCAACAATGATGATATAATCTGTAGTGCATAGGAAACATAGGAGGAAATCATGAACCACGTAATAACAATAGGAAGACAGTTCGGCAGTGGAGGACATGAAGTTGGCCTTAGGCTTTCAAAGCGTCTGGGAATTCCTTTCTATGACAAAGAGCTCCTCACGCTCACAGCTGAGAACAGCCGTTTTGCAGAAAGCTACCTCACGAAGATGGACGAACAGAAGCCAAGCCTTCTGAACATGGGGACGACAAGCCTCATTCCAGGAGCCGGCGTTGCCACATCAAGGGAAGTGGTGATGAACCAGTTCTACAGCCTCTCCCCTACGGATCAGGTGTTCCTTGAGAAGTCAAAGGTAATACAGGCCCTTGCACAGAAAGGTCCATGCGTCATAATTGGACGCTGTGCAGACTACATCCTAAGGGATTGCGACACCATTGACTTCTTCATCCATGCAGACATAGAAGACCGCATAAGCAGGAAGCTTGCCCTTGAAGAGCACAGCGACAACGACCGTGCAAAGATGGAGAAAATAATAAGGAACACGGACAAGAGTCGCTCCAAATACTACGAGTACTACACCCACCAGAAATGGGGGGATGCAGACAACTACGACCTTAGCGTAAACACAAGTTCCGTAGGCATAGATGGAGCGGTGGAAGTCATCCTCAAGTTCATCGAGGAGTTCAGAAAGAAAACCATAATGCCGGACAAATAGAGCATTTGGCATCCCGCGCAGGCAAAGCAGCTAAAACCCATGCAGCCAAAAGAGGCCTTTTGATGCGCCGTAATGCGCCATAGTCCGCCCTAGTCCGCCCCGAAACTCTCAAAGAGCAACTACGGGGCGTATTCTTTCGCCTTCGATCTCCCACGAAACGAACGAAGCACCCACCTTTGAGGCGAACTCGAAGCATTCGTTGATATAGCCATCGTGTGCCGGCCACCCATGGACATCCTCTGGCCTATGGGCGTCGCTGTTGCAGCAAATCCTGACACCTGCGTCAACAGCCATCTCCCAGAACTCCTTTATGGTGTAGCGAGTCCTCTTCACGCCTCCAATTTCAATGATGCCCTTTCTTATGCCCAAACCGTTCATCTCAAGCGGCATATCGTTCTCCAAAGCGCACTGGATTATGTCCTTGGACGCAGCCTTCAGGTCTGCGCTCCACGGCGTATAGTAGCAGAACAGATCCGGATGCGCACCAAGCAAAAAGATGCCGGATTCCAACATGTCGGTATAGTTCTTCACATACTCACCTAAATATGGGGTATAGTTTGGAATCTTGTTTGGATACAAATCCTCACCGGTCTCTTCGTCATGATGGAAGTGTACGGCTCCTATCAGGTAGTCTAAGCCACACCCTCCAAGAAGTTCATCCCTGTAGTACGAAAAGTATCCCTTCAAGCTGTCGCACTCTGCGCCAAGCAATATGCGAAGTCCAGCCTCTCCCAACGAAGATTCGCAATCACGAGCAGCCCTTACGTCCTTCACATACGAAGGTAAAAGAGAATAGTCCATTCTCGTAGACGACCAGCGGTTGTCAGGTACAGGACAGTGCTCGGAGAATCCCAGGACCTTCAAATCTCCGCGTTCCTTTGCAGCCGCTACATAGTCGGGAATCTCGCCTTTTCCATGACCGCAGTACCATGAATGGGTGTGGAGGTTCACTTCTGCCTGGCTATACAACGACATCAGAGAACCTCCTTTGACAAAGCTGTATCTGCAGAAGAACCTACAACAGAGTCCTCAACAGGTTCCACCACATAATCCGTACCATCCTGGAACACAAGGTCCACGAACACATCTCCAGATGCAGAACCAGAAGAGTTCCCCAATGAAACAATAGCCTCAATCACAGAGTTCTTTGAAGAAAGTGCACACATATCCACCAGATAGGCCATGTCATCCACCAAGCCCCCCTCCTTCCAATCAAGGGATACCAAAGTACAGGACATGACCACATCACGGATCTCACCTGTGGAAGTATCGAAGAACAAATGCCTCAAACGACCATCAACCACAGAATAATACGAGCCGGAATACGAACCAAGAGGAAACGCCGCCATGAAGGCCTTGCTGGAACGGCCCTCAACCACAAACGAACCACGCTCCACGATGGAACCGTCCTCCATCCCGTACAACGCATAGCCCTGCTGCCTGCAACCGCTTAGTGTCACTGCCAACCCATCCTGACTCAGCAAATACCCATCAGTAAAACCAAGGTCCTCCAACGCAGAGGCGATCATCTCCAAACGATATGCATTGGCAAGGAGGTTCAAATCCAAAGCCCCTGCCTCTATCTCCATCTCCTTGCAGAACGCTGCATACCCATCGGACACGGAGAACCGCACGATATGCCTCTCATCGTCCAGAAACTCAAGCGAGAAGTTGTCCAGATTGGATACCTGCGCAGCAATGTCTGCAAAACGGGCAGCCATATCCTCGTTGGTCAAAGGATCGAAACCCACAGGGTCGTCCAGTATGAGCACAGACTTCCACTCAGCATACAAAGCCCCTGCGAACATATTGAAGTTGCGCCTCTCCAGCGTGCGTGCGTATGCATCCTTGAGCACGTCATAGAGCTCTGCACTCACACCAATCTCTTCTCCCAAATGGTTGTTCAAGGCCCCTATGCTCACAGCACCGGCATACTCAACGCTTGAATCCAACTGCTTGTACGCCGCAGCCAGGATTGGAGTATACACACCAACAAGCTCCTTGGTCGCCTTCTTTATGGCACCGCTGGACCCCTCCAGATAATAGCCGAACGTTATCTCCTTGTTGTAGAAAGGCGCATCGGAATCCGCACTGGCCTCGATGAGATGGTAACCACTCTGCTTGGCCCCAAGCGCGCTTATACCATACGAGAAAGCCCCAACCGCAACGACCACAGCCACCACGAAGAACACAACCCTAAGCCCCACGTGCTTCTCGCTGACCTGAATCCTATCATCCTTCATATAAACCGATATCCTTGCAAACAAGAAGTCCGCACCGCACGAACGTGCAGCACGGACCTCATTCTACCATTTTGGCGGAACTTTCAAAACCTAGTCTAAACTAGTTTCCAAACCTCTCCTTCTTGTAGTGGTCAAGCTCCCTCTCGTTGCCGTAGATGAAATGCCCGTTTCCAAGGTCCTCCATCCTGGGCTTGTCCACCGAGTAGTCATGCTGCGACGGATCGTATACGAAGAGCTTCTTGTTCTTCTCAAGGATGGGATCTGGGATAGGAATTGCAGACATAAGGGACTTCGTGTATGGATGCAGAGGATACTTGAAAAGCTCCTCCGTCTCTGCAATCTCAACGATCTTGCCCTTATGGATGACAGCGATTCTGTCAGAGATGAACCTGACAATCGAAAGGTCATGGGCAATGAACAAATAGGACAAACCCCTCTCCTTCTGGAACTTCTTCAAGAGATTGAGGACTTGAGCCCTAATCGAAACATCCAAAGCGCTTATAGGCTCGTCTGCAATGATGAACTCAGGCTCCATGACAATTGACCTTGCAAGGCCAACACGCTGGCGCTGACCACCTGAGAACTCATGGGGGTAGCGGGTCAGGTGCTCAGGAAGCAACCCAACCTCCTTTATGATGTTCTCAACCTTGTGGTACCTGTCCTTCTCGTCCTTGAAAAGATGGAAGTTTATAAGGCCCTCAGAGATTATGTACTCAATGGTGGCCCTTTCGTTCAAGGAAGCCGCAGGGTCCTGGAAGATCATCTGGATCTTGCGAACGACCTCACGGTCAGCCTTGCGCGAAAGCTTGCCCGATATCTTCTCTCCCTTGTAGTAGATTGCACCGTTGGTACATGGGTTTATACGTACAATGGCACGGCCAATGGTCGTCTTTCCAGAGCCGGACTCGCCTACAAGAGAGAACGTCTCACCCTTGTAGATGTCAAAGCTCACATCGTCAACGGCCTTGAACTCCTTCTTGCCGTTCTTGAACACCACATCAAGGTTCTGTATGGAGAGAACCACTTCCTTCTTGTTTTCTTCCATGTCTCCCTCCCTACTCTGTGAACTCTATGTGAGATTTGAGCATCTTCTCATGAAGATTCTGGATGATCTTTGGAGGCTCCACCTTAGGTGCGCGTGAATCCAGAAGCCAGGTCTTGGCCCAGTGGTGCTCGTTTATCTGGAACATAGGAGGCTCCTTGACCATGTCTATTGCCATGGCGTACTGGCTCCTAGGCGCAAAGGCATCTCCAACGATCTTGTTGTACAATGAAGGAGGCGTTCCAGGAATGGAGAAAAGGTCGTCGCCCTTCTCTGCAAGCTGTGTAAGCGAACTGAGCAAAGCCCAAGTGTATGGGTGCCTTGGCTCATAGAAGATGTCCTCTACAGTACCAATCTCCACAATCTGTCCACCGTACAGGACGGCCACGCGCTCCGCAACGTTCGCAACGACCCCAAGGTCGTGAGTGATGTACACGGTTGTGAAACCAAGCTGCTTCTGGAGGTCCTTTATGAGCCTAATTATCTGAGCCTGGATAGTAACATCCAAAGCCGTAGTAGGCTCGTCGCAAATGAGGATCTTTGGCTGACAGGAAAGGGCTATTGCAATGACGATCCTTTGCCTCATGCCACCTGAGTACTGGAAAGGATAGTCGTTGAACCTCTTCTCCGGCTCAGGGATTCCAACCTTTGCCATGATGTCCAAGGTTCTCTTCTTGGCCTCTTCCTGGGAACAGTTCTGGTGTTTTATGATGACGGTGGATATCTGTTTTCCAATTGTAACGACAGGGTTGAGGGAGGTCATTGGATCCTGGAAGACCGTAGCTATCCTGCAGCCGCGGATGTGCTGCCAGTCCTTGGTGTACTTGACCTTGGCGCAGTCAATGATTGCATAACCTTCTACAAGGTTCTCCTTCTCGTTTATGCCGCGGAACTCAACTCTGAACGTGCAGGTCTCGAATATCTTGTTCCTCACCTTCTCATCGCTTAGGTTCTCGCCTGTGCACATTGCAAGCCTGAAAGCCTTCCTGAGCTTGCGAAAGAACACGAACTGGGTGTGCTTTGGATAGCGGGCTATGGAAAGCAGGATTTCGTAGGCAATGAGCTTGTTCCTTTCAAGAACGGCGTTCGACAACCCAAACGGATTTCTGGAATCATCGGCCTTCTCAAGCTTTGCATTCCTCTTTTGGGTAAGGTCGTCAACAGCCTTTTTATCGCGGGCGACACGCTCCTTGTCCGCATTGTACTCCTGAGCCCTCTTCTTTATTAGCTCAAGACGCTCATTGACAAGAGCCTTCTTCTGCTCCGTCCACGAGGCTATCTTTGCCTTTATCTCCTGAATCTGAACAGCATCATCGGCATCCCTGCGATCCAAGGCAAGCATGAAGTTGGTCCTGTCCACGATGTCGTCGTCAAGGTCCTTTATCTTTCTGGAGTACTCCATCTCCTCTTCCGGAGTGAGCGACTTTGCGTGCTTGATCTCCTCCTTCTTCTGCGCAATGGCCACGTACTCCTTGGCACCGCGCTCCAGAGGCGAGGAGCTGTTGAGCATGTCATATGCCTTCTTGAGGATCTTCTTGTTCTGGTCCGTAAGCGGCGCAACGGTCCTTGAAAGCTCATCGTCGGAGAAGATTATGCTTCCATTGCTAATGAAACCGTTGGAATCCAACATACCCGCGAACGTCTTCGTCAAGACCGATTTCCCGGAGCCCGATTCCCCTACGATGGCAATGGACTCGTTTTCGTATATGTCCAACGAAACGTGTCTAATGGCAGAGAGGATCCTTCCTCTTACATTGAATTTTACGTCCACATCCCTGAGGGACAACAGGACTTTCTTGTCTTTTTCTTTGTTCTCCATGTCTCCCTCCAAATCACATGTGGGTTCTTGGGTCTGAAGCATCGGCTAGGTTCTGACCAAGAACATAAAGGATTATGGTCACAAGAGATGCAATCGCAACAGGTGACCAGAACTCCCAAGGATAGGTGATAAACGCCGTCTGGGCCTCCTGAATCATCCTACCCAAGGACGGCACGCTTGCAGAAAGGCCAACGCCTATGAACGAAAGGAACACCTCCATGGATATGTAGGAGGGAAGCTCCGTTGCAAGGATCGTCACTATGACGGATGTCATGAACGGCAGGATGTTCTTGGAGACGATTCTGGTGATTGGAGTTCCAAGGCATCGGGATGCAAGGGAGTATTCGCGGTCCCTGATTATCATGACCTGTGTCCTGAAGAAGTATGCAATGCTCAGCCAGCCCGTCACGGTGAGGGAGAACACGAAGCTCCAGAATCCAGAGCCAATGATGTAGACCAAGACCGATATCATTAGAATGTACGGAACGTTGGCTATGATGTTGTATATGACAAGCATCACGTGGTCGAATTGCTTGGAGTATCCCCATACTGCACCCATGATGATGCCAACGGTCATGTTTATGGCGGCGCAGATCACAGCAAGCAACAAGCTGGTCCTAGCTGATGCCCATATTCCATAGAAGATGGAGTTTCCAAGGGCTCCTGTCCCAAGGCACCACTTGAAGGAGAAGCCTCCCGTCTGAGCCATCGCCTGGCTTGGACTTAGGTGGAACATGAGAGCGTTGGTGACGTTCTCGTTTGGGTCGTACTTGCAGAATATTGGGATTATGAACGAGCACAGAAGAAGAACCGTGAACAATATGAGAAGCCCCCAGTTTGTCTTCTTGCGGAAGAACACGCGGAACACGGACTTCCAGTACGAGTATCTTGGAGCGATTATCTTCTCGCTCTCTATTGTGTTGTGGTCAATGAAGGTAAACAACGAATCTTCGTTGACAACAGTCTGTTTTTTGTTTGCTGCCATTATCATCTACCTCCCTTCGTTTCGAATGAGATCCTAGGATCGTACTTGACCATAAGGAGGTCTCCTGCAATCTGGGATATGATGGAGAGCGTCGTGTAGAACACCGTACATGCCACGATTATTCCATTGTCGTGTCCGTTTATGGCCAATGTGAGAAGGTTTCCAACGCCAGGAACGGAGTAGACGCGCTCTGTTATGATTGCACCGGTAAGGCATCCAAGTATGCTTGCTGGGATTCCATGCACCAGCGGAATGATTGCGTTCCTTGAGATGTGCTGGGAGAAAATCTCCTGCTCGCTAAGGCCCTCCGCCCTTGCGAACTTGACGTAGTCGGAGTTCATCTGGTCTATCATGTAGCGCCTCATCCACTTCATGAGGCTTCCAATCTGAGGAAGTGCAAGCGAGATGGTTGGCAGTATGTAGGCCAGGAATTTGACCTGGGCGTTCGCGAACTTGTACGGCAGATTGAACAACTTGGTACCAAGAGCTGCAAAGAGGAAAATGTATGCAAGAGATGGAACAGCCATTATGAAAACTATGTAGGCCATGCCAAGCTTGTCCACGAGCTTGTCTTTTTTCCTTGCCATGAGGATCCCAAGAGGAAGTCCAAGGCAGTATGCAATGACAACGGCAACAAGTCCTATGACAAACGAGTTCTCTATCATGCTAAGGCCTGAACGTCTGTAAGTCATGACTGTGTACCTGTCGTTGAACTGCTGCTTCTCCGCATCTGTAAGCTCTCCCATGTTGTACGTTGCCGAGTGGAAATTGGCGGAGGTCTCAACATATTGGTCGGTGCCTATGAGAGCCGGGAACTGCTGTCTTGCGTTCTTGAGGTCTCCTGAAGGGTCGTTTATGACACCTGTAATCTCCTGCCCTCTGAAACGGGTATAGGAAACGCCAAGGTTGAGGTGGATCCAGTTCTGATGTATCCAGGGGAACCTAGAATCGAAGTACAAAAGGTATTTATGGGTCGTTCCGCTTCCAACTATTGCAAAGAGTCCGCTGTAGGGATCCTTTTCAAAGCGTACATAGCGGTCTGTGAGACTTGGATCCTTCACATCGTTGGTCGTCTCAACGGTAAAGAGGTTGCCAAGATAGTCGAAGAGTCTGTAGATGATTGGCCTTTCTGCGGGACGCCAACACGTCCCAGTCGGTCATCGACATATTCGACGGGCTTGAGCGGCTGCTCGGCCTCGAGGTGTTCCGAAACGTGTTCCCGGTCATCCTGACGGACAACGGGACGGAGTTCTCGAACCCCGGGGCCATCGAAAGAAGCGTCGACGGCGAGAGCGTCAGGACGCGGGTCTTCTACTGCGACCCGTACGCGGCCTGGCAGAAGCCCAACGTGGAGAACAACCACCGCAACCTGAGGAGGATACTCCCCAAGGGCGAAAGCATGGACTTCCTCACCCAGGAGAAGGTGAACCTGGCCCTGTCCCACATGAACAGCGTGATCAGGGCGTCGCTGGGGAACGTCACCGCCGCCAGAAGGTTCGCCCAATGCTACGGGGAGGATGTCCTTGAAAAGCTCGGCATAGGGGAAATTGCCCCCGACCAGGTTCGGATGACGCCGGAACTGGTCAGGGACTAGGACAGGCCGGAACATCGAGGTTCGCTTCAGCCGCCCCGTGCGTTTAATTTCTCCGAAAAAGGCGCCGCGCAGGACGGGCAGGAGGATTGCGTCTCAAAAAGAGGCGACTCTGCATAATCTAACGCACGCCTTTTTCACCTTGAGGTGCGTTTACTTTTTCAAGTTTCCTTTGTTCTCTCTAGTTTGCATTAAAAAACACCGTTTTTGAAATATTGCCTTCTGACTACCCCAAAAAAGCCGCCAGCCAGCCTTCAGTCTATCAGGCTTGAAAGGATGGATTTGTCAAGATGTCCCTCAAGATGGCACTCAAGGTGGCGGTCAAGATGTCCCTCTAGATGGTGTCAGATCTAAGGTCTTCCTCATCACAATCAGCATGTTTCGTCTCCTGTTCTGTTTGTTCCCTTTCGCACATAGTCGCGGGAAAATGTGGAATGATGTCTTGAAAGTTAGTTGATAAACGTGATTATGAAATATGAAAGTCAGTCGAAAAATGTGAATTTTTATCTTCAAAGTCAGTTGAAGAATGTGAATAGTGGTGTATCTTATCAGCGTGTTCCAAAGATGTTGAAGGAGATTCACGATGAAAAGACAGGCAATGGACAGGCTGGTGGCCTGGAAAAACGATTCTGGGCGCAGGCCGTTGCTGCTTCGCGGCGCGAGGCAGGTGGGCAAGACCTGGCTGATGAAGGAATTCGGAAGTCAGGAGTACGAGCGGACGGCGTATGTGAGGTTCGACCATGCAAGCCCCTTGCGCGATGTGTTCGCCTCCGAGACCAATGTGGCGAATCTTCTGCAGGCGGTGCAGCTTCACGTTGGCTTCAAGGTCGAGCCTGGGAAGACGCTTCTGGTGTTCGACGAGATACAGGAATGCCCAGGTGCGCTTGCTTCGCTTAAGTTCTTCTGCGAAGAGGCTTCCGGCATTGACATCATCGCGGCGGGTTCGCAGCTCGGGCTCTCCGACCATGTCGGGACTGGATTCCCCGTCGGAAAGGTTGACACGCAGTATCTGTATCCGCTTTCGTTCAGGGAATTCCTCACAGCCACGGGAAAGGGGCAGTTCGCCGAGCTGATCGGCAACCGCGACTGGAGGATGATGTCCCCCTTCCACGATGAACTTGTCAGGCTCCTGAAACTGTATTTCCTTGTCGGGG
>OQVT01002239.1_pt1 | contig 12448 bp, 5 predicted proteins | sample 1691561 | NCBI WGS metagenome assembly OQVT01 (sample SAMN03418260, study PRJEB22391) | human gut metagenome | biome: human-gut; feature: organic feature; material: feces | host: Homo sapiens | place: Tanzania | collected 2013-01 | reverse complement strand
ATGACAATGCCGACTATGTGCTGATGGAGTCCACCTACGGCGACCGCAACCACACGGAGGTGTGGAGCTATACCGATCAGCTGGCACAGATCATCGACGAGACGCTGGCCAAGGGCGGCAACGTGGTGATCCCCGCCTTTGCCGTGGGCCGCACCCAGGAGCTGCTGTACTTCATCCGGGAGATCAAGGACAAGGGGCTGGTGACGTCCGTCAGGGACTTCCCGGTGTATGTGGACAGTCCGCTGGCCAAGAAGGCCACCACCATCTTCTGCGGCGATCTGCGGGGCTATCTGGACGAGGACGCGCTGGCGCTGGTGCAGGACGGCACCCACATGTTCAATTTCCCCGGTCTGCACCTGACGGAGACGGTGGACGAGTCCAAGCTGCTGAACATGGACAAGACCCCCAAGGTCATCATCTCTGCCAGCGGCATGTGCGACGCGGGGCGTATCCGCCACCACCTGAAGTACAACCTGTGGCGGGGCGACAGCGCCGTGGTGTTCGTGGGCTTCCAGTCCCCCGGCACGCTGGGGCGGAACCTGCTGGACGGCGCGCCCAGCGTGAAGCTGTTCGGCGAGGAGATCGCCGTGCGGGCCAAGATCGTGAATTTCCAGGGGCTGTCCTCCCACGCCGACCACGACCATCTGGTGGACTGGGTGAAGCACTTCTCCCCGGAAAAGACCACCCACGTGTTTATCGTACACGGCGACCGGGAGGTGGCGCCGGTGTTCGCAGAGACGGTGAAGGGACTGGGCTTCGCGGCTCACGCGCCCCAGTACACCGAGGAGTATGACCTGATCGCCGACAGGAAGCTGGCGGCAGGCTATCTGCCGGAGCGTAAGACCCGGGCCTACGACGGCGCGCCCAAGGCCACAGGCGCTTATCAGAAGCTGGTGCAGCTGGGCGATATGCTCATCGGGCTTATCCGCCGCAGCAAGGGCCGGGACAACAAGACGCTGGCCGCCTTTGCCGAGGCGCTGCGTAAGATCCTGGACAAGTTTGAATTCTAAGCGGACGGGATGTGATATTCCATCGCTTGCAGGGGCGGGACCCGTGTGCCCCGCCCCTGTGCTTTACCGGAAAGGAGGGCGCTTATGCCCGCATTGGAGAAAAACCGCATTTACCGCGCCCATATCGACGGCTATTCCAGCGAGGGCCTGGGCATTGCCCGGATAGACGGCCAGGTGGTGTTCGTCCACGGGGCCGTCCGGGGCGAGACCTGCGACGTTCTGGTGATGAAGGTGCTGAAAAACACCGCCTTCGGCAAGATCGCCGCCCTGGCGGAGCCGTCTCCCGCCCGGCGGCAGCCGGACTGTCCGTATTATGGCCGCTGCGGCGGCTGCGATTTCCGGCATATGTCCTATGAGGAGGAGCTGTGGGCCAAGCGTGCCCGGGTTCAGGACGCCCTGACCCGCATCGGCGGCGCGGAGGTGACGGTGGAGGAAATTCTGGGTGCGGAGCAGCCCCTGCACTACCGCAACAAGAGCATCTATCCTATCTCCCCGGCGGGGGAGGTGGGCTTTTACCGGGCCCGCAGCCACCAGGTGGTGCATGTGGAGCACTGTCTCATCCAGAAGCCGGAGGCCGATGCCCTGGCTCAGGCGGTGCGGGACTATATCGCCCGGTTTCAGGTGGAGCCGTATAACGAGGCCACTGGCCGGGGCCTGCTGCGGCACCTGTACGTCCGCACCAGCTGCCGGGGGGAGTCCCTGGCGTGCCTGCTGGTCAACGGCTCCCGCCTGCCCCATGAGCAGGAGCTGGTGGATATGCTCCGGGCCGCCTCCGCGTCCCGGATAGCCTCCGGCACGATCTCGCCGCCGATGACGTGCCGGGCCCGGCGGGCCAGCACCTGGGTGATGGTACCCGCACCGCAGTACAGGTCCACCGCCAGCTCCCGGCCGGTGAGTCCGGCGTACTCCAGGGCCTTTTCGTACAGACGCTGGGCCTGGTCGTGGTTCACCTGGTAAAACGACGGCACCGACAGCCGCAGCTCCAGTCCGCAGAGGGTATCCGTCAGATAGTCCCGGCCCCAGAGGGTCCGGTACCGATCCCCTAAAATGGCGTTGCCCCGGCGGGTATTCTTCCCCAGCACCACGCCGAGGTCTTTATATCCCGCTGCCCCATTGAGCTCTTCCTTCGCGGCCGCATTCGCCAGATCATCGATGGCATAGAGGAGCGGCGCTTTGCCTTCATCGGGGGTGAAAAGCATCAGAACATCGAGCCCTTCACTTCCGGGGAAGAAATAAGAGCGGCAGTACATGGGGAGCTTCATTCCCTCTGCATTGTATGTGATCAGCCCGCCTGCGGTATAGACATAGGCTTCATCGGCATCCAGACGGCGGAAAGGCTCCAGCGAAGAAAGCTCCACCTTGATCGAAGAATCAGCGATGGGCCCGATGGCATGGCGCGCCAGACTGAGTACCGTTTCCTCGATCCCCTTTCGAAGCGGGGACGCCGGGTTTAAAAGCGCGCGATTCATCTGCGTCAGCCGACGCCAGACATATTCATCACGATTCATTTTGAAATATGGCTTCAGCGCTTCTGCCATCTCGACAGGGAGCAGCGCGCGGATGATGTAGCCGGATGAGAAGCTCTGCTGTTTTGTCAATGTATACTGCAGCTGTCCCATCTGATAGGGAATGTCTTTCTCCATAAAATGGAGCGTCTCCGTCCCCGCTGCCTCCCGGTAAGTGAAGCCTTTGGGAAGCGAAGCCGCTGCGACGGCATTCATATCATACGCTTCTCCTCCCGCGGAAATCCCACTAGCCAGTGCGAGCGCGAGAAGCAAACATTTCCATTTCATGGAAAATCCCCTTTCAAAAGTAAATGCAGCGGTGAAAAAGATTTACGATGTCCTATCGGGATGGAGAACGCATCATAGATCGGAAGCACAGCGCATTTTGAAATCATCGCATGCTTCGCTGCTTTCTCATCTCTTCATCCGATAGAATCCATACAGCAAAAGATTCGACAGTTGATCGGCCGCCGCATGACTGCCATTCACCTCAATCAGATAGTACTTATCCCCTACCTTCAAAAGATTCGCAGAAATCCAGAGGGGGAATGACAAGCCCTTTTCATTCGTCAGGATGACCTTCGCCTCCTGTCCCCATCGATAGGTACCGTCTTCATTTTTGAAAGCACGCCAGGGGACGAATTTCAAAATCTTCACCTGCATGGAGGGACCTTTTTTCTCGGAGAGCACATGGTCCACCAGTGCCTGAAACTCCGACGTCTGGATCTTCGGCATACCAAAGAGCGAAGTCGGACGCTCTGCATCTTCACGGAAGGCCGTCTCCCAGAAACGTGCCGCCTTCGGATGCCCCTCATGGAAGAAATCCTTCTCCGTCCCCGAGATGACATAGATGCCCGCGCTGTATGTCCCGCGCACGTCCGTCTTTCGGATCTGGTACATGTGCATCGAATCATAAGGATACGGCGCTTTCTCCGGATACAGCTGCATGCCGGGCGGTACCGTCAGGATCGACCACATCGCCGCACGCGCAGACTTGCCGTAGTCCTTCTGGTGCGTGCCGGCAATCATGAAATGATTCATCTGCGAGGCGCCCCCATCCGTGACGGTCACGTCCTTAGAAAATGGCATCCGCCCCAGACCTTCGATCACAAGATCCTCAGCAAAAGACAGCGAGAAGCCGCCAAAGACAAGCGCTGCGGAAAGCGCGAGTGGAAATAGTTTTTTTATCATGGCGTCTCCTCGAAAAAAGATACAAAAGTCTAACGTCTCCTAGTCACCAGTCCCTATCATATCTATTCTATTGTAGAGAATCTCGAAGAAATTCGCAAGGGGAAAGCACAGTGACCTGCGGCAAGTAGCTGCTCCCAGTAAATACGCCGGATCGTGCAGAATACCCTCCATGCAAAAAGCAGTCCCCACGATGTGAGGACTGCTTCGGCTATGCCTGATGCATCAATTATTCCGCATCGGATCCGGTTTCGAACGATTCACCCTTATGGATGACATTCAGCTTGCGGTAACGGGACATGCCTGTACCAGCCGGGATAAGTTTGCCGATGATGACATTTTCCTTGAGGCCGAGGAGCGGATCTTCCTTGCCTTTGATCGCTGCTTCGGTGAGGACACGGGTGGTTTCCTGGAAGGAAGCGGCGGAGAGGAAGGAGTCGGTCGCAAGAGCTGCCTTGGTGGTACCGAGGAGCAGGTTTTCGCCGACAGCTCTTTCTTTGCCTTCGTCGTCGAGACGCTGGTTCATCGCACGGAATGCGACGATATCGACCGTCTCGCCCGGGAGCCAGCCGGAGCCGCCCGGTTCGGTGATCTTGATCTTACGCAACATCTGATGGACGATGATTTCGATGTGTTTATCGTTGATTTCTACGCCCTGGCTGCGGTAAACCTTCTGGACTTCCTTGACGATGTAGTTCTGGGTCGCCTGTACGCCGAGGACATCAAGGATATCGTGCGGGTTAACGTTACCTTCGAAGAGGCGGGTGCCGGCTTTGATGAATTCGCCGTTTGTGACGGAGATCTTCTTTGCTACCGGGATCTTTTCGCTTTCCGGAGCGATTTCCGGATTATCGCTGGTGATGGTAATGATCTTGACATTCGGGTTATCTTCCGCACTGGTGATGGAAACTGTACCATCGATACGGGAAATGATCGCATTGCCCTTTGGCTTGCGGGCTTCGAACAATTCTTCGACTCGTGGAAGACCCTGTGTGATATCTTCTGCGGAAGCGACGCCGCCGGTATGGAAGGTACGCATGGTCAGCTGGGTACCTGGTTCACCGATGGACTGTGCAGCGATGATGCCGACTGCTTCGCCGATTTCTACGTGACGGCCGGTTGCCAGATTTCTGCCATAGCACTTCGCGCAGACGCCGTGAGCGGAGTGGCAGGTGAGAATGGAACGAACCTTCAGCTTGTCGTAGTATTTCTGGATTTCTTCTGCCTGTGCATCGGAAATTTCTTCGTTCTTCTTCGCGATGACTTCGCCGGTGGTCGGGTTCACGACATCTTCGAGTGGGCAGCGGCCTGCGATACGGTCAGCCAAAGACTCGATCGGCTGGCCTTTTTCTTCGATGAGGGAGACTTCGACGCCTTCGGCTTCATCCATACGGACTTTGAGCACCGGGATATCGGAAGCGAGGATCTTCTCTGCGACATCGCTGTCGATGACGGTGCCTGCCGGGAAGAGGACATTGCCTTGGCGGTCATAGGCATCTTCTTCGAGTTTCTTGCCTGCGAAGTGAACGGTCAGATGATGGCGCATCGCGCGGTTGTATTCAGCGACAGCATCCTGTGTGCCGAGGTCGAAGGTCTTGGGCTCTGCGGCTTCGATGCCGTCAGCGGTCGGGATGATGACGGAAATATGTTCTACGAGGTGACGGTTCAGCAGGGTCACATCGTCCGCATCGAGGGTCTTGCCCTTGACGAGAAGAATATCTCCATTTCTGCGGTCGAGGACATCTTCATCAAGAACTGCGCCGAGGAGTGTCTGCTTGAGACCCATGATGGTCTTCTTGACTTCCGGCTGGGAGGCGATGAGGCTCTGTTCTCTGTCGAAATTCAGAACCTGTACATCGCAGTCTTCTTCGCGGACGATGACGTCCTGAGAAACGTCGACCAGTCGGCGGGTGAGGTAACCGGAGTCTGCGGTACGGAGTGCGGTATCGGCGAGGCCCTTACGAGCACCGTGGGAAGAGGTGAAGTAGTCGAGGACGGTCAGACCTTCACGGAAGTTTGCCTTTACCGGGAGTTCGACGGTCTTACCGGAGGTATCGGCGATCAGGCCGCGCATACCGGCCAGCTGACGGATCTGGTTATCGTTACCACGGGCACCGGACTGCGCCATCATGGTCAGCGGGTTGAACTTCACCATAGAGCTCTTCATCGCAGCACCGACTTCGTCGGTCTTCTTGCTCCATACTTCGACGACTCTTCTGTATCTTTCATCGTCGGTCATGAGGCCGCGGCGGAAGAAGCGTTTGATCTGTTCGACTTTTTCATCGCCGTCTTCCAGGATCTTATCTTTTTCCGGTGGTACAGCGACATCGTAGATGCCGATGGAGATGCCGGAAACGAGAGCGTAGTGGAAGCCGAGGGCTTTCACAGAGTCGAGCAGGTCGCCGGTCGCCTTGAAACCAAGTTTCTTGAAGCAGTCATTGACGAGCTTGCCCATCTGCTTCTTGCCGATGGTGATGCCGAGGCCGTTGTTTTCGACGGTGTAGGTCTTGCCGTTTTCATCTACGCGCTTTTCATGACGCTTGTAGAAGAAACGCAGCTCTCTCGGGATCGCATAGTTGAAAATCAGGCGGCCCGGGGTGGTGATGACGAGATCGTCATCAGTTTCATTGAATCCGTCCGGACGGTCTTCCTTCGGGATGAAGACTTTGATAAAGTCATGGATCTTGATCTGATGCAGGTTGTACGCCAGCATGACTTCGTCATAGCCGGTGTAAGCACGAAGCTCGGAGGTATCCATCTCGTCTTCGGCTTTTTTCCACTGCTTCATGACATCGAATTTCGCCTTCGGATTTTCTTTCTTTTCTTCATCGGTGAAATCGACCTTCGTATCGTTGGCTGTCTGAACGATGGTGAGGTAGTAGGAGCCGAGGATCATATCCTGCGAAGGAATAGCGACTGGCTTGCCGTCCTTCGTGGACAGGATGTTGTTGATGGAGAGCATCAGGGTGCGTGCTTCAGCCTGCGCTTCGACGGACAGCGGCAGATGGCAGGCCATCTGGTCACCATCGAAGTCGGCGTTGTAGCCTGGGCATACAAGCGGATGCAGCTTGATCGCGCGGCCTTCCCAGAGGATCGGTTCGAAAGCCTGAATACCGAGTCTGTGCAGTGTCGGTGCACGGTTCAGGAGGACCGGGTGTTCTTTGATGACATCGCCAAGGACTTCCCAGACTTCCGGAGCGAGCTTATCGACCTTCTTGCGTGCCGCTTTGAGGTTGCTTGCGACGCCTCTCTTGATGAGTTCATGCATGATGAACGGTTTGAAGAGTTCGATCGCCATTTCCTTCGGCAGGCCGCACTGGTACATTTTGAGTTCCGGGCCGACGACGATAACGGAACGGCCGGAGTAGTCGACACGTTTGCCGAGAAGGTTCTGACGGAAACGGCCCTGCTTGCCCTTCAGCATATCGGAGAGGGATTTCAGCGGGCGGTTGCCCGGGCCAGAGACGGCGCGTCCGCGACGGCCGTTATCGATCAGGGCATCGACAGCTTCCTGCAGCATACGTTTTTCGTTTCTGATGATGATTTCCGGAGCACCGAGTTCCAGAAGTCTCTTCAGACGGTTGTTTCTATTGATGACGCGGCGATAAAGGTCATTCAGGTCGGAGGTGGCGAAACGGCCGCCATCGAGCTGGACCATCGGGCGCAGATCCGGAGGGATGACCGGCAGGACGGAGAGGATCATCCATTCCGGCTTGTTGCCGGAGTGCAGGAAGGCTTCGACTTCTTCGAGACGGCGGATGCATCTGACCTTGCGCTGGCCGCTACCTTCTTCGATTTCTTTCTGCAGTGCTTTTTCCAGCTTTGGCAGATCGAGCTCTTTCAGCAGGTACTGGATCGCTTCTGCACCCATCTGTGCTTTGAATGCTTTCTTGCCATAAGCAGCTACGGCATCCTGATATTCCTGTTCATTCAGGACCTGGCACTTGGACAGGTTCGTATCGCCCGGATCGAGGACGATATAAGCAGCGAAGTAGAGGACTCTTTCGAGCTGGCGAGGAGAGATTTCAAGGATGAGGCCGATACGGGACGGCGTACCCTTGAAGTACCAGATATGGGAAACCGGGCAGGCTAGAGAAATATGGCCCATGCGTTCACGGCGGACTTTGGAAGAGGTGACTTCGACGCCGCACTTGTCGCAGACGGTGCCTCTGTAACGCATCTTCTTGTACTTGCCGCATTTGCATTCCCAGTCTTTGGTCGGTCCGAAAATCTTTTCACAGAAGAGACCGTCGGTTTCTGCCTTCAGGGTTCTGTAATTGATGGTTTCCGGCTTCGTCACTTCCCCGTGAGACCATTCAAGGATCTTTTCCGGAGAAGCGATACCGATTTTCATGGAATCAAATTCATTTACATCTAACAATTGATTAGCGCTCCTTTCCGGAATCAGTCATCCTGGCTGTCATTCGTAAAGCCAAGTTCTGTATCAAGATCAGTTTCACCAAAGCCGGCTTCTACGGGAGCCTGTGCATTGGCTTCTGCTTCGAGTGTATCATTGAAGGATGCGACATCATCGCCGGCGTCTTCGACAGCGCCATTCATGTGGCTTTCCATGTCGTTTCTGGAATTGGAAACGGCATCATCGCCTTCCATGGCTTCTTTCAGTTCATCCTTATGCCATGGCTGTCCACCGCCGTAGCCCTGTTCCAGATCACTTTCATCGAGCTCTTTCAGCACGACTTCGTCGCCATTTTCGTTCAGGATACGGACATCGAGGCCGATGGACTGGAGTTCCTTCATGAGGACCTTGAAGGATTCCGGTACGCCCGGGCTCGGGATGTTTTCGCCCTTGACGATCTTTTCGTAGGCTTTGACACGGCCGATGACATCATCGGACTTCACGGTCAGGATTTCCTGCAGCGTGTAAGCCGCGCCATAGGCTTCGAGAGCCCAGACTTCCATTTCGCCGAAACGCTGGCCGCCGAACTGCGCCTTGCCGCCCAGTGGCTGCTGGGTAACGAGGGAGTATGGGCCGGTGGAGCGGGCATGGATCTTATCATCGACGAGATGATGGAGCTTCAGCATGTATTTCCAGCCGATCGTGACCTGATTATCCAGTTTTTCGCCGGTACGGCCATCATAGAGGTCCGTCTTCGCACCAGCCGGAAGGCCTGCTGCCTTCAGGGTTGCTGCGAGGTCTTCATCTCGGCAGCCGTCGAAGACCGGGGTCGCGATATGGATACCGGACTCGGTCGGTTCCGGCATGCCGTATTTTTCGAAATCATAGCCGCAGTCGATGAGGCGCTGCTTCATTTCTTCGTACTTCGGAGAGCCGACACCGGCAGCCATCGCCGCATGGATCTCTTCGCCGAGCATGTGGCAGGCCCAGGAAAGATGGATTTCCAGGATCTGACCGATGTTCATTCGGGACGGTACGCCCAGTGGGTTCAGTACCAGATCGACCGGACGGCCATCCGGGGTGAACGGCATATCTTCGACAGGCATGATGCGGGAGCATACGCACTTGTTGCCGTGACGGCCTGCCATCTTATCGCCTTCACGGATCTTACGTTTCTGCGCGATGTAGACACGGACGAGCTTATTCACGCCCGGTGCCAGCTCATCACCGTTTTCACGGGTGAAGACCTTGACATCAACGACCTTGCCGAATTCGCCGTGCGGTACACGGAGCGAGGTATCACGGACTTCTCTTTCTTTGTCACCGAAGATCGCACGCAGCAGTCGTTCTTCCGGCGTCAGCTCCGTCTCGCCCTTCGGGGTGACCTTGCCGACCAGGATATCGCCAGGACGGACGTCAGCGCCGACCATGATGATACCGTTTTCATCGAGGTATTTCACAGCGTCTTCAGAAACAGAAGACAGCTGGCGGGTGATTTCTTCTTCGCCCAGCTTCGTGTCGCGGGCATCGCATTCATATTCTTCGATATGAATGGAGGTGTACAGGTCATCCTTGCAGAGACGTTCGGAAATCAGAACGGCATCTTCGTGGTTGTACCCTTCCCAGGATACGAAAGCTACGAGTACATTGTGGCCGAGAGCCAGCTCGCCGCCATCGGTCGCCATGCCGTCTGCCAGCGTGTCTCCCGCTTCCACGCGGTCGCCCTTGGATACGATCGGGTGCTGGTTGATGCAGGTGGACTGGTTCGAGCGCATGAATTTGATGATGTCGTAGGTATCGAGCTCGCCATTGTCCGCGCGGACAATGATCTGGCGGCCGGTGACTCTTTCGACAGTACCTGCGCGCTTAGCGAGGATGCAGACACCGGAGTCCTGACCAGCGACCCATTCCATGCCGGTGCCGACGAGCGGCGCTTCCGGACGCAGGAGCGGTACCGCCTGACGCTGCATGTTCGCACCCATCAGAGCTCGGTTCGTATCATCGTGTTCGAGGAATGGAATGAGGGAGGTACCGATGGAGACGACCTGCTTCGGGGATACGTCCATCAGCACGACTTCGTCCGGTTCCGCTTCGAGTACGTCCGGGCCGCGGCGGCTCGCTACGTTCTTATGAATGAAGTGACCTTCCGCATCAAGCGGTTCACTCGCCTGCGCGATGATCTTGTCTTCTTCGATGTCAGCCGTGACATATTCGCACTTGTCAGTGACGGTGTGTGTCTTTTCGTCGATCAGGCGGTACGGTGTCTCGATGAGGCCGTACTTATTGATGATCCCGTAGTTGGACAGGGAGGAAATCAGACCGATGTTCGGACCTTCAGGGGTTTCTACCGGGCACATACGGCCATAGTGGGAGTAATGTACGTCGCGGACTTCGAACCCTGCGCGTTCACGGGAAAGACCGCCAGGCCCCAGAGCGGAAAGACGACGCTTATGCGTGAGTTCTGCCAGCGGGTTCGTCTGGTCCATGAACTGAGACAGCTGGGAGCTGCCGAAGAATTCCTTGATAGCAGCTACGACCGGACGGATATTGACGAGCGCCTGTACAGTCATCTTATCCTGATCCTGGGTGGTCATTCTTTCACGAACCACTCTTTCCATACGGGTGAGCCCGATACGGAACTGGTTCTGCAGGAGTTCACCGACGCAGCGGACACGGCGGTTGCCCAGATGGTCGATGTCATCACTCTTGCCATAGCCCTGCATCATGTTCAGGAGATAATCAATGCAGGCGATGATATCGCAGATCTCCAGCGTGCGGTAATTGTCTTCACGGTTGCCGGAAGAGCAGATCACCTTGACCGGAGTGCCGTCATCTTTCTGTGTCATGACTTCGACCTGATCGAAGGAAGAGAATACGCCGCTTTCTTCGATTCTTGCGATCGCTTCTTCATCAATGGTGCTGTTGCCTTCGATGACCACTTCACCCGTTTCCATATTGACGATCGGGCCTTCGGTCTTGTGACCGAGGAGACGGTTCTTCCAAGCCAGTTTCTTATTCAGTTTGTAACGGCCGACCTTCGCAAGATCATAACGACGCGGATCGAAGAAGAAATTATTGAGAAGGGTCGTACCACTATCTTCGGTGGCCGGTTCGCCCGGGCGGAGCTTGTGATAGATTTCGATCAGAGCGGACTTTCTGTCCGTAGTGCTGTCTTTTTCCAGCGTCTTTTCGATGTGGATATCATGGTCGAAAAGCTCCAGGATTTCTTCATTGGAAGAATAGCCCAGCGCGCGGATGAGGACAGTGACCGGCATCTTACGGTTACGGTCGATACGGACGGAAACGGAGCCAGCCGGATCCGATTCCAGCTCGATCCACGCACCGCGGTTCGGGATCAGCTGCGCGGTATAGATTTCCTTGTCGAAAGCATCCCTTTCGCGCTTGTAGTATACGCCAGGGGAACGAACCAGCTGGGATACGATGACACGCTCTGCACCATTGATGATGAATGTGCCCGTGTCCGTCATGACCGGGAAATCGCCCATGAACAGATCGTGCTCTTTCAGCTCACCGGTTTCCTTGTTTTCCAGACGCGTCTTCACGTACAGCGGAGCGGAGTAGTTCACATCCTTCGCCTTGCACTGTTCGATATTGTACTTGCCCTTGCCGAAATAGAAATCGCCAAAGTGCAGCGCCCATTTCTTAGCGCTGTCCTCGATAGGAGAAATATCTGCGAAAACATCCTTCAGCCCTTCCTTGCAGAACCATTCATACGACTTCGTCTGCAGATCGAGCAAATGGGGCATCTTCAATACTTCCTGCGATCTGGCATAGGTGTATCTCTTCTTCTTCCCCACCACGACAGGTCTGAACATCTTGCTGTTCGGCATTCCTTGCCTCACCCTTTCATTAAAACAACATGGCTTTCTTCCTCCCGGAAAAAAGAAGCAGGAAATCGAACCAATCATCGAGTCCCTGCCTGCCTCCGGAAGCATTACATCACCTATTATATATACTCTACTAAAAGAACCGTTGCGAATAAAAATTATATCACACAATGTCAATATCCGCAATGATTCTATCGAAAATCTGCATAAAAATTTCTTCTATAACGTGCATGGTCTATTTTCTTTTATAGAAATTATCATACGCCATATAAAAGTTTTTATGCGTCAATTTTTCTATTGACTTTTTCAAGATCCTCGTTCCGGCCTATTCTAGCATTGTACTCTGAAAAATGCAAGGGGCGGTTAGTGGGTTCAGGGTTAGCCCATGAGGCGTGCTGCCCCTTGATTACGTGCGAAAGAGGGGGAGCGGGTTCAACAGGTTCAGAGGGTTCAACGGGGGTGGTGCGGCGCATAAAAATATGGAGGCGCCGCGGAGGTTTGAGACTAGCGGTTTTCTCGTATCGCAAACCTAATCCCTAG
>OQVT01002236.1_pt1 | contig 12451 bp, 21 predicted proteins | sample 1691561 | NCBI WGS metagenome assembly OQVT01 (sample SAMN03418260, study PRJEB22391) | human gut metagenome | biome: human-gut; feature: organic feature; material: feces | host: Homo sapiens | place: Tanzania | collected 2013-01 | reverse complement strand
CTGTGGAGCCACCGCTGGAATACCGCCCTGCATTACTTTATTTCCTCCATTCATCACCTGATCATAATCAGGGTACTTAGCCCTCATCATATCATGTACAGCCTGAGGATACCCATTAATGGAAACAGGCACCCTTTTCTGCTGCTGTGGATTTTGATTATTTACTGGCATATCTTACTTCATTTTCTTTATTGCATCAACAAAATCCTTGCCGCGTAACACAATAACACCAGAATGGTCAGCGCCTTCCTCTGCAACATCAACGGCAGAATGAGTATCTTTTGCTGGAGAACAATCTTTCTGGTTCGTTACTGCACCAACAGAATCGTCTCTGAAAAAAGAAGGTTTCTTGTTTGGGTCAGAGCACTCATAGACAATATCGGTGCCATCGAAACGAAGCGCATACTTCATACGCTTACCTCCATGGTTGATGATGAAGCTCAGCTCTTTCTCGTTGCAAATATCTTGATTGACAGTGTTCCAAAGACGCTCACGAGAAGCACGGTTAACATACAACTTGATAGCTTCAGCGTTGCGCTTCCAGTCGATGCCGTTACCACGTTTCTCCCATGCGCTAATTTGCAACTTCAAAGCTCTAATCTCCTCGTTCTTCTCGGCGCACGACAAGTAGGCTTTCTGCTGATACTTCTTCGTCTCAGCCAGTTCCTTGCCCAAGTTTTCAATCACCTTCTCTTTCCAAGCGAGAGCACTCTCGGCACTCTTCAAGGCATTGGCATTAATATTGTCAACAACCTTATTGGCAAGCTTCTCCTTCAACTCCCCATTCGCCTTAATATACTTCTGGCACACCTCGGTCAGGTTCTTCTCACGAATCTTTGAAAGGCGAAGCTCCTCGGCAACATCAGACAAAACTGCGTTTTTGTCCTTTAGCATCTGTTCCAAATCAAGATTCTCGCCGAACAGCTTTATCTTTCCTTCTAGGTGTCTGGAACTTTCCTTTCCCAACTCATCAATCTTCAAGTTCTTCTTGTGGATGATCTTGTTGAGTCGGGCAATCTCCTTACCCAAAGCCTCAATCTTGTCGCTCTTGGTAATCATCCTGTAGTAAAGCTTATTGAACTCGTCTGTCGTTGTCTTGCTGACTCTCTCCAGGCGCACATTCTCCTTAGTAAGCTCTGCAATCTTCTTTGCCTGCTCATCCAACAAGGCAGCGTTGAACTGGGAGGCTGATTCTTTAAGGGCTGGGTTACCTTCCTTCATCTTATCAATGGTTTCACGCAACTCTGCATTCTCAGCCGTAAGGCGCATAATTTCCCTTGCCTGCGCACCAAACATCTTTGTTGCTGCTTTCAGATCGCCTTCCTTTGGCTGTTCTTCGCCAGAACCGGGAGCCTTGGTGTTCTTTTCGTACTCCTTCTCCAAACGTTTCTTACGCATATTGTAATCATGTCCGCTAATGGTTATATAATAACCTTCCTTGGATAAAACACGGAAAGCTTCAAGCACAGAAGGCTTCTCATGCTCAATCCAGCCACTCTCGTCAAACTCAAATGGTTCTGTTGACTTGTGAATACCAATCACTGCAAACTCTTTCTCTAATATCTTCTTTGCTTCTTCTAATGTCATAATATCATGTTTTTTATTATATTCATCAATCTCGCTATCACGCAAAACTTCATAGCCGCACTTACACAGATAGCTTACTGCTTCCACAAATACTACCGACTGACAAGGCTTCGGAGACCACGAAGGATATTTAGGGGTCTTAGACTCGCTTTTTACAACAAGGTAATTCGCGAATCCATCTTTTGCAATGATTTTTTTTGCTTCTTCTAATGTCATATCTATTTTGTTTTAATGTTTAACCTAAAATAAAAACTCAAATAAGGCAATAATTCCAATCGCCAGAAATATAGCTAAAACTGTAGCTGAACCATAAAACCTAAAAGGTGTATTGATGTACTCATCAAAAAGACGTTCAAGTACGTACTGGAATTTACTAATCTCTTTCTGGTTAGCAACATTTTCGTATTCATTATCTGCTTCATTGCCATGAGTCATATTCCATGTTCCCTTCTTTAGTTTCGGGAGGTTCTTTATAAAAGGCTTTCTGTTTGTGTAAGCACCAGCTAAACCTTTTGGTCTATGATGCCTTTCATAGTCTTTTCTACCACACAGAATAACCTTTGTTCTGTTTCTCAGAAACTCAATCTGTCTTTCAACTGCTGACTTCGAGAGATACAATGCAGGAACTTTGGTTCTGTTATCCATGATGTATTGCCATCTGTTCCACCAGTGTTCCTTGAAACTGATTATATACGCACAGCAATTCGGTTCGTTTACTCTCTGTGGAAGTGGAACCTGTATTGCATCGATCTTTACTTTCATATTATATATGTTTACTTTTATTAACACTTCTCGAAAATTTAGGGGTGGGGAAAATCGGAAAACCGAAATCCAAAATGAGGGGGGGGTGGGGGGGTGGCGGGATTTTTATTTATGTATTTATATACTATAATTACAAACGGTGGTCAAAGGGGGTGGGGGTCTTGGGGTGCCCTCTATGCCTTGCCTGCCCTTGCCTCGCCAGTCGCTCACTCCTCACCTTCCCAGTCCTACACTCCTAGGTGAGGAACCTTCGGCTTCTTCTTGTTGAGGTTGCCTACCGCTTCATCCAGCATCGTGCCACCAGCCAACTGGTTATTGGATGCGTTCGGGTTCAAAAGTCCGTTCGCATCAGCCTTGTGTGATAGCCCCTCGCTGATGTCTGTTACATTCTTGTTATCAAGGGGCGGTGCTGGATTTGCTAACTTGCTATTATTCTGCGACTTAGCCCCATTGAGTTCTGACCCCAATTGGTTCACACCGAAATTGAACATAGCGTTTGAAGCATTTTGGGCTGCATCGCTCGTTGCCTGCGCCTTCTGCTGCTCAATCTGCTGACGTTCCCTAGACAACTGCTGAGTGTTGGCAAGGTGAGCATCCTCCACATGCTGCTTACGTGAAGTGTCCTGCGCTGCGATATTGGCAATCGTGTTTCCCATCGCCTTGTTTGCACTCTCCTTCGCTTGTGCCACGCTTGCAGCAGTTCCACCACCAACGGCAGCAGCGCCATCAGCCTTGCGGATATACTCGTCCTGTACCTCCTGCGCTCTTCTCATAAGGTTCTGCCCTGCCTTCGTGTCGAGGTAGTCAGTATTGTAGTTCTTGTCGTACCAAGCCTTCTCAGCGTTCGTTCTGTACTGATTCTCGGCTTGTGCTCGTCTAGCTGCCTTCTTCGCCTTGTTAGCACCGAACAGAGACGAACCAATACCAAGCGCCAAGGATGCAGCGCCCAATATCCACTCCTTCTTCTCCCCAAGCACTGGGGAAGAGGTCAAATTCTTTGGGATTCTTGCTAAAATTTCACTCATAATTGCAATTATTTGATTTACGAGGGCAAATATATAATATTTGTCGATAGCTTTTGCCGTGTTTCCGGTCGTGAAAATTTACCCCTCCAACCACTAGTCTGTTTGTCGGGGCGCAATCCACCCCAAACCTTTTTCCCTCATCACCCTCAAAACCGCCCATTTTGTAAACAATAGTGCTAATTGTAATAAAACTACAAGTGGTTGATATTATGGATTTTAGTTTCAGTCGTTCCCGAGGGTGAATAAAAGACTAGAGTAAAGTTATTTCTTATTTCATAAATGAAGTTTCTTTGCAAACAAAAAGCCCATTTGCATTAAATAGGTACGCACGTGCGCATAAGATAAGCTTTAAGAAGATTTAACGCTGCACTTGAAAGGTTTGCAGGCTAAATCAAATCTAACTCCATCCATTTTCGCTGATTTTTGCGATTTTCGGGCAGATGGTCGGGATTTCTCCCAAATTCGTGAGTTTTGAGCCATATAAGAGCCGTTTTGCGGCATTTTAGGGCTGATTTTGTGGGTTTTTCGTAGTTTTCGGGGTTTCGTGCAGGATTTACCGCTCATCTAGGAAGAAGCCCGATGGATGCTATATAGACCCGCTCCGTACCCTCTCTATACCTTCTCCGTACCAAGTCTTAGGGTTTGCAGGGTTTGCAGGCAAAAGGTGTTGTGTGAGTGTTGCGTGAAATGTTATGTGTGGTGTGTTCTTCTGTCTCTCTTCTCTCTCTATTGTGTGTGTATCTCTCTATGTAGGGATGGGAAAATAAAATCCTCGGGGGAGATAAGGGGGCAGCGCCCCCACGGGCGCAAGCGCCCTCCCCACGCCGTGTGGGGCTGGCGCCATCCCTACAAGCTACCTATCTGTATCAAGAGGTTTTCTTCTTCCGCTATTGGCACAAGGTGTCTGAACAGAATGATACCACTTTTAGGAGATGCCCAAGCTGTTTGTTTGGAATCGCTTAATATTGGCTCAGTCTTCAGCACTCTACAAATGCGGCTTATCAAGATGCCGTACATATCTCTAATACCCTCTTTAGAGAAATCAACATCAATAACAATAGAAGCAAGTTCATTGTTTTCAAATATGAAGCGAACCTCGTTGATGTTTTCGTAAACTCCTTTACCCCAAACAAGTATCATAGAGTTAGCTCCAGTCTTATCTATTGAATCAACGCTAATTTCAAGATGTGAGAATCTGGACAAGCAGAATTCATAACTATCACCAAGCACAAAGCCCATTACTCCACCAAAACGAATGCCATCAATAGGATTTGAAGACATCACTACATTTCTTAGTTTTGTTGCACACACGACTGGTGATTTCTGTGGCTTGCTATTCCTTTGGGATGCACAAACCATAATCGCAGTAATTAATAATGCTACGAATAAAATTAATAAGAATACCATAGATAAAAGTTGTGATTTATATTACATTTGTTATTTTGCTATAGCTTTTAATTCGTCAACTTGCTTGAGGAACTCATCGAGCGTATCGGCGGTGTAGTGGATGCCCTTGTAGCGGATGAAGCTAGCGAAATTCTCTTTGCTATCTTCCTCGAAGAGTTCAGACACCTTGCAGCCGATAATCTCTGCCATCTGCTCCAACCTATCAATACCAAACTTCTTGCGAGCCAACATTTGACTAAGAGAGATAGGCTCAATACCCATACCCTTAGCCAAATCCTTCTGCTGCATTCCATGTGCTTTCAAGCACTCTTTTATTCTCAATTGTACCATAATTCTATATTTTTCTGCAAAGATAATAAAAATATAGCATACAACAATAACTATTACCTATTTTAACACGCAAATATAGTACAAAAACTATCTTTAAGTGCAAAGTTATGTTTAAATGCTATACTTTTATGTAAAATACCGTTAAGAAACATAACTTTATTTGGTAAATATAGCATAAATGCTTATCTTTGCACTCGAAATCAAGTTAGATTGGTTTCAAGAGGAACGATGGCACGTTTAGCACTTCACGTTTAACTACCTCTATAAAAGTACAGATTAGTCGGGAAAGGCAGAGAGGTAGAACTCTTCAAACATCAAAGGAAAATGCGACCCAGTTAGCGAGACTGCAAAAGCGCACAAGGCAAAGAAGCCTCAAACACTCATCACGCAAGATGGAAAAACGCTAGTCGTGTTAGACTAGAGAAATATCGAAACACGTTGACCCACGAACGTTAAGTGAGGGAGCTAGGTCACATATAGCTTGTGAACGTTGGGAGCAAACGTACACCTGCACTTTAATGTTTCACAATTTAATAGCAACAACAATGGCAACAAACAAGAAGATAGAGTTAACGGCTCACCAGTTGTGGGTACTTAAATATATCCTGCACGAGGTTTCAAATAGAGAAGAAGGTGCTAACGGCATCTACCTTACTCCAAAGGAAAGAGTATCACTCGGACAGATAAGAAGTAAATTGTAAAGGTATGAAGAAGTATATCGTAGTTAGAGAGTTCATTCAGCCTAACAAGATACCACGTATCATGGGGCAGTTTGAGACAAGAGATAAGGCAGAAGCCTTTGCTTTGGGACATGAAGGCAAATGCTGGGTGTATGAAATGAGTATGTAACAATGTGGGGAGATAAGGGGGCAGCGCCCCCACGGGGCTGCGCCCCTCCCCACGCCAAACAATTCGAGACAATGAGCAAGACAATAACACTAACGAGCGATGAGATAGTAAGTATCACATCAGCTATTGAAGATAGAATAATCCTTCTAGAGGATTATCTTTCAAACCACGATGGCACTCCCATAGCACACAAGCAATTGGAGGAGTTTAAAGAGATTATGGCAAAGTTGAACAATTAAACAGAAGAGATTATGGCAAAGAAGAATAAATACTGCTATGGTTGGGCGATTTAGACTAACTGGGGCAGCGGTTGGGAAAAAGAATGTGTTTACGACAAGGCTTGTGAATCATACACCCAAGTGAAGGCAGATGCGAAGGAATACAGAATCGCAGGCGCACAGACGAGAATCACAAACACTAGATGGTTGAACGATTAAAAGATACGATTATGAGAAAGAACAAGACTTATGAGCAGCAGAAGAAGTACTATGACGAGTACAACGACTATGAGAGTTTAGGAGCACTCTTTCTGTATTGGCTTGAATGCGGCAACGAGACCGCAGCACAGATGCAGGAGACCTACAGAGAGTGCAACAGAGAGTGTAAGGAGTATATTTTGGAAGACCTCTTCCACCTTTGCGACCTCAAAACGTTCTACAAGTTCGTCAGAATCTTCAACTTTGGCAAGAAGTAAAATTGGCAGCGGTCAGATGTTCAAGGCACGCAGGATGGTTCAAGCTCACCGACCGCACTAGTATAAACAATTAAAAGAAAGGGTTAATTATGGACATTACAATTTATGTGCTATGCGCCTTGTTTGGAGCATTAGCAGGGTACAGAATCAGAGACGCTAAAGATATGGAGGACGAGTAGTATGGAAGTAATAAGAGTAACAAAGACGGCACGCAACCGAATAGACGCTATTTTTACAGGTAGTAAGATGTTCTTCTTCAATCCCGATTTCGGACTTGTGGCAATAGCTAACAGATATGACACATCAAACAACGTATGGGATAAGAAATTCATCCACTATTGGAAGATAGAGCGTAGTGAACAGATAGGCAAAGATTTGATAGAGAAGACCATCAAGAAGTACTATTCACAATACAATTCTTGCTACCTCAAGGTCTCTCATCAATTCGAGTACACAAACGAGGACAACAAGCCGCAACACGCTTTACCCTATATCGTTGATATAACATATAAAAACTGATAAGACAATGAAGAAGAGCATCAAGTTAGTATTGGTAGTGGCAGCGATAGTTGCCCTACCACTTATGGCAGCAGGAACGCAGGACGATAGCACGGAGAAGCAATCGCTTGTGGACTTCATCGAGTATTGTAGAACTTGCGAGAATCTTCGCCAAGTGAATCCGGCAAAGGACTACACCAAAGCCAGCCTTCACGAATTGAAGAGCGCAGCACGCTTTTACGAGGAGCAGGATGATTTTGCCGACTGCACCGACTATCAGCATCAAGCAGAGATAGACAAGATTATTGGCAAGAACAAGTAACAAATTTAAAGAATAGGAGATAAGATTATGAAAGCAGAGAACGCAGTTAGAATGAGTGATGATTTGGTAGGTATTGAGGTTCATACTATCCAAGATGTTGTAAAGGCGCAAGCCGCAGGACTTAATTTGTTGAACAAAGACGGACTAGGTTACGAATATGAGGTAATAAATGAGGAGAGCGGAGAAGAGCGAGAGCCAACCGAGCAGGAAATCTTCAACCGCATCGCTAAAGACCTCGCAGAGGATAATGAAGTTTACGCTTGTATGTACATCGCAAACGACTGGTGTGTGCAGAAGAGGGCTGTCACCACAATGCGCACCAACTTCTGTGTTGGGCAGGAGGTCTATCTTATGCGTGATAACAAGATAGCAAAGGACAAGATTCTCCGCATCAATCTTGTGAAGGACGAGGATTCTGAATATTGCAAGCTTGTGCTGATGGGAGACCAAGCACACTACACAAAGGGGGGATACGTCTTTGCCACCAAGCAGGAACTTGTAGAAAGTCTGATGAAGGAGTAAGTTTAACCCGAGGGAGAGCAATCTCCCTCACAAAAATAAAGAATATGACTAACGCAATAGTTAAGGATTTGCTGGCTAAGAATGATTGGGACAGAATTATATTCCGCTTTCCAACAAGTAGCTATACTTTGTTCCGCAGTGAAAAGTACGAGATAGATAGTTTCTGTGTATATATTCATACGCATAGAGATTGTCCAGAAATGGACGTGCTAGACATTGAAAGTCTGATTTCCATGGATATTAAGTATAAAAAGAATGAATTTGAAGATATAGTAGAAGAGGACTAGATATGGTAATAGTAATCAAATGCTTCAAGGGAGCCACGTATGTTGATAGGTTCAACAATATGTACAGAGCCAAGACAACATTTGTAATCAGACAGACCCCATTCCGTGAGAGCTATTATCTCACGAATGGGAAGCTGACGAGCAAGAGTACTTGCCTAGAGCGCATCAAGTGAAGTTGTTGCTAGTTGTTTATATAGGGCGAATGCGGTAGAAACCGCTACAGATGGTTGCAAAGTACCATCCGCCCCCTAGTATTAATTTTAAAAAGAAAGGATTTTAGTTATGAGAGCTAGTTACAAGACCTACAGAGGACAGAAGAATTTCTATGACAAGAACAATATGCACAAGAGTTTAGGCGAAGTGTTCTTTTATTGGTATATATGTGGTACCAAGACCGAGCAGCAGATGCAGAGAGCTTATAGGGAATGCCGGCAGGAGTGCAGGGAAGTTCTGCTTGACGAACTTTACAGAATTTGCGACCTCAAGCTTTATCACACGTTCGTGAATATATTCTTATTCGGGCACAAATAGACAAGGGGGCGGTCAGCGAACAGAGGAGCACTTCACGTTCAAGACGTGAGACCGCACAATATTAACAATTTAAAGAAAGGATTTAAGTATGAAAAAGTATGTAGTAGAAATCGTTGAAAAAATCACCTACAAGGTTTCGCTAGACGCAGCATCATCCAAAACCGCAGAGGATGTCGCAAGACTTATGTACGATTTGGGCGAGTTGGAGAATGGCGAGTTGGAGAGTGTTACATTTGACGTAGAAGAGAAGGAGGGCGAGTAATATGAAGAAGCAGAAAGTATTCGTATTTACTGAACTCTATGGCAACGATAGTGACACAGAGGTAAACGTTTTGGGAGTCTATACCACCAAGACCAAGGCAAAGGAAATGCTGGCAGATAAGAAGCAGAAGGTATTGGAATCATACGATCAAGCCTTTTGCGGTGAGTATGAGGTTTCCGAGGACCATCCAACACTCTTCGAGATTACGCACAAGAACGAGTATATTTGGGAGCAGTTATTGATAACAGAAAAAGAAGTAGAGTAAACTATGAGCAAGCGGTATAAGTTTAACGAGCATGGTGTTTGCATCAACCCAGACGAATCCGCAAAAATCGGTTCGGGGATGACCTACATCATCATAACAACGGCATTAGTGAGAGGTAAGTGGACGTTTGGAATCCGATATGCCCTTGTTGACCGAGGAGGAGGTTGGGGCAACAATCTCAGCAATCCGAATTGGTACGGCACGCAGGAAGCCGCCATTACTGCCGCTTTGAAATGGATAAAGGATTGGCTGCAAAGGCAAATAAAAGTTGAAACAAACAAGAACAACTCAGTTTGCAAGAATGCCAATAAGTTGCTGACGGAAATAGAAAAGATTCTCCCGAAACAGAGATACGTACAACTAGAATTATTTGAATTTTGATTATGAATAAGCAGGAGTTTATCTTCGTCTTCCCTCAATCAGGGGAGACGATTACAAAGGAAATGAATCCTTTGGCGGTGAAGGATGCCGCAGTGAAGTATTTGAAGACTCAGAACGAGGTGAGAGGTGATATTTGTATCATCAAGGACGGAAAGGAGAACGTAATAGCTATGGGCTATGTAAGCGATAGTATGAAGGTTTCTTTCTTCACCGAGGATGAGACAGTTAACGACATCAAGCCGATAGGAGTAATCGAGAAAGGAGGGGAGCGATGAGTGAAATCAATTTCAAGGCAAAGCGAATAAGAACAGATGAGTGGATAGATTGCAATCCTATTAAGCCTAACGAGATTTTTCACAACTCCAATGTTGGCATAATAAACAAATGTTCGATAGACCTCAACACCATCTGTCAGTTTACCGGAGCGCAGGATTGTGACGGAACTCCTATCTATGAGCACGATTTGCTCAGATGCAAGGATACAGACAGCATATTCGAGGTGGTTTGGAATCAAGACAATACCAGTTTTAGTGTGGTAAATACTGAATCCCCTGTTCTCTATCCAAATACTTTAGGGGAAATGTTACGTAAAGGTAAATCTCTATATAAGGTTATCGGTAACAAATTCAACAAGAAAGGAGGTAATAAATGACAAAGCAGGAATGGTTTGTGCTCTTCATCTTCTTGTTTACGATATTGATGGCAGTACTAGGATAAGAGGAAGGAGATATGGAAAAGAAGGCAAGAATCATCGTGTATGACGATGTGGGAATACTTGACGAGAGCGAAACCTTCTTCAAGGATAAGGAGCAGCTAGCAGGAATCGCCAAGCAGTTTCTGAACCAAACGACCGATGCGGAAATGGTAGAGGTATGGGTAAGCGGAAAACTAGCGATGAAGTTCGAGTACAACCGCAAGCACAAGATTGTGCCATCCAAGAACCTGCATCCAGGGTGGGGAGGACGGAGATACCGGGCAGGAGCACCGAGCAAGGGCGCAGAAGCCCTAGTTAATCGGGTAGTACTGCACGTGAATGAAGGAACCTTCGACTTTTGCGAGTCTCTAGGAAGAAACAAGGCTGAATGGATAAGACAAGCCATCAAGGAGAAGCGAGAGCGAGAGGAAAACAGCAAAGGGTAGTCAGAAATGGCTACCCTTTATTTGTTTGCAGCACAACGAGTTAGATAGGGTGATGTTATCAATCTGTTATCATTTATCTTCTCGTCATGTTATCATTTACCTTCTCACTTATGTTATCAAGGATGTTATCAGAATTTGCCATCTATGTTATCAAAAGCTGAGTAAACATCCTTGTTGAGCGTTCGGGCATATCTTTGGGTCTGTCGGATATTGGTATGCCCGAGCACCTTTGCCACCACGTTCAGCGGCATTCCGAACGAGAGAAACAAGGTAGCAGCCGTAGCCCTGCCCATGTGGGAGTGCAGGTTTGGCACGTTGACCATCATCCCGATAACCTTCAGATATTCGTTGTACTTCTGATTGCTGATGCAGGGCAGCTTGAAGTTGTACTTCTTGAGCACGGAGACCGCACCAGCCAGTAGCTGGAAGGTGAAGTCAGTATCAGTCTTCACACGCTTAGCGTGGTAATAGTACTTGCCGTCCGCCTGCTTGCACTTAGTGAAATCGAATGCCATCAAGTCGGAGTAAGCCAAGCCGGTATAGCACTGCATCAAGAAGAGGTCTCGAGCCTTCGCAAGGTAGTCGTACTGCAAGTGAAGGCGCTTGATACTCTCGAACTTGTCTATCGGCAGGCAATCTACAAACTGCTTGTCACCCTTCTCAATCTTGAAAGGCAGATGGTTATACGGATTTTTGTCTATCAAATCATCTATGCAGGCATCACGCACGAACAGCTTCAAGTACTTGTGGTAGCAATAGACGGTACTCTGCTCCAAACCCTTTGCGTGAAGATACTCATCAAGCTCACGAACCTTGGAAATATTGATGTCGGAGAACTCCTTGATTTTGCCGTACGTCTTCAAGAAGTCGGTGAAGACCTTGTATCTTCTCTTGGTATGGTCGCTTACCTTGCGCTCTCGGGAGCGTTTCTCGCAGTAGGCAATGAAGTCTAGGGATTTGTTGGCTGCACCCTGCATAAGGGCAGGAATCTGATCCAAATCAGTAATGCCCTTGGAGTTCATCTTGATGACAACATCGTTTGCCCTCTCCAGTATGGCATCAATCTGCTTGTTGTACAAGTCAGACTCCTTGCAGCGAATGACACGTTTGCTACTATCCGACCACTGAGCCGGACACACTTTCACACCCGTAGAGAAGTACTTTCGCTTACCTCCACAAGTGAACCTCAATTCTACCGAAACTGCCTTCTGTGCAGTACCTCGGTGGAGACGATTGTGAATAACACTTAAATTAATTACGCCCATAAGTTGATAACATTTTTACAAGCAGGTGATAACATATTAGTAACCCACTTCGATTTAACATTTCTAAATGAATGCCGAACGAACTATGTATCAGCTTATTGCAGAGATTGCCACGTAAACGATTCTACGACACGTCTATATTTCGATGTTATCAATCTGTTATCAGCCAATAAATGCAAAAATGGACATAACTACCTAATAAATAGGAAGTTATATCCGTTCTACTTCTAGAAATTTAAGCTGTGATTGTGCCTTTTTTTCTTAATTTGGTACACCCTTAGGGATTCGAACCCTAGACCCACTGATTAAGAGTCAGTTGCTCTA
>OQVT01002235.1_pt1 | contig 12453 bp, 8 predicted proteins | sample 1691561 | NCBI WGS metagenome assembly OQVT01 (sample SAMN03418260, study PRJEB22391) | human gut metagenome | biome: human-gut; feature: organic feature; material: feces | host: Homo sapiens | place: Tanzania | collected 2013-01 | reverse complement strand
ACCACGCACAAACAATCAGTCGGAAACACAATACAAGCATAAGAAAATGGTAAACATCGGACAACTCATCAAGGAAGAACTCGAAAAACAAGGACGGTCGGCAGGCTGGCTTGCCAAAGAGCTTCACTGCAACCGCTCTACTGTATACAGAGCATTAGGACGCAACAGTATCGATACCGCCATGCTTGCAGACATCTCGAAGGCGCTGCACAAGGACTTCTTCAAAATCCTTTCTGACAACCTTTAAGAAATCTGAAAAAAACTAAGACATTAACACTATATAAGGTGGAACAATCATACGTATTGTTCCACCTTTTTTCGTACAATAACAATACGAGAGACGTATTATAGCCATACAAAAAACGGCTATCAAGAAGCTGTTACACTTCTGATAGCCGTATTATTCTATAATCACGAATTAATAATTAGCAATCAATAATTAGCAATCACCAATTAATAATTAATAATTACCAATTAATAATTTACTTCACGAGTACCTTCTGTACCGTGCCGTCAGCGAACTTCACGATGTTGATACCCTTCTGCAAAGCGTTGAGCTTTGTGCCGTTCACTGTGTAGATGCCCTTAACAGCATTCTGCACGGTAGCGTTGTTGATTGCTGTCGGGTCAGCAAACTGCTCGAAAGCCGAAACCTCAGCGAGCGACGGGTAAGAGTATACATAGAGATTGCAAATCACAGCAAGATACTTAGTCTTAACGCTCTCCGGGAAGATGTAGCTAAGCTCCGAAACCTCCTTCAAACCAGAGAATGTCTTCGCCGTGTTCATGCGTGTGAGGTCATCGCCCACAGCAATCTTCACGTCCTTGTTGACGTAGTTCATCTCGTTGTTGTCGTTCTCTGCGTAGTTCTTGTTCGGAATGTTCACAACAACCTTAGAGAGGTCCCACTGCTTACCTTCCGGAGCTGTGAAGATAACCCACACGTCGTCGCGGTGTGTAGACGGCGCCTCGATATCGCTGAGAGCCTCGTCAGTCTTGTTGCCGTCGGTAAGACCGCTGATGTCGTACGTGTCGTAAGCAGCCTCGAAAGAGTAGTCGTTCTTGTAGTGGCGCACCTCAGCCTTCTTGCCATTGAGCACGTTAGGCTGTGTTGTAGCGTCAACCTCTACCTGCACAGTTGCCTCCTCGTAGTCGTCGCCGTTCTCAACGCGAATTGTAACAACGTCGTCGCCCATACGCTGCTGAGCAGTGAGCGGGATGATGAATGTCGACTTCTTGGTGTTCTCCTTGATTGTGCCGATAGTCACGTTGCCGTTCTTGCTTGTTGCAGTACACTTGAACTGCGGGTCCTTAGCCACCTCGCCGAGGTCGTAAGTTACGTAGATGTTGTTGTTCTCGCCAGCGTTGATAGTCATCTGTTCAGGCGAAGCCGAAATCTTCATGCTGTTGTCCTTCTTGCCGTAAACCTCAAACTCCCAGATGCGGAGGATGCCGTTGACGTGCGGCACGAGCTTCACGTAGCGAGCACGTGTAGGAGCGATGAAGTCTGACTTGATGCTCTCGCTCTGGCGGTTGTATGTGTCTACAACAGTTGTCCAGTGCTCGTTGTCCTCAGAGAGCAGAATCTGGTAAGAGTCGATCTGGTCTACGCCCGACTCCGGACCTGAATTGCCGTCGTATATCTTGAAGCTATAGATGCGGTAAACGCCCTGGAGGTCGAATGTCACCCAGTTGTCAGCGCTCACGTTGCACCACTTGTCGCTTACAGAATAAGGATAAGTCTCGCCGTCGATAATCTTGTCTGGCACCTCCTGATAGTTGGTAGAGCCGCTGTAGCCGAGCACCTTCTTCTGATATACTACATTGTATATCTTCTTGTACTCCTCCTCGGTCATTACGTCGAGGATGTTGCTTGAAGTAGTAGATGTGCCGATGGCGTTTGTAACATCAACAGTTACACGCTGCTTGCCCACCTTCTCTGCAACTACGGTGATAGTCTGGTCGGTGAGAGAGAAGCCGTTAGCGAGCTTCAGACCCTCAGGCAGAGTCCACTTGAACGCAGTCGGATTACCCGTACCGTTGGCTGTGATAGTAGCGCTCTCGCCCACCTTCAGATAGCTGTTGCTGATAGTGAATGAAACAACCGGAGCTGTAGCCTGCGGGTAGTCGAGCACGATGCTCTTGCCCTTCTGCTGGCGCATGTCCTTCATAACAGGAGTAACGATGAACTTAACGTACGACTCGTTGTCCTTACGCTGGAATGTCGGAACGTAGAACGCCTCGTCGCGTGTCTGTCCAACCAATGTCTGTGTGCCGTCCTCGTTCTCTTTATAAATATCGAAGTGGTCGAAGTCGGCTGTATAGTCGAAGTCCCATGTCAGACGAGCGTCGCCCTGCACGTTGCCCAGCGTGCTTGTCGTAGCGAGGTTCTTCACCTCGATAGCCTCAGGAGCGTAGTTTGCAGGCAGCACAGAGAGTTCGCCGAGCGAGAGTTCGTAATCGTATACGGTGAACTTAGCCTTCACGTTAAGACCGATCATATAGATAGTCTTGCCGTTGAGCGAAGAGAGGTCGTACTCAGCAACGGTCCAACCGTTCTTTGTTGTAGTAGTCGGGTTAGAGAGTGTGACATCCGGATTTACAGAACTTGTTGTAGAGAGCTTCACCTCTACAGAAGCGTTTGTCGTGTTCGACGACTTGTAAACCAGGCGCAATGTGCCGCCGCCGTTCACGGCGAGCTGAGTCTTGTACAGACGCCAGAGGTGGTCGCCGGTGAACGCAGAGCCGCCCTTCAGCTTAAGGCTCGAACCGAAGTTCCAAGCGTCCTCCCAGTTGATCTCGAAAGAAGCATCGTCCTTGTTCTCCATCCAGTAGCGCCATGTTGGCATGATGCTCTGCACGCCAGAGTGGTACCAGTCTTGCGAAGCCTTCACCTCGCCTTCTACGAAGCGGTGCTTGCCCACACCTACGCAGAACGAGGTTGTGAACGGCATAGAGTTGATAACCGAACGCTCGAGCACGTGACCCGAGATGCCTGACCAAGCATCTGTAGTAACAGTGGGGTCGCCGGCATAGTTGGTCCACATCTGCATCTCGTTCTCGAAAGTTTTCGTTATAGCGGAGTATGCGTCAGGACCCGTATCGTTCTTGCCGAGCAAGTTGCGCACGTTGTCCTTCCATGTCTTCTCCTCGGGGCAGAAGAGGTCGAGCGAACCAACGTGTCCGCTGGTAGGCATTGCTCTATTGAGCGCACTTTCAAAACCGGTGTGTCCGTTTGCAGCCACCTGCACACCACCGTAAATCTTAGAGAAGGTCTCCGCCTCTGTGCAGCCAAGCTGGCTTGCATAGCTGCGATAGTCGCCCGGAGATCCGTACTCCAAGAACTGCGATGTATTCTTGTGCGACTTCAGGATTGACACATTCGGAGAGTAAGAAGCGTTGTACCACTGAATCTCCATCTGTGTATCACCGTTAGCGTCGGCAATCTTGTTGAACTCCTTGATGAAACCAATCCACTCCGAATCGGTACCGCCGCCGGTCTCCTCGTTGATGAACCATCCGTCGAAGCCGATGTACTTTGCTATCTCATAGAGCTTCTTAGCGTAGATATATACGCCGTTCTCCTTGGTAAGCATCTGGCGCACCCAAGCCTGGTTGCCGCCGAAAGCGTACGGCGGGAAGAACACCTGACCCAGCACCTTCACACCGCTCTGGTGAGCAGCGTCGATAGAGCCTGCTGGCGGCGGGATGATGATACCCTCAGAAGCCGAACCTGCCCAATAAACGAGCTTGTCCATATACTGCCAGTAGGTAGGCTGATAGCCGAGGAAGTTGTAAGCGCCCTGCGACGGACACATAGAACATGTCGGGAAAAGAATTGGAGCGTTGCAGATCTGACCCTCGTAATACTGGTTCTTGTTAGCCTTCATCAGCGTTGGCTCCTTGAAACGCTTTGCCAATGGCACACGCGAGCGGTTGAACTTTGCGTCCTTGTCGGTCTCCGGCGACCAGTTCTTGATGTCGTCCGGATGCCAGCATCCGCCGTACGGCTGCTGTGCGTATGCTCCTTCTACGAACATCGCTGCTACAGCCGCGAGAATTAAACGATTAAGTTTCATTTCGGTTTGTTTAAGTTATTGATTAATTATTAATAAGCAGGTTTTCGTTTGGCTCTCCTACGTGTCGAGCCGGTTTTCAGGACCTTTATACCAAGCCCTTCTATTGTTATTAATGAGTTTACAAGGCGCAAAGTTACTCTAAAATGAAGATACTACAAAATAAATGGCAATTTATTTTTATTGTTGAGATGCCGCCTAACTTATCAAAAGTTAGTGCAAAAATCCGATTAAGCAAAACAAATGGAAATTTATTTTTATTGTTGAGATGCAGCCAAACTTATTAAGAGTTTGCCTTAACACCACAAATTCTCATCGTGCACCGTACGCCGTCCGATCGGACCCCGAACGCGACCCGATTGGACGGCGGACGGAATCTGATCGGACGGCGGACGGTAAACCACTCCTATTACATATCCTCAATAGACAAGCCTTTATACTCTATGTCGTATTTATTGAATCTTCCTGTAGTATGGAAGAAGTGCTCGGCTTTTTCTTTCACTATACCGATAACCACATCCTTAGCTTGCCGTTTAACCTCATAGAAACAAACAGTCTGTTCTATTTCGTCTACAGCTATTATGTCTATTTCGTTTTCACCCCTTCTATCCCACCATGAGGCTATATTAGTATACTGCTCGCTCTCTATCATCTTAGCCTTGAAATACCTCTCAAGCACCTTTCCGGTATACGTAGTATAGTCTCTGTCCATTATTATTTTCAGTTTTTTGTTGGCTCCCACCTCCAACATATAGTTGTATCTGTAGATATACCTGAACCAAATGCGCAGAAAGTTGTCTTCTATCTGATAGTGTATATTGCGGTTGGTCTTTTGAAACATTGGCATATTACGGGAAATCAGGCTATAGTCGTTCTCAAGTTTAGTGAGATAACCCGAGAGCTCAACCTTCATAATGCCCTCTATTTCCGAACGGGTAGTATAGCCAGAGGCTATCAACTGCAATATCTCGAAATAGCGGTCATAGTCCTTGCCAAACTCTTCTATCAGCATGTTTTTGCCTTCATATATGAAATATGAGTTCTTGCCAATGAATTTCTCGGTCATCAGTTCTTTGGTGTTGGCCCCTGCATCCAACATCATTTCCACATATTCTGCCACACCTCCAGTATAGGAATAGAGAGCCAGCAGGTCCTCGTTAGTATAAGAAGGATTGTATGTAGAAAGAATCTCCTTTATCACGGATGGAGGGAACGGCGTTACCTTTATCTCACCGGTCTGTCGTCCGTACAGTGGCTGTTTATTGTTTTTGAAGATGATATTCATAAGCGAATACATCGAACCGCACACCACCAGATTGACATGAGCATCCTGCTTGTTCAGGTCCCATATCTTCTGCATGTCAGAGAACACAGAAGCGTTCACCCTTTTGAAGTCTTGAAACTCATCTATTATGATAGTCAGCGGGCGAGTTTTCGACAGCTGTAAAAGATACTTGAATATATCAGCAAACCGCGAAACTTCTCCAAGAATAGGTATTTGCAGTTTTTCCTTAATCTCATTGACGAAATCCTTGCACAATTCCTCCTCCGACTTTCTTGCAACAAAAAAGTACAACAAGTCGTCCACATCCTCATATGCCTTAAGCAATAACGATGTCTTTCCGCTGCGTCTTCTGCCAGTCACGATAGTGAAACGTGCTGTATGTAACGATAGATTGCGGATATTATGCAATTCGGCAATCTCATCTTTTCTTCCAAAGAATCTCATAATTTAAGTGATTTATACAACGATTATTTTGCTTTATTTTCGAAACCTACGTTTCGGAAACAACCATTTCGAATGCAAAGATAAAGAAAATTAATTGATAATCAAAGCGTTTAACACAACATTATCATTAACAAAAGCACAAAATTACGCATGCATATTTACGAAACGCAGGTTTCGGAAACAATCGTTTCAGAAACCTGCGTCGTTTTTCCACCGTTTAATGCAAGAAGAATTTTTCCAGCACACGATACCAGTAATCCCACGAATAGCCTACGGAAGGATGGTTCACCGCCATCGTCTTCACACGTCTGCCGTTGTTCAGGAGATAAGCGCCCGTCGCCGTGCTGCACCCGTCCACTACTATCGGCTTGCCGTCCTGCCATCGCTCGCCCGGCATCTTATCCCAAAGGCGCTTGCCCCAAACGACGACATACTCGGGCTGATACTTGTCGAGCGCCTCGAAGAACGCCTCGCCGGCTTGCCTATACTGAACAGACGTGCCAGCCTCGCGCGGACCGCCCATCGCTACCTGCAGATAGTTGAAGAACACCACCGATTCCCATATCTTCTGCCTCAGCGCCTGGTCGGTCTCCTCGCCCACCAGCGACCGCTCGAACTTCACGAACGTACGCATCCAGTCCTGCCGTTCGTTCGTCTCGTCGAGATAGTCAGCGAGCACATTCTGCGTAAAGCCCATGCACTCGCGATGCAGACGGCAGTCGCCACAGTCGGCGCATCCCTCGTCACAATAGTGGCTCTCGCCCAATATCATGATGCGCTTGCCGAACATGCCTCCGTCGGCATAATGTTTGCCGACGAAGGGCTGAAAGAATATGTTGTTTGCCATCTCACTCATAACATTTGTTGTTTTCAGAATAAATGTCTGTTTATTCACTCCGCCAAAGGTATTGGTTATTTGTGAGCTGTACAAGTCCATAGCGGTTCAAACATCATGATAATCACGTTTTATCTCCGTTGACTACAATAAAATCTTTATAAATTCTTACAAAAGTTTGGAAGATTTCGATTTAAAGCGTATCTTCGCAGACATAAGGCAAAAACAAGATAAAATAGGAGAAGGAGAGATATGACAGACAACAGATATAGAAGACTGCCCGTAGGCATTCAGTCGTTCAAAGTAATCAGAGAGGAGAACTATCTCTACGTAGATAAGAGCGACATCGTATGGAACATGGTGAACTTGGGAGATAAGTACAACTACCTGAGCCGCCCACGTCGATTCGGCAAGTCTGTACTTGTCGATACGTTAGAGGCGTACCTTGAGGGAAGAAAAGACCTGTTCGAGGGACTGAAGATTATGCAGATGGAGAAAGACTGGAAGCATTATCCCGTCATCCGTCTTGACATGAGCCGTGGAGGAGCCAACGAGGAGACTCTGCGCTCTTACCTGAACCTGCGCTTTAAGGACTACGAGGAGAAGTACAACATTACTCCAGACCCTACTGCCATGCTTGCCGACCGCTTTCATGCAATTATAGCCACTGCCTATAAGCAAACCGGACTGAGAGTGGCTGTCCTCATAGACGAATACGACTCTCCCCTGCAACATTCATGGAGAACACCCGAACATGAGAAATGCACGGGCGTTTACCGTGAAGTGTTCGCCATACTTAAGGCGGACGACGAGTACGAGCATTTCGTTTTCATCACTGGTATCACTAAGTTCACCCAGATCTCCCTCTTCTCTGTCCTCAACAATCTGTCCAACATTAGCTTCACGCCCGAATATGCAGCCATCTGCGGCATCACCGAAGAGGAGATTGAAGAGAACTTCATGCCTGAGATCTGTCAAATGAGCGAAGCAAACAATTGGTCTGTACAGGAGACTCATGACCGACTGAAGGCATATTACGACGGCTATCACTTCAGCCGTCGTAATATGGTGGATGTTTACAATCCATACAGTCTTGTCAATGCGTTGAAATCTAAAGAAATAATCAACTTCTGGGCTTCTTCCGGCGCAACATCATTACTTCCCAAATTTGTTGACAATGCAGAACTGCGTATGAAGAGCTTCGAGAATTGCCGAATCATGCGAAACACCTTGGAATTGTCTGATGTCTCTGGAGGCGGAGCCGAGCTGTTCCTATATCAGTCGGGTTATCTCACCATTAAAGACAGTGATGAGTTTGGCTATATCTTAGGATTTCCGAATGAAGAGGTCAAACAAGCGCTGTACGAAGAAGGAAAGGGGCTCTTGGATTGGAAGAGAGCGGAATAATAGCAGAGGTGCGCAAAACTCAATTGATGCGGACTGCATCCACTGGGAGATGACTGGTAAATGGCTGGTAGATATCTGCAAAACAGAAGCTATCTACCAGCCTCTAACTCACTTTCCAACAACGCGTTACACGCCTGCTGGGAGATATGGTGGATTTTTCGCGTTAATTGTTCAGCTACAGAAGAGTAGCTTCGACGCCATATTTATTCACTATAAAAGATATTTTCCGCAAAAATAGTAAATTTATCTTTTATAAAAGACAAAACTACTAAAAATTTCGTTTTTATCTTCTATATTGAATAAAATGTTGTTCGACACATTTATTATACGTAAATTTTGATTACAACAAAGCGATTTCCGCTTCGATGTTCTCTGGGGTAAAGCAGATGGCTTTCAGCTCCACCTTCTCAAACACTTTCTGCGCCTTGTCAATGTCACCAAGGCGCAGCTTAACGATATTGCCAGGCATCTGTTCCACCCAACCAGCTTTCTCCGGCACAAGTTTCTTGGCATAAGAGATAACGGGCGAAACAAGCAGGTCGATACCCATCTTGCCGTCATACGACAAGAACAAGTCGGTGCCCTCAATCTTCTTCACAATAAGATTTATGCTTATAGACTTTGTAAAGCCCAGCACCTTAATGGGCACGGAGACAGACACCGTAGCCCCGTCAACATACCCCAGATTCACAGTCTTATGAAAATGACTGGCTACATAATCCTGCAGCTCAGCATAAGTAATAGATATCTTCATATTATTTAGTTTATCTGACAGTAGCGGAGGTTTCCAGCCTCCGCCTCACCAAGTTTTTCACAATTCAAGACTTCTTCTTCGAGAACAAGTCTATCAGTTTACCTATAAAGCCCTCAGACTTCGGACAAGGATCTTCAAAGATTGTGCCGCGGCGTCTAAGCTCCTCCAACATTTTGTTTTCTTTGTTTGCCATAATAATGTTTTTTACACTTTATCACTCATCTACCTCTATAGCTTCAATGAAGTCAGAATACTCTGCATCCAACTCACTAATCTTCTTTATCGTAATATCATTCTTATTAGAAGCTTCAATCAACTCAGCCTTAGATCGATTTGTCTCTTCCAATTTATTGTTATAATTGTCAAAGACTTGTGATAAATATTTTTCAAAATGTTCTACCACTTTATTTACCTCAGTCTGATAAGTAGAGACAAACTGATTCTTTGAGCTTTTTATCTGCTCCAAGCGCTTGTTTTCTTTAGAATCTTCTCTAAACTGCATCCAAATATCAATACCAGCAGAAACTACCGGTATTCCAAATTTTGCAACCTTAGCAATATTACTTGCCCATCTCACAGCTTGCCAAGGTCCGAAGGACTTTCCAAAGAAATGTCCGACATCTAACACCATTTTATGAAGCGCAGACCCTGAAGCTTGGCTAATACCACCTGCTAATTTAGTTACATTAGGAGCCATATTTCCAATCTGCACCCCTCCCTGCTTTAAAAGATTTAAAGCCTTTTTCTGCATAGATAGATTCTTCTGCTCCTCTATGCTGATATTAGGTGAAGCCAATTTCCTATCGATTTCTCCTGAGTATTTAACAAGCGAATCCTTACCACAGAAATCATTGACGTCAGTCATCAATCGCTCATAATTTGAGTTGATTGTGTCTTCTATCTTAGCAGAAGTATTAGATATAATGCTCTGCAATTCAGAATTCAATGCCTCTTGCCTATATTTCCAGTCATTTTCGTCAATGCCTCCAATATCATTAGATAAAGAAATGACTTTACTCATAGCCATAGAAGCAAACGAAGACAAATCGTTTCTTGTATCTCGCTTTAGGTCAGACAGACTATGACGTAATTTCTGCTCAAACTGATTAAAAAAGTCAGATAAAGTCTTGTCTACGGCAGTAACAGCGATATCCTTAAGATAGCTTTGAAAGACTCTAACAGGAGTATCAAATTGCTTTTTTATCATTCCCTTGCGAGCGACAAAGACATTGAGCATATCTATGAAATGTTCAAAGTTGCTTAATTGGACGAACTCATTGTCGTTTTCATCTATACCAGTCCTATAGTCTGATGCATCAATGAAAGCAATAGGAAAGTTCTTCAGTTCATAGCCTCTTTCTGAGAATATTTTTTCCAACGAAATGGTATAGTTGTCTACAAGCTGGTCAAACTCTCCCAACTCCATACTCATTTTATTGATAACGATAAACATCTTGTCAGCAAAATGCTGATTGTAAGCCAAATCGATGAAATTATTGAATAATACATCATCGAAAAGTTGGGAGGTCAAGACATAAAATATTAAATCGCATTCTTTTAAAGCTGCCTTAGTACTCTCATCATGCGATTCTACTTTACCTGCAAGAATACCTGGAGTATCCATAAGAACAATGTTATTCCATTTATATTCCGATACATGATCTGTAGCGACATTTGCATCTATCTTGATATCCTTTCTACCTGTCAATGCAGAAATAATAGTAGATTTACCTGCATTATATTGTCCTACAAATGCCAAGCGTAGTTCTTTACGGTCTTGCAAGCCTGCAAGTTCCGAGTCCATCTTACGAGTCAACTCTGTATTGTTGGTTTCTTTCAACAACGCTCGAGTTTTAGCTTCCAATCTACTAAGTCTTTCTTGGTAGACTGCATAATTAAATTGTTGTGCCATATTATTTTGTTTTTATTGTCATCTGAGTTGCTTTTTCTATCTTTTGAATATTCTTATCTGTAAGCCCTGTGTTATATAGGAACTTAATAGATTGCTTTTGCCAATCTCTTTCAACAGGATATCCATCACATAACACTTGGTTACTCATCTCATTTATACTTATTTCTTTTACAGGATTCTTGCCAACAAAATCAAGAATTCGAAGACTTACCAAAGAATTGATCGCATTCTCTTTTTCTTGAACTTGCTTAACAAGTTTATCCATATCCGTTATTATATCGTCGGCATTTTTAGTATAAGCTTTCAACACCGAATCAATTGATTTATAAGTATCATTTATTGACTTTCTGGTATTCTCAAGAACTTGTTTTAAATTCTTATCAATACCCGAATCAATACTATCACATAATTGCTTACGCAAATTTTCTGTAGCCTTTCTAATCTTTTCTGACTTTGAAGTAAATAGACTCGTAAATAAAGAACCAATAATTCCAACAATAAAACTACCTACAGCAGTAACCCATCCAACAGGATTCCATATGTTTGAAATTATTATTGGAGCAACAGCTGTCATTATACCAACAAACACACCTGCCGCTAACCGTGTATTGGTTACAGACTCACCAGAAACATTAGAACCGATATTATTTGTAGCAAGAGATATACGCATGTCCATAATCATCTCTTCTAATTCTGATTTTATCTTTTCATTCAAATCATTAAATCTCTCCTGTATTTGTTGTTCAAGTCTTTTGTTTATAGACTTTACAACCATATCCTTACCCCATGCTTTCCCTGCATCTTCGTCATCATAATGCTCACTTGCAAAAGCAGAAGCTCGATTATGAAGATCATCTCTTGTTCCTTGGAAAATGGTCTTTAAGTATTGTTCGACTTGAGTTAACTCATTCTTGAAAAAGGTATAATTTCTCGCTTGTTTCTTCTTCAACACCTCATTACCTTCCTTCAGACTTTTCAAGTCAGCGTAAATCTTATGCCATATTGTATTTATCTGGTAAGAAGTACCATCAATAACGCTCAAACTTTTCTTCAAACTACCTGATAACTGCACTTCTTTTTTTACAGCAGTATTTATCGCAGATTTTGAAGCCGCATAATTACATGCACCTGTATAACATGTCAACGGAGAAATAGACGATATTGCTATAATCGATGATTCATCTAGTGAATAACCTTTTTTAGAAAAATATTTTCCCATAACAATTATTCTCCTCCAGTGATATTTTTACAAACAGTATATCACCAGATGCTTCAAATTGTCCATTAAATTGCAATCAAATCTTGCCACATGTCCTGTCCACAGATGCCATCGCCTCTACCATTTCCGATTTTCTTACCCTGTTTCATTCGTTCTACTTGATATTTGTTGACTGCATCCATCGTTTCTCTGCCGAAGTCTTTGTCAAGAGAACCTTTGTAGTACCCTCTCGATTTCAGAATTTCCTGCAACAGTAACACACTTGTCCCTTTACTGCCAACTTTTACAGCCTCAAGCGAAAAGCTGTATCCTGCCAGTTCAGAGTTTCCTGCGTCAGTCAGTCCGCTAAAGTCAATCCCTTTTCCGGTGAATCTCAAACGGTGTGTCCAGCCGTGGCTATAGAGATACCATGACTGGGTTCTGATTTCATTTCCAGAGTTGTCAATTGTGTCAGTCGTTCCCTCGGAACTACGAGCGTGGACAATGTTGTTCGCATCCGTCGCCACTATAAAAGCACTTTC
>OQVT01002232.1_pt1 | contig 12458 bp, 15 predicted proteins | sample 1691561 | NCBI WGS metagenome assembly OQVT01 (sample SAMN03418260, study PRJEB22391) | human gut metagenome | biome: human-gut; feature: organic feature; material: feces | host: Homo sapiens | place: Tanzania | collected 2013-01 | reverse complement strand
CGAGAAAACCGCTAGTTTCAAACCTCCGCGGCGCTTCTATATTTTTATGCGCCGCGCCTCCATTTCTCATTTCTAATTTCTCATTCAAGCGAGACTTTCAAACGGAATCAAAGGGTGCCCCGCCCCACGAACTAACCCCGAACCCAACCAAAAAAGCACCCGCTTACGCCGGTGCTTTTTTGATTGCCATTTTTCTTAGTTTGTCAGGCTGCGGAGAGGCGCAGGGATCTTGCCGCCTCTTGCCACGAATTCATCTGCCTTGAACTTGCTGATGCCCATGACAGGTGCATAGCCCATGAGGCCGCCGAACTGGACCATGTCGCCCGGCTTCTTGCCCGGTACCGGGATGAGGCGGGTGGCAGTGGTCTTGTTATTGATCATGCCGATCGCAGCTTCATCGGCGAGGATCGCAGAGAGGGTGGAAGCGCTGGTATCCCCCGGGACGGCGATCATATCGAGGCCGACAGAGCAGACACAGGTCATGGCTTCCAGCTTCTCTAAGCACAGGCTGCCTCTCTGGACAGCTTCGATCATGCCGAGGTCTTCACTGACCGGGATGAAAGCGCCGGAAAGTCCGCCGACGCTCGAAGAGGCCATGAGACCGCCCTTCTTGACAGCATCATTGAGAAGCGCGAGTGCCGCCGTGGTGCCGGGACCGCCGCAGCTTTCCAGACCCATTTCTTCGAGGACTGCTGCGACACTATCGCCGACAGCCGAGGTCGGAGCCAGCGACAGGTCGATGATGCCGAAAGGCGCATGAAGACGCTCTGTCGCCGCTTCTGCGACGAGCTGTCCGAGGCGCGTGATCATGAATGCCGTATTCTTGATCGTTTTCGCCACGACTTCGAAGGGCGCACCTTTCACATCCTCGAGCGCACGCTTCACGACGCCCGGACCGGAGACACCGACATGGATCGCGGTATCCCCCTGCGTCACGCCATGGAAGGCACCGGCCATGAAGGGATTATCTTCGACCGCATTACAGAATTCGACGAGCTTCGTGCAGCCATAGGCGTCCTGATCCTTCGTGAGCTCTGCCGTTTCCTTCACGACCTCGCCCATGCGCTTCACCGCATCCATATTGATGCCCGCCTTGGTCGAACCGATGGCGACCGAGCTGCAGATGCTCTTGGTCGCGGCAAGTGCTTCCGGAATGGAGTCGATGAGCTTCTTGTCAGAAGCACTCATACCGCGATCGACGAGCGCGGAGAAACCGCCTAAAATATCGACGCCGACAGCATCTGCTGCACGCTGCAGTGTCTCTGCGATCGGTACGTAGCTAGGCGTCGTGAGCCCGCCTGCCACGAGAGAAATCGGCGTCACCGAGATGCGGCGGTTGATGATCGGCACGCCGTATTCTCTGGAAATGTCATGGGTGACTTCCGTCAGATGCTCTGCCTTTCGGCAGATGGTATCATAGATTTTGTCGCAAAGGGTCTTCTCATCATCGGATACGCAGGAGAGGAGAGAAATCCCCATGGTGACGGTACGCACATCGAGCTTGTTCTGGTCAAACATGCGCTCCGTCGCCAGAATGTCTTCTATATCAAGCATGGTGTCTCCTTTCAGATGCGGTGCATAGCATAGAAAATGTCAGCGAGCTGAACACGGATCTCTACCCCCAGCGCTTCCCCCTGCTTCCCCATGTTATCCTGGATTTCCTTCAGGGAATGCGCGGCACTCTCCATGTCGCACATCAGGATCATATCGAAGATCCCATCCACGATGGTCTGGGAAATATCAAGAATATTCACGTTCTCTTCCGCCAGCTGTTTGGCTACACCGGCGACGATGCCGACACGGTCAGCACCAATAACAGTCACAACGATTTTTTTCATAAGATTCCGTCCTTCCATACTTTGCTTGCTACAGCTGCCCCTATGGCATTGACTTCATTATAGCATAAAAAGGGGGTTCGGGGTTCAGGGTTAGCCCGTGGGGCGTGCTGCCCTTTGATTCCGTGCGAAAGAGGTTCAGCGGGGGAGCAGGTTCAGAGGGTTCAACGGGGGTGGTGCGGCGCATAAAAAAAGCGCCGCGGAGTATAGATGGTGGCGATGCCCGAAGGTGGCATTTCAGTCACTAGTCACAAGTCACTAGCCACCAGTCACTTTTGCCCCCTTGTCTTCCCCTTCCCTCATGCTATAATAAAGCCAGGGAAACACTGATTCAATATCATCATCTCAAGGGGGAGAGCGCTCGCAAGGGGGCTCTCTTTTGTCTAAAGGAAGGTGTTTGCTGTGGATTATGAAAAGCTCTATATCAATGGCGAATGGATCCCGGGCGCATCCGGAGATTTCATCGAAGTAGAAAACCCCGCCACGAGGGAGATCTTCGCCCGCGTTCCGGCGGGGAACGGCGATGACGTAGACAAAGCCGCCAAAGCCGCTTATGCCGCTTTTCCTGCCTGGGCGAAAAAGCCGCTCTCCGACCGCATCGCTCTGATGGAGAAATTCCTTGCCATTTTCAAATCTCAGGAAGATGACCTCATCGACATCACCATCCGGGAGCTCGGCTCGCCGTATACCTTCACCAAGGCCTCGCAGGTCGAGTACCAGTACGTCCGTACCAGGTCCTACATCGACCTCGCGCCAGACGTCCCCATGGTCGAAAAAATGGCGGCTTCCACCACCTATCGCGAACCGATCGGCGTCATCGGATGTATCACCCCATGGAACTACCCCTTGGGGCAGGTCATACAGAAAATCATTCCTGCGATGCTGATGGGCAATACCGTCATCCTGAAGCCGAGCCAGCACACGCCGCTCTCTTCCTATTTCCTCGCCGATGCCTTTGAACAAGCAGGATTCCCGAAAGGCGTCTTCAACCTCGTGACCGGACGCGGCGGCGAAGTGGGCGATGCCCTCTCTTCGCATCCGCTTGTCTCCATGATTTCCTTCACCGGATCCACCTCAGGCGGCGTCACCGTCGGCAAACGGGCGCTGGAAAGCGTGAAGCATATCAGCCTTGAGCTTGGCGGGAAATCGCCCTATGTGATCCTTCCATCGAAGAGCCATGACTACAGCGCGCCGATCCGCCTTTGCATGAGCAGCATCTTCCTGAACTCCGGCCAGACCTGCACCGCCTTCTCCCGCCTGCTCATTCCGGAAAGCGAGAAAGCCCTCATCGAAAAAGAACTCTCTGCCATCGCCAAAGAGTATACCGTCGGCGATCCGACAGACCCGGGCGTGAAGCTCGGGCCCGTGTCCTCCATGGCGCAGTACCGGAAGATCAGCGAATACATCCGGAAGGGTCTTTCCGAAGGGGGAAGGCTCCTCACGGGCGGCCTGCCGGAAAGCCCCGATCACGGCTACTATATCCATCCCACGATCTTCACGGATGTCACGAATGATATGACCATCGCGCAGGATGAGATCTTCGGGCCTGTCCTCTGTGTCATCACCTACAAAGACACTGACGATGCGGTCAGGATCGCCAATGACACCCGATACGGTCTGAATGCCGGTGTCTATGGGCCGAAAGAAGAAGCCATCGCCATCGCCCATCGCATCGCGTCCGGCAATGTCTACATCAATGCCAGCCCGCGTGACACAGCGGCTCCCTTCGGCGGCTACAAGGAAAGCGGTCTTGGCCGCGAAGGCGGCATCTATGGCATGCTCGAATTCACCCAGCAGAAAGCCCTCTTCGATACGGGTGACTAAGGATCCGTACCTTCCTCCGTTATTTAATGAAAGGTCATTTTCATGTCGATCTTCAAAAAGCTCCTCATCACCCTCATGATCCTCCTTGCCGCTGCCGGCGGCTGGTATTTCCTGTACTGGCAGAATACACCCGCCTTTGCTGCGGGAGAAATCCAGCAGGCCGTGCAGAAGAAGGACTGGGATCTCTTCTGCAAACGCGTCGATGTTGCCAAAGTCTACAGCTATGCCTTAGACGACATGCTCGCCGAGCTCAAGGCCGACGGCCTCCCCGAACACGCCATCGCCGCCTCCCTCGTGAAAAGCATCAAGAAAGAAGTCGTGAAGGAGCTCATCCGACAGACAGAGATCCGATTCAAGGACGGCGCCCCGGCCTCCAAGTCCCTTCTGGACAAGCCTGTCAAGACCCTCACTGCTTACGCCGGCTCTTCCGCCCTCTCTCTCACCGACATCTTCAAGATCGAAGAAGCGGACGGCAAAGCCATCGCCTATGTGCAGCTGGAAGACAAGGACCTTTCCCGCGACTTCATCTGGCAGGTGCAGCTGGAAAAAGACGTAAACGGCCTTTGGACAGCGACACGCATCCTGAACTTTACTGACTATCTGAAAGAAAGGATGGAAGGGTGACTGGGGTCTAGTGACTGGTGACTAGGGACTGGTGACTGGTGACTAGGGATTAGGGATTAGGGATTGGGGATTAGGGATTAGGGATTAGGAGTGACTAGTGACTTGTGACTTGTGACTTGAATACCGCCTTCGGGCATCGCCCTATTTATACTCTGCGGCGAAGCCGCCACCTTCATTCCTAATTCCTCATTCCTAATTCCTAATTTATGCGAAGCTTTCATCCACAATCAGTGGACGAGCCGCCCCACGGGCTAACCCTAAACCCATCCAATCAAAAACGCTCAGCCGATTCGGCTGAGCGTTTCCCTTATACGATCTGGAAGAGGAAGAATTTCAAATAATAGGTTTCCGGCACGGTCATGAGAATCGGATGATCCGGAGCCTGCTGGCGGAACTCGATCTGCCGGAGCGTGACACCGGCATCGCGCGCCGCTTCCTTCACCATCTTCACGAAGAGCTCCTCACCCATAAAATGTGAGCAGGAGCAGGTCGCCAGATATCCGCCGCGCGGCAGGATCTTCATCGCACGATAATTGATTTCCTTGTAGCCGCGGAAGGCTTCATGGACCGTCTTGCCAGACTTCGTAAAAGCGGGCGGGTCAAGGACGATGTAATCATAGCTATGATCCTTTTTCTTGTCGAGCTCGGTCAGGAAGTCAAAGACATCCGCCTCGATAGCTTCGACGGCAAGGCCATTCTGCTCTGCATTGTGCGCCGTCATTTCGACGGCTTCTTTGGAAATATCGAGCGCCGTCACGCTCGCCGCACCGCCCTTGGCGATATTCAGTGCGAAAGCCCCCGTGTGCGTGAAGCAGTCAAGCACATGGCGGCCCTTGCCGATCTGCGCCGCTGCGAGACGATTGAATTTCTGGTCAAGGAAGAAGCCAGTCTTCTGCCCATTCTCTACATCGACCGTATAGCGGATACCGTTCTCCACGATATCCACCAGTGTCTTCTCTGCCGCCGGATCCAGCAGCGAAGAGCGATAGAAGCCCTTGTACTGCTGCATCCCCTCCAGCTCACGGATCTTGACATCATTTCTTTCATAGACGCAGGAGACCGCAAGCTGCCGCTCCCGAAGGACTTCGATCAGCCCATCTAAGAATTCCTTCTTGTGCCGCTCCATCCCGAGCGAGAGTACCTGCACGGAAAGCACATCGCCGAAGCGGTCCACCGTAAGTCCCGGCAGCTGGTCCGCTTCCCCGAAGACCAGGCGGCAGCAGTCATAGTCTTCCTTCCGCATCACCTGCAAGCGATAATCCACCGCATACGCCGCGCGCCGCTTCCAGAATGCAGCATTGAACGTGTCATTCGCATTCGTCGAAAATATGCGGACAGTGATCTTCGAGTGCGGATTGTAGAACCCGCTTCCCACGAATTTCCCCTTCTTCGACTCCACGCGCACGATGTCGCCGGCCTCGATACCTTCGTCCGCGTGCTCGATCTCCGTCCCGTAAATCCACGGGTGCCCGCCCTTCGCCGCGAGCTCGGCGCGCTTGCTGATGATGACTTTCTTCAGATTTTCCATAGTCTTCTCCATTTCTGTAACTTTTCTTTTGATTGTAGCATAAGGACGGGAACAGGTTCAACGGTCTCTATGGACGATGCAGGCCTCTCCCGCTTCTGCCCTTTGGAAAAGCCAGCGCCCTTTCTTATGTTTACCCCATCCCGCACGCAAAAAGATCCCCGCCATCGGTCAACTCGATGGTGGGGATCTTTCATTTCTTATCTTTCAGACGCTATGCGAAATTACATCATTCCGCCCATACCGCCCTGCGGCATCGGAGGCATAGCCGGTTTTTCTTCCGGCAGTTCGCCGACGATAGCTTCGGTGGTGAGGACCAGAGCTGCGATGGAAGCTGCATTCTGCAGTGCGCTTCTGGTGACCTTTGCCGGATCAACGATGCCGGCTTTCAGCATATCTTCGTACTTGTCTTCTGCTGCATTGTAGCCGATGCCCTGGCCAGCTTCTTTGACCTTTTCAGCTACGATAGCACCTTCGAGGCCGGCATTGTCAGCGATCTGACGAACCGGAGCTTCGATGGCATGACGGACGAGGTTCACACCGGTCTTGACATCGCCTTCTGCTTCGATGGTATCCAGCTTATCCTGGATATCGAGCAGGGTGGTGCCGCCGCCAGCGACGATACCTTCTTCGACAGCTGCGCGGGTCGCATTCAGCGCATCTTCGATGCGGAGTCTCTTATCCTTCATTTCTACTTCGGTAGCAGCACCGACTTCGATGACAGCAATGCCGCCGGACATCTTTGCCAGACGTTCCTGCAGTTTGTCTTTGTCGAACTGGGAAGTAGCCTCTTTATACTGTTCACGGATCTGAGCCACTCTGGCTGCGATCTGGTCTTTGTCGCCTGCGCCGCCGACGATGGTGGTGTTGTCCTTGGTGATGCGGATCTGATGAGCGGTGCCGAGGTCATCCAGAGTAGCGCTGTTCAGGGTGCGGCCCATTTCTTCAGAAATCACAGTGCCGCCGGTCAGGATCGCGATATCCTGCAGCATAGCTTTTCTGCGGTCGCCGAATCCCGGTGCTTTGACAGCTGCACATTTCAGGGTGCCACGGAGTCTGTTCACTACGAGAGTAGCCAGTGCTTCACCTTCGACATCTTCAGCGATGATGACGAGTTCCTTGCCGCTTCTAGCCACCTGTTCGAGGAGCTGGAGCATATCCTGGAGCATATTGATCTTCTTGTCGGTGATGAGGATCAGCGGATTGTCGATGACACATTCCATTTTATCCGGATCGGTGACCATGTATGGGGAGAGGTAGCCGCGGTCGAACTGCATGCCTTCTACGACCTTCAGGCTGGTGCCCATGGTCTTGGAGTCTTCGACAGTGATGACGCCGTCATTGCCGACTTTTTCCATCGCATCAGCGATGAGGCCGCCGATGGTCTTATCGGCAGAGGAAATGGAAGCAACCTGTGCGATCGCTTCTTTGGTCTGTACCGGTACGGCTTTTTTCTTGATTTCTTCGACGAGGACTTTGACAGCTTCTTCGATGCCCTTCTTCAGGACCATCGGGTTTGCGCCAGCGGCTACGTTTCTCATGCCTTCATGGATCATGGACTGTGCGAGAAGGGTAGCGGTGGTGGTGCCGTCGCCTGCTACATCATTGGTCTTGGTAGCGACTTCTTTGACCAGCTGCGCACCCATGTTTTCGAATGGATCCTTCAGCTCGATCTCGCGAGCGATGGAAACGCCATCATTGACGATGTTCGGAGCGCCGAATCTCTTGTCGAGTACGACGTTGCGGCCTTTCGGTCCCAGAGTAATTTTTACTGCATTCGCCAGCTGGTCAACACCTCTTAAAAGAGCTGCGCGGGCTTCTTCATTATAAAGAACTTTCTTTGCCATTGTATGTCACTCCTAGTTTTTGCTATAAACAATCGATGAAAGATCTTGGGCCGAGGATTCACCTACGCTCATCCTGACTCCCAGATACTTTTTGATTACAGAATCCCCAGTACGTCTCTTTCGGAGAGAAGCAGGAATTTCTGTCCATTTTCTTCGATATCCACGCCGGAATATTTTGCAAAGAGGACTCTGTCGCCCACTTTGACTTCGAACGGTACGCGGGTGCCGTTGTCGAGCATTTTGCCGGAGCCAATAGCGATGACTTCGCCTTTCTGAGATTTTTTCTGTGCTGTATCCGGCAGCAGGATGCCACCTTTGGTCTGCGTTTCTTCGGTATCTACTTTAACAAGAACACGATCTGCTAATGGTTTTAACATTTCTATTCCTCCTTTGGACTATTAGCACTCACTCATCCCGAGTGCTAACTTACTTTTATATAATACATAACTTCAGTCAGAAATGCAAGGGGGAAAATGAGAAATTTATTATGAAGGAAAGGCGACCCTAAGGCATATGCCAGGCAGGCTGCCCGCAGGTATTTTCCGTCCCCGTCTGGCAGTGCTGTATGCTCTTCCTTCTAAGGAAACACTGATTAAATCGTTGTCTGATTTCATTCTTGGATTTTTATACAGAGCAAGGAATCATCTGACGCGAATAGCGAGCTATTTAAGGAAGATGATGACGAAGCTATGTATAAAAATCCATATGAAATCCGACTCTGCAATTTAATCAGCGTTTCCTTAAACACACGCCAAAAAGAGCCGCCCATCAAGGCAGCTCTTCTCCTATTTTCCTATTTATCTTTCCTGACGCACGCCTTCGCCGATGATACGCACATCGAGCGGGACATGGACATGATATTTCTCCATGATGCGCTTCTGGACTTCGTGCAGCACATCCAGAATTTCCTGACAGGAAGCATGCCCGTTGTTTACGACAAAGTCCGGATGCTTGGTGGAGACCTGTGCATCGCCGATGGAGAAGCCGATGAGACCGCAGTCTTTGATCATCGGTCCGACATGGTATCCCGGTGGACGGAGATACATAGTACCGGCGCTTCTCTTTTCGAGCGGCTGCTTGGTACGGCGGGAGATCTGGTGTTCCGTCATTTCTCTCTTGATCTCTTCCGGATTGCCGGGAGAAAGATGCAGCTTCACACCGACGATGATATCGCCATTGTGCATGAATACGCTGTCGCTGTCACCGTAGTGCAGGTCATCCCAGCCGTAGGTCTTCTTTTCTTTGCCGTCACGGGTGATGGCATAGACTTCTTCGACGACTCTCTTCATCTGGCTGCCATAGCCATTGGCGTTCATGAAAACAGCGCCACAGACCGTACCGGGGATACCGACAGCCCATTCGAAGCCCTTCAAGCTATTCTTTTCTGCAAAACGAGCAACAGTGCCTGTACCGGTGCCGCCACTGGCAGTGATCCATTCGCCCTCGCAGGTCATTTCCTGCTTCATGCGGTTCATGCAGATGGTGATGCCCCGGATCCCCTTGTCACTGACAAGCGTATTCGAGCCGCCGCCGATCACAGTGACCGCGATGCCTTCTGCATCCGCCTTCCGGAGGATCTGCATCAGCTGTTCTTCTGTCTGCGGCATGACAAAAACGTCAGCCGCTCCGCCGATGCCATAGGTCGTGTGGCGGCTCATCGGTTCATTGATCTTGATGTCTCTCTCTGTGAGGATCCCGTCGAAAAATACTTTCCAGTCTGTCATTTCTTATCTAATTCCAATACATCCATACCCTGCGCCATTGCATCCGAGACGATCTTCTGCAAATCCGCAGCTACCTGATTCCAGCGGATAAATGCCTGGAGATACTCCTGGGCATTGCTGTTGTTGCTGACGAGGACCGCCAGTTCCTGCAGATGCTGATAGGTCTTTTCATCTTCCTTCTGCCCTGCGAGCTTGGCATAGTCCGCCTGCATCTGTGCCATAATATATTCCTTCACCATCTTTTTGGCATCGGCATCGTTCTTCACTTTATCCGCGGCAGCGGTGAGACGCTTCATCTCATCGCTTTCCTTGATGGCTCTGGCCAAATCATAAGCTGCGTCATACGTATTCATGACTGCTGCCTCCTTTGAATAAACGTCCACTCTTCTTCAAGAGATGGTGGAAACCCGTCTGCCGGAGTGCTTCCATGGCGACGATCGCGACCGCATTCGACAGATTGAGAGACCGTGCTTCTTCGATCATGGGGATACGGATACAGTCCTCTTCATGTTCCAGAAGAAGCTCTTCAGGAAGACCCTTCGTCTCTTTCCCAAATACAAGGACATCATCCTCCGTATACGAAATATCCGAATACGTTTTGATGGCCTTGGTGGTATTGTAGTAGAAATGATGACCCGCAAGCATGCGCTTCACGGAGTCAAAGTCCGGATGGACATGGACTTCCAGAAGATCCCAGTAGTCGAGCCCCGCCCGCTTCAGGTGCTTGTCATCGATGGAAAAGCCCAAAGGCTCCACCAGATGCAGCACCAGATGCTCTGCTGCGCAGAGCCGGGAAATGTTCCCCGTATTCCCCGGAATTTCCGGTTCTACCAGTACGATATGCATAGGTTTAGATTCCTTTATACGTAATTTTTCCTTAGGGAAGCACTAATTAAATCGTTATCAGATTTCATTCTTGGATTTTTATACAGAGAGAGGAGACATTTGACGCGAATAGCGAGCTATGTAAGGAGAATGCCGACGACACTATGTATAAAAATCCATATGAAATCTGATTCTGCGATTGAATCAGCGTTTCCTTAGATATCAGAATGAGTCAGAAGTAGCTTCCATACCGATCCCGATACCGGTCGGTCTGCTCTTTGGCCGGGTACACCTTGAAGGTCTTCGGCTTGTGGCCTTGATAGGAGATCTGATAGATCGGGCCCACATCCATACCTGTCACCGTGATGCGGTAAATGTTGTCGTGAAATCCATCCGATTTCTGCGGCACCGGAAATCCGATGACCTCGACACCTTCATTGAGTACAAAGGGCGGCTGATAGGTATCCGACGTGTAATTCTTGGGCGCTGTCTCGTCCTCTGTCAAAGGCTCCTTCATTTCCAGCTCGATCGTCATGTCATCGACCACGAAGACATGGCGGATATCATTCGCTCCTGCCATCTGGTACATCCCCAGCGTCACAACGAGCGCGGCAGTGATCGCTTGTATTCTCATAGCTGTTTCCTTTCGTGAGAAAACCCTCTTCTGCACTATTCCTTATTTTAGCACATTCATAAACGATTGCGAAATACTATAAATGCAAAAATCTATGAGTTTTTGTTTGAATCAGATGCCATGCATCCGTCCTTTGAAACCACAAAAAAAGCCGCAGCACTGGCTGCAGCTTTTTTGCTGAACTTATTTTCTTTCTTTGATACGAGCAGCTTTGCCGGAGAGTCCGCGCAGATAGAAGAGCTTCGCACGACGAACGATGCCGCGGCGTCTTACTTCGATCTTTTCCAGACGTGGGGAATGAACGAGGAAGGTTCTTTCTACGCCGACGCCGTAGGAAATACGACGAACGGTGAAGGTTTCACGCAGACCTGCGTTCTTTCTTGCAATAACGACGCCTTCATACATCTGAATACGTTCGTTCTTGCCTTCTACGACCTTTACATGAACTCTGACGGTGTCCCCCGGACGGAATTCAGGAATGTCGTTTCTGAGCTGTTCTTTTTCCAGTGTTTCGATAATGTTCACGATCTTTTCCTCCTATCACACAGGACATTCATGCCGATCGCATTTGGCAGAGGACTGTCCAGACTAACAGTAGCATTGTATCACAGCTTTCTTTCGATTGCAATGATTTTCGCCACGCATTTGGATATTTTAGCATAAATGAGCTTGCGCTTCAAGAGATCGGGGATAAGACTAAATGACTGGGAGACTTCAGACATCTGATTTCCGACTGGTGACTAGTGACTGGTGACTTACATCCCCCTTTCGAGCATACGCTTTCCGTCACGCAGATCTGCGATTTTATGGCACCGCGCTATGAATTTGTGGATAGAGATATTCTCGTTGCCTGCGCCATGCTGCATGATGTCGGGAAGATTATGGAGCTTTCCGATTTCCCCGAAAACGATTATACCGACGAGGGGCAGCTTTTGGGGCATATCTTCATCGGGGCGGAGCTGATTCGGGATACCGCGGCGAAAATCGAGGGTTTCCCCCAGAAGCTTGTCATGCTGCTGATGCACTGCATCCTTTCCCACCACGGCGAGCTGGAATATGGCTCTCCCAAGGTGCCCGAAACCATCGAGGCCTTTATTTTGCACTGCGCCGATAACATGGACGCAAAAACGAAGATGTTCGAGGAAATGCTTGCCGCAGACAACACACAGGGCAGCTGGGCGGGGTATCACCGTATGCTTGCCAGAAATATTCGTAAGAGTGATTATAAATGATAGAAAGAGAAACCATATCCGCGCACGAAATCAATAAATATGACTACTGCCCGTATCAGTGGTATTATGAACGGCTCTACGGCAGGGTGGAGCTGCGGCGGCTTTATACAGAGAGAAACGCACGCCTGCATTTAGAGGATAGCCTGAGTGCCAACTTCCGTAAGGGCGAGGGCTATCATCAGAGAAGCTATTTTCTGCTGCGTCTGCGGCGAATGGTCTGGAAGCTTGCCGTGCTGCTGTTTGCGGCGGCGGACGGCGTGGTGAGCGAGGCGGAGGCGGGCTATGGGAACGCCTGCAACGCACCTTTACCAGGTTGATAAGGCTCTTCACATCTTTCTTTACCTGGTCCAGGCCGCACAGGCTGGCCAGTTGAGCCAGTAGCTCGTCC
>OQVT01002231.1_pt1 | contig 12461 bp, 9 predicted proteins | sample 1691561 | NCBI WGS metagenome assembly OQVT01 (sample SAMN03418260, study PRJEB22391) | human gut metagenome | biome: human-gut; feature: organic feature; material: feces | host: Homo sapiens | place: Tanzania | collected 2013-01 | reverse complement strand
GCATATAGGAAGGACTGGGACTCCTTGCCGGAGAAGAGCCAGCGATTCGGAGAGGATGTGGATTGAGAGGTCGCTTCGACAGGCTCTGCGACCGGTGGAGGTGTGATCCGCTTGCCGAACGGGTAGTAGTCGCTGGCCTCGACGACAGTACCGGTGTCGCCGTCGATGACGGAGCGGACACTGCCGAGGTGGTCACAGAGGTGGATGAGCGGCCTATAGGAGACCGTGCCGGCGGCGGAGGTCTCACGTACTATCCTGCCGGCGGAGGTCAGGGCGCAGTCAAGGGTTATAACCGGAGAGTCTGATTGACCTGCGGTCTGGGTGTATATCAGGGAACCTCTGTACTGGTAGCCGTTGCCGCCGCCGTCCAACGCGCGCAGTTTCGTGCCGTCAGCAAGATACTCATACTCAGCCAGCGTCGTCCCGCCGGATGAGATGCGCCTTGTCAGGTTCTGCTCATTGTACACGATGTCGAGCCCGGAGAGACCTTCATGGGTCATGTTGCCGTTCGCGTCGTGAGTGTACTGGCCTCCGCCACCAGACGCGCCAGTGTTGGAGATGCCACTCAACAAGTTGCCGTCGTACGAATACGCCAACCTCTCCTCTGGGGTTGCAGCGTTCCCCCCGTATCTGGTCAAGGTCAAGGCATTACTGTTCCTGTCATAAGTGATGGACCGCTCACTGAATGAATTGGTTTGCGCGCCACCGGCAAATCTCCGCGCGTCCGTCAGACGGCCAACGCCATCGTATGATAACGACCAGGCGTTTGTCTCAGCTCCCGCACCGTGATTCCATTCCCACTCGGAAATGCCCCCATTATACTTCGGGACGGATCCAAGTGTCGGCTCCTGATACCGGAGAGTCATGCTGAACACACTGGAATTCAATCCGGTCAACTGGTCACGAATATTATAGGACAGGGTCTCAGTCAATGTTGACGGATTAGCCTCTGTGCCATATATCCGCCCTGTCATCCGGCCTATCTCATCATACCCATAGGACACGGACTGCGACCTGCCGTTCAGCGATGTCGTCTCCGAGACCAGTCTCTCCTGTCCGTCATAAGACCTCACTGTGACCAGCGAATCAATGCGGCCATCCGGAAGCGCGACCGTTTCCCTTGTCATAGACGGCTTGCCCGTGAAAGTAAGGGACTGATGAATATGCCCGGCCCCGCCAAGCGCCTCCTTGCGGTGGCTCTGGATCAGGCGGCCCTGGTAGTCGTAATAGAATGACGATACCGTCTTGGACGTCGGGTCGGTCAGGGAATAGACGGCGGTGCCTGTCAGAAGCCCTTTGCACCTGTCAGATCCGACGACAGGTATCCCGTAGTTGGACAGCGTGTCACAAGACAAGACCTGTTTTGTGTCAGATGTCACAAGGTCATCCATAAACAAGTAATCATCGTAGTAGCTGACGGACTGCGGACGGCAATATGGCAGAACAGGGATATTTCCTTTATCGTACCTATAAATGATTGGATCGCAGCCTGGCAACCCCTTGCTGACACACTGTCCTTTTTCGTCATATATTACGTTTAGTGAGGTGTAAATAACAACCTGCATCATTTCATAATAAGTTAATATTCAAAGGATTCCTTGTTATCCGTTTATCAATTGATGCAACTATTTTTTCAATATCATTTAGTTGTTCAAAGGTCGGCGATTCATTCAACGCTATATGAGGCACATAGTTTTTCTCGTCCGCCACACCATTGATTGTCCGTGACAGCGACGGTCCTGTGGACAGGCTCCAACCGTCACCGAGCCAGTGGCTTGAGCGCATATTAGGCTTAAGCCCTGATGCGTGATAATTCAAGGTTATCGGAATCCGTATGTCACCGTCAACAATCTCATATAGCGGAATGCTTGTTTTTACCAGACCGTTGCACAAATCCACAGGATAGGTGATGTACTTGGTAAGCTCGGAAGCGACAGGAGAAGGAGGAATGACGCTCGAATGCGTAAGTTCCGGAATCTGGGCAAAGGCTTGTGCGAAGACAAGCAACAGATGTGACACGATGATGAGAATGGCCTTTTTCATGATGTTAGTTTTATGTTTCCTGGTTATCGTTTGTCGCTTTGATGGTGAACTGGCTACAAGATACGAATTATTTCAATACTACATACGACAGTTTATGAAAAATTTCCCATTCTGCAATAGGTGGAAATCGGAAGGGGCCCTCAACAATATCATGGCACATAAGTATCTGACAGTGTGAGACATCGCACACTATACTGGTATTCAAATCCGCACTGGGACATACTATCATATCCCTAATTATCAGCAAGTTATCCGCCACGGAGATTCAGACGGAGAGCCAGACGGGGAACCATCCTAAGGCAACCTGACACCTTATGCAAAATACTCGTCCTTGAAGTTGACGAGATAGACCTTGTCGGTGGCGCGGGTGAGGGCGGTGTAGAGCCATTTGAGGTCATCGACTGTGAGTTCGTCCTGCCAGAAGGGGTTGTCGATGAAGACGCAGCTCCACTGGCCGCCCTGGCTTTTGTGGCAGGTGATGGCGTTGGCGTACTTGAGCTGGAGAGCGTTGTAGTAAGGATCCTCACGAACGGCCTCGTAGCGTTTTTTCTTGGTCGGGATGTCGGCGTAGTCTGCGTTCACACCGTTATAAAGCTGGTTCTGCTGCTCGTAACTCAAGGATGCGGACTCGGACTCAAGGGTGTCCAGACAGACTTTCGCGACGATCTCGGTGTCATCGTAGTCCGGGAATGAAAGGCGGGCATCGGCGAAATGGAGGCCGTAACGTTCCTCGAAATTCTTGATTGACACGAGTTTGGCGATGTCACCGTTGGCGATGTAGTCCATACACTTGACACCTTTCAGGAACTGGTAGCAGTTCTTCACTATCATCAGTTTCTCGCCACGGACCAAGCGCTCCTCATCATAGAAGACCTGGGCCCGGATGCCGGCATTGTAGCGGTTCGCGCGCTTGTTGGAACGGCAAAGAACCACCGCGTCGTCTTTTGAATATTCAGAAAAATACGCTGAGTTAAGGGTGTCGATGAGCTCGCCGCCGGTTATCCTCACGATGTCATCGAAACCGTCAACGGTCAGACCCAACTCATCAGGAGTGTACATCCCGTCACCGTAGAGATCCGAGGCAATCAACTCACGTAATTTCGTGGCGTTGAACAAGATACCTGATTCTTTTTGCTGGCGTACGACCTCGGTCAGGCTACTGTAACAGACTCCACCGAAACCGTCCATATATTCCTTCGCCAAAGCGGGTGAGGCGTCCATTCCGACAGGAGGCAGCTGGGCTGAATCGCCGATCATTATCAAGCGGCAGTCGTTGCCGGCGCGGACATATTCAATCAAATCCTTCAGAAGGTCTCCGGTACCAAATTGGGTCGTGCCTTGCCTTTGGGCATCGTCTATGCCTATCAAGGAGACCTCATCCACGATGAAGAGTTTGTGGGAGAGCTTGTTAGGGGCTAATGAGAACTGGCCGAAGCCGTCATCGCCGATAGATTTCTGGCGGTAGATGCATTTGTGGATCGTGCGGGCAGGCTTGCCAGCGTACAGGGATAGGACTTTCGCGGCGCGGCCGGTGGGGGCGAGGAGGTAGCATATTTCCTCATATTCATCGGACGCTTCCGACACAGTCGCTTCGACAGTATGTACCTTAGGTCTCAAATCATCAAACGCCCTGATCACCGCCGCGATCGCCGAAGTCTTTCCCGTACCAGCATACCCGTTAACCACCAGAATATCAGCGTCATCACAAGTAACAAAATCCGCAATCTCCCGGAACAACCGATCCTGATCCTCCGTCCCATCATAAGGAAAATTATCCTTGAAACGCTTATAGAAAAACTCCCCCCTGTACATAGCCTCTACTTGTTTCTCCGGCTGAAAATCATCATCACAACAGCCAGAATCGGATAGATCTCGACACGTCCGAGGAACATGTCAAGCGTGTAGATGAACTTGAGGGAGGATGGCTCTCCGTTATAGCTGTAGATTGAGCCGAGCTGGTCCACCGAAAGTCCAACATTGCCAAGGGACGAGAGTATCGCCGTGAATGACTGGTTGTTGTCAGGGTCGAGCGTGAGGCAGGCCGCGAGCGAGATGATCACCACAAGGCCGTAGAGGGCGATGTAGAGGATGTGCGGGGCGATGTCGTTCTGCCGGATCACCCTGCCATTCACCCTTATATCTTTGACGGACGCAGGATGCAGAACCATCCTCAACTGGTACTTAACCTCTTTGCACAGAAACATCATCCTGTCGGACTTGATGCCGCCGGTGGTGGAGCCGGCCATGCCGCAACATACTCCCATAAGCACCAGTATGGTGTCCGAAAGAACAGGCCAGGAGCTGTTGTCAGCGATGCTGAACCCTGTCGTCGAGGCAAAGCTCATGACGTGGAAGAAGCCGGAGAGGAAGGAGCGCCCCCAGGCCTCCTCGAACCCGTGTGCCTTGATCGAGATCGACACGATCACCCCCGCCACAACCATCATGGAAAGATAGAACTTGAATATCTCGTTCTTGAACGGCTTGAGGGATCTTGTCACGACAGCCACGAAGATCATTCCGAAATGGACGGATGAGAGTACCATGAAGAGCATCGTGATAAGGTCGATCGTGATCGAGTCATAGGCACCGATGGAGGCGTTCCTGGTGCTGAAGCCGCCTGTCGCCACGACGCTCATCGCATGGTTGATCGCGTCGAAAGGACTCATCCCGGCCATCACATAAAGCAGGAACGAGGCTGCGGTCAATCCAAAATAGACATAAGTGAAGATATAGACTGTCTTGTTCGCGCCGGATCTGTACTCCCTCTTGGACAAGGACGAAAGCTCAAGGGTAGTCAGCCTCAACCTCATCTGAGACGAACTCGGGATGATCAGCAGCAGGAAGACCACGACTCCCAAGCCTCCGATGAAGTGCGTCGAGGAACGCCAGAACAGCAGGCTGTTCGGCAGCGCCTCAACGTTGTCAAGGATTGTCGAGCCGGTCGTCGTGAATCCGGAAACACTTTCAAACCAGGCGTTTATGATCGTGAACGGACCTCCCCAGAGCGCATACGGAAGCATGCCGAAGATGAAGGACAGCAGCCAGGACAGCGCGATGATCATGTAGCCGTCCTTAAGGGTGATGCCAGCCGATTTCCTTACGAATATGAACGGGAACACACCGACGGTGAAGGTGATCGTGAAGCTGATCATCAGGGCGGCGAGGGCACTGTCATTGCCGTTCGCCACAGAGACCAGAATGGACAGGAACATGAACAGCGCACTGACAAGCAGAGCGTAGCCAACGTTTCTGGATATCACCTTGATGTTCATTTGGATATTCTTTAATTATTATTATGAGCGGAGCCTGTCGAAGCGACCTTGGCCCGCAGGTTGGCCACCCTCTTGCGCAGCATCTGATTCTCCCCCGTCAGTTCCGTGATGCCGTCGTTAAGTTCCGCCAGCTGGTCATCCCCCTCGAAGGAGTAGGAGTATTTCTTGTTGTAGGATCTGTAGTTGTTCAGCCCGGAAAGCATCCTGTAGATAGGATTCACATAGAACACCAGCAGGAAGAACAACAGCATCAGCACAAGCAGCAGCCCGACACCCACAGCCACAGCACCCGGAATGATGCTCCTGTAGAACCCCCTCTGGAACGTCAGGGAGTTCTTCTTCAGGTCATCGTAGATTGCCTCGTTGAGCACATCAATGTAGTGGTTCAGCCTCCTGAACTTGGGCTGAAGCCTGTCGAAGTACCAAGCCCTGGTGTCGATGAAGTCCGACAGCATCACGTCGTTCAGTTCCAGCGAAGTCAGCATGTAAGCTGAATACGCATAGACAACAGAATCAGTCAGCGGGACCATCTTGTCGGAAGTCAAGGAGTTGCGAAGCGAGTCGCAATGCCCCATGAACTCCTTCTGATGGAAGTCCGGAAGAGTGTTGACCGAGTTGTCACCGATCAGGGCCAGAAGATCCAGATTGTACTTGTTCGTGACTTCGGACAATTTCTGCGCGACATTGACGCTCCTGATGTTGTCCGCGATGAGATCCGACACATAGTTGCTCATCCTATAGTACTCCATGATGGAGATCACACTGGAGACAAGCAGTGTCACGGCTATCGCGCTGAGGCTCAGCGTCAGCTTCATCCTCATCGTGAGCTTGAACTCCTTCATTCTGTCCGCAAGTTTCCTAAACATTTCCTGACTGTCTGTTTAACCTGCAAACTTACACAAAAATCACGACAAAAGAAAAGTCCTGCGTCAAGCACATTGCCGGCAGAGTGTGAAACAATATTACATTGTAAAACATTGAAGGGTTATCCCTTGACAATCTGAAAAAATTTCTTTATCCTTGCGATGGTAATATATTATTGAAAGAAAGAAGTAAAAGCAAGCATCTTTTCCCTAAAAGGGATGCTTGCTTTTTGCTTTTTTTGTCCTATACCGAGGGGGTACTACAAACAAGAACGGCTTGTTCTCTGTTTTTATTCACATTCTACGGAACGGCCAGAGGAGCATAAACAGGCAATATCGTTCTCGTCGCAGTGAAATTTCATCATGACAAGAGCATTATGGCGCAAAAACACACTTCTCGCCAACTAACCGCTCCTGCGCAATGATCTGTATGTCAGGAGCTTGATTTCCATCTTAGTCATACAATAAGACAGGGTGTGGCAGAAGATTCCAGGCTTATGCTTCGGGTGAAAAAGTGGCTTTCCTTCCCGGCACCAATCAGGAATGTTACCTCACGCCGATTTCATCGTGAATTTACGAAACGCTTTCAGCCCAAAGCCTGATAGAAGCGTCTTGAGGGCACATTGACGTGAAAATCTTGTATTCCGGGTTTCGAGTTTTTCAGCCCGATCAGACCTCTGTGGGCATAGGAACATTATGTGGCTGAAAGCATTTTGTAAAATCTTGACTGTCCGCAAGTGGCTTTTGCGGGACGATACTGATTCCGTACATTTCCTGTCTTGCAAAACAATTGGAGACCATTCTTCCAGGTATGAAAAACTATGCGCACCTGAAACATCAACCATCTGATTACTATCGACTTAACATTTTAGGTGCGAGTGTATTCGCACACCTAGGAGTCGATGCCCGCGGTACAGGGCGTTCTATTGGTGTTCCGAACTTCCAGGTGCGAGAAACCATGCGCACCTGAAACATCATCGGCTTGACGAACAATATGTTACTCTTCCAGGTGCGAATATGTTAGCGCACCTGAGTGTTTTTGGCATATTATGGAATAGGCTGCGAAGCCTCGGAGCCGCGCTATGTGCCTTGTTAATCTTAAAGGCACTATATGCCGTTAAAAAACACAATTATCGGCTGCCCGCGATCATCCGGACGTTGGTGCGATACGGAAAAAGATAGCCAACAGACCAGAACTCCCAATGATGAAAGTTGGTCAACAGGCATATAGTTTCCTTTTGTTTTTACCTGAACACTTCCACGCTTGCCTCGGATCTGGCCATTGGAGTGGTACCACCATAGACTACGTGCAATTGCGAGGGCTTGGCTCCTGAATATTTTGACCAGTATTTCAGTCCATCCAGGAACGATTCATTGAATGTCTCCGCTGACTTTATCTCAAACGCGTCCTCTTTGTCACTATCTCTGTAGATCAGGTCCACTTCATTGCCGGCACTGTCTCTCCAAAAAGAAACCGAAGGCTCTATTATTCCTTTATTGAAATCATTTTTGATAAAGTCTGCCACAACCATATTCTCAAAGAGATTCCCCCTAAGATAATGAGTGTTCATTTGGGTCTCAGTTTTTATCTCAAGAAGAGAAGCGGCGAGTCCCGTGTCATAGAAGTACAGTTTCGGAGTCTTCACCAGGCGCTTTGAATAATTTTTATGGTCTGGCTTAAGAAGGAATATGATATAGCTTGATTCCAGAATTGAGAGCCAAGAGTCAACTGTGGGCACAGATATTCCGCAATCATTTGCCAGTGAAGACTTGTTCAGAAGCTGTCCGGTTCTTGCCGCGCAAAGTTTAAGAAATCTGGTGAATTTGCTCAATCGCATTGACTATGAAAAATACGATGTGACTTGTCTTGTTCTGCGGGATTCTTTGGACTTGGCGGACAGAATGCCGCCGGAGTGCAGACTTATCGTTGCGGACAGGCAGCACCCGGTTACATTCGGCGAAGCGTATAAGTACAAAAGAATGTACAACCTGATGGAAGAACCACAGCACGCCACAAAGCTTCGCCGGTTTATATGGAAGGCGCTTTGCGCTTTTCTGCGCGCGCCGGAGGCGCGGCTTTATGCCGCATATGTGAAGAAACAGCTTGGCGAAGAGCATTTCGACACGGCGATAATTTACAGCGATCGCGTGGCGGAAACCGCTGTGCGCGCTGTTAATGCGGATAAATTCCTGATGTTCTACCACCACGGAGCAATGCGCCGCGAATACCACGATACATACGGCTATAAAAAAGCGGAGAAAATCATTGCGGTATCGGAGCTGCTTGCGGAAAAACTGAAAAAATGGTTGACAAGCGGCCTGCGGGCGTGTATAATATCCCTTGTCAGCAACGCACGGCGCGGCTGACAGAACCGAATATTGGGGATTTGCATAGTGGTAGTGCGGTAGACTCTGACTCTACTTGTGGGAGTTCGATTCTCTCATCCCCAACCAGAAAACCGCAGTCTCAACTGGCTGCGGTATTTTCGGGGCATAGCGCAGTTGGTAGCGCGCCTCGTTCGGGACGAGGAGGCCGTGGGTTCAAATCCCGCTGCTCCGACCAAAAAAATGCACGTTGATTCGCTAAGAATTTTCGTGCTTTTTTCTTTATTCGGCAGAATGACGAGCTGGTTTTGAAAAAGTGCCAAAAATTATTTCAGGCGCAGACAGGAAATCTGTTGGAGGCTGACTCTGACAGACTTTTTTGTAAAGCTGAACGAGGAAAATGTCGAGGACAGTTCCACCGGGTGGTGGGACTGTCTTTTTTTGTGTGGCTGCTGGCAAGCAGAAGTTGACGCCAGATTGACAACTTATTCGAGCATGGGGGATCGGCTGGGACGTTTCTCCTTAAAATAAGCGTGTTGTTGAAAAGAAACGCTTCATGCAATGTTTTTATCTGAGAAAACCCGCTCTGTTTATATTGATTTCCCTCTGCATCCATGATAAAATAACAGGAGAATTCGTACAATTATGTCGAAAATGATTGCAATGAAAGCTACCCTTACGGAGATCTGAATACTCCTTGTGTCAGCTGTATGGCAGATAGTTATAAACGGAGCCGATGATTGGCTTGACAAAAAGTGCCCGGAAGAAGTCAGGCAAAAACAGTAATTGCATCATAACTTCAGAACGAGCGGAAAAGTTGGAAAAGATAGGAATTATGTGGGATACTATGGAGCAAAAGAAGGGCAATCGGCCATGAAGAAGGTTTTGCTGATCGCAACAACACGGCTTACCATGGACGGTTTGACAGAGATCCTGCTCCGGGTAGCCCGCATAGCGGCACGGGAATATTTGGTGGGCTTTGCACTGGGTGAAGGCTGCAGTGCGGATATCCAGCCGCAGCTGGAAGCGATCGGCAGCGTATATCAGCTGCCTTCCCGTAAAAAAAAGCTGCCCTGTTATATGGCCGCACTGGCAGCATTGGTCAAGAAAAAAGGCTATGAAGTTGTGCACATCCACGGCAACAGTGCCACGATGGCATTTGACTTGCTGGCTGTATGGGCTGGCGGCGCGACAGTGCGCATTACGCATTGTCATAACTGTGCGCACCAGCCTGCCCTTAAGCAAGCGACCCTTGGCAGACTGCTGAACCGTTTGGTTACGGATCCGGTGGCGTGTTCGCGTGCGGCGGGAGAGATGCTATATACCCGGCCATTCCGGGTGCTTGTCAATGGAATAGACTGCGAGCGTTTTTCTTTTTCCCCGTCCGTACGAGAACAAATGCGGGCGAAATTGGGGCTGCAGGACTGCTTTGTGGTTGGCCACATTGGCCGTTTCAGCCAGCAAAAAAATCATACCCGGCTTTTCCGCATCTTCAAAACAGTCTTGCAGCAAAAGCCACAGGCAAGGCTTCTGCTTTGCGGCCAAGGCGAGAATTTCGAACAATCTCAGCAGGAAGCCAAGGCGCTTGGCATTGCGGAGATGGTGCTGTTTTGCGGTAATGTGAATAGGCCGGAAGATTATCTGCAGGCGATGGATGTATTTGTGATGACCAGCCTGTTTGAGGGATTGCCCATTGTGGGTGTAGAAGCGCAGGCCAGCGGTCTGCCCTGCATTTTTGCTGACACGATCACGCAGGAAGTGAAGATCCTGCCGCAGACTCAGTTCCTCGCACTTACACAGCCTGATGAAGCATGGGCAGAGCGTATTGTCCAGACAAAGCCGATGGAACGCAGCCTTGCGGGACATTGCGTAGAGAGTGCTGGATTTGCAGAAGAAAATCTGGACAGGCAGGTCTGTGCGCTGTATGGAATGGAGGAACATCATTTTGCGAATATCAGTGGTCGTGACCACCTATAACGGAAAAATGCATCTGGAAAAGCAGCTTTTGTCGTTGTTGCAGCAGGAGCGTGCACCAGATGAGGTGCTGATCTTTGATGATGGCTCCACGGATGGCACAATTGAGCTGGTACAGAGCTTCATCCGCAAGAATTGTCTGGAGAGCTGGCAGTTTTATGTCAATGCCAAGCGCAAAGGCTGGAAGCAAAACTTTATGGAGGGTCTGCGAAAAGCCGCAGGGGACATTCTTTTCCCTTGCGACCAGGATGATATCTGGTACCCGAAGAAGCTTGCAGAAATGACTGCAGTGATGGAACAGCACCCGGAAATCAAACTCCTTGCCTGCGATTACCGTGTGCTCTACGAGCCCGGAGCCCTAAAAGCAACGGTTTACAAGAAAACACCTGCAGAAATGCAGGGCCTGATTACAAGATATGGATTTACCAGACATTTCTTTATGAACCCTTATCCGGGCTGTACTTATGCGGTGCGGCACGACTTTTTTGATGCGGTCAAAGAGCTGTGGTTTGATGGTTCGCCCCACGACGAATTTCTATGGCTTATGGCCGCAGTGCAGGACGGCGCATGGTTTTACAACCGTGTGCTGATGGATTATGTGCGGTATTCCGATAATGCATCCGGGGTGCGCTACAAAGATGTTGCCCTGCAAAAAGAAAACCTGCGCTATATCCAAAAACAGCTTTGTGCCCTGCAATCTTTTGCGGCAGAGCACCCGGATGCCGTGCCGGTAGAACGCAGAAAAATGCTTGCTGCGGCGCAGATCTGGTGTGCAAAGCGGCAGAAGCTCATGGAAACACGCAATTTATTCCGCTGGCTGGCACTGGCACCGTGGTGGGGGTACTACAATTCACCAAGAAACTGCCTGAGTGATTTGTGGCTGGTGGTGTTTGGGAGTTTTCAACGTCGCAGAAATTAGAACTGCCAAAGGAGAAAAAATTGAGACGACTTGGAGTTTTTGTATTTTATGATCCTCAAGGAGTTGTAGATGATTATGTAGTGTTTCTTTTGGCATCGATGCGAAAGGTTTGTACGGAGATTGTGACCGTTTGCAATGGCTTCCTGACAGAAGAAGGACATGATCGGCTTTCCCAATGGAGTGAAACCATTTTTTGTAGAGAAAACACCGGGATGGATGCCGGAGCATTAAAAGACTTTTTCACAAATCTTCGGTCAAGAGAGTATTGGAACACATTTGATGAGCTGGTCTGGTTCAATGATACCTGCTATGGCCCTCTAGTGCCGATAGACAAGGTCTTTGAGGAGATGAAGCAGCGTGAGCCTTGCGACTTTTGGGGAATTACCATCCATGCAAGGTCTAATGCTAAATGGCCAGGAAGTAAACAGCCCGGAATTGCTGAACATTTACAATCATATTTTATTGTAATACGGCAACCATTGCTCCAGGATGAGCGGTTTTATCTATTTTGGAAGGATATGAAGATATCCGATAATTTCAATCTCACGGTGTCAAATTATGAATTGTCTCTAACCAAAACGTTTGCATCATGGGGGTATATTTACGCTGTTTTTTGTGATACCAGAAAGCTGGATACGAATCCGAATTGCGTTTGCAATCCAACAGCTGATGCAATGTATCGGCTGGTAAGCCAGTATCACTGTCCCTTTGTTAAACGCAAAAATTTTATTCGAACAAATGCAGAAGCCACAGTCTCCACCAATGGAGAGCAAGTCATGCGGTCCATGAGCTACATCCGCAGCCATACCACATATGATACTGCACTGATCTATCGGAATCTTATGCGGCTGTACGATCAGGAATTGTGGAAGGGAAACCTATGCCTGAACTTCACTTTGCCTTCAGAATATTCTGCCAATGACCCGACTCCGCCTGCATTGATCCTGGCAGAACTTGATCATGAAGATTCGATTCACGAGCTGTCCGAGAGCCTGTGCAGCCTTTCTGAATCTTGCGATTTGAATGTTGTAACACGTGTTGTGATTTAGAAGCCAGTTCGCGGAT
>OQVT01002229.1_pt1 | contig 12471 bp, 8 predicted proteins | sample 1691561 | NCBI WGS metagenome assembly OQVT01 (sample SAMN03418260, study PRJEB22391) | human gut metagenome | biome: human-gut; feature: organic feature; material: feces | host: Homo sapiens | place: Tanzania | collected 2013-01 | reverse complement strand
AGGTATGGTCGGATGCAAACAACCAGGATGGAAAGCGTACAGGAGAAGTAAAGGTGCGCCTGCTTGCAAACGGCGAACCGGTAGAAGGCAAGGAAGAAATCCTGAATGCGGAAAACAGCTGGAAGTGCACATGGAGCGATTTACCGAAGTATGACAGTAATAATAAAGCCATCCAGTACACAGCAGAAGAAGTAAGTGTACCTGCAGGATATGACGCAGAGTACAGCTACGTAGCTGGAAAGAGCACCACGATTACGAATACGCACACACCGGAACTTACGGAAGTGAGCGGAAGCAAGGTATGGGATGATGCGAATAACCAGGATGGAAAGAGACCGGAAAGCATTACGGTAAATCTGCTTGCAAATGGAGAAAAGATTCAGAGCAAGACAGTAACACCGGATGGAAGTGGAAACTGGAGCTACACATTCAAAGACCTGCCGGTATATGAAGATGGAAAGACAATCAGCTACACGGTAAGTGAAGACGCAGTAAGCGGCTACACAACAGAGGTAGAAGGAACCACCATCAAGAATACGCATACACCGGAGATAACGGAAGTAAGCGGAAGCAAGGTATGGGATGATGCGAACAACCAGGATGGAGTAAGACCAGACAGCATCACGGTAAACCTGCTTGCAAACGGAGAAAAGGTAGATTCCAAGGTAGTAACGGAAGCAGACAACTGGAGCTACACATTTGATAACCTGCCAGTATATAAGGATGGAAGTAAGATTACCTATACCGTAAGTGAAGAAGCAGTAAGCGGCTACACAACCAAGGTAGAGGGAACCACGATTACGAACAGCTACACACCAGGAAAGACGAATCATGAAGTAGTCAAAGTATGGAATGATGCGAACAACCAGGATGGAAAGAGACCAGAGAGCATCAAAGTACAGCTTTATGCAGACGGAGAGAAATACGGAGACGAAGTAGAGCTGAATGCAGGAAATAACTGGTCGTACAACTGGACCGGACTGGATGAGAAGAAAGCCGGCCAGAACATCGTATATACGGTACAGGAAGTAGGAAGCGTAGAAGGCTACACCTTAGTATCCACAGTCAATGAGACGAAGGTAACAACGATTACCAACGAGCATACACCGGAAGTAGTAAGCATCGGTGGAACAAAGACCTGGAATGATGCACAGAATCAGGACGGAAAGAGACCTGAGAGCATTACAGTAAGACTGTATGCAGACGGAAAGGAAATCCAGACGAAGGAAGTAAGCGGAAGCGGAGAGAGCTGGAGCTACACGTTTGATAACTTACCGAAGTATGCAGCTGGAAAAGAAATCGTTTACACCGTAAGCGAGGATGAAGTAAAGGAATACACAGCAGCCCAGGACGGATATAACTTCACGAACACGCATGAACCGGAAGTAGTAACAATTGAAGGAACAAAGACGTGGAACGATAACAATGATGCAGAAGGCGTACGTCCGGAGAGCATTACCGTAAATCTGGTTGCAGATGGAAAGATTGTTAAGAGTATTGAAGTAACCGCAGCAGACGGATGGAAGTACAGCTTTACAAATCTTCCTAAGTATAAAGATGGTAAGGAAATCACTTATAAGGTAGAGGAAGAAGCAGTTCGCGATTATACATCAACGGTAGAAGGATATGATATCATCAATGATTACACACCTGGTTATACCGGCATTACGGTAACGAAGGTATGGGATGATGCAGACAATCAGGATGGAGTAAGACCGGATAGCATTGAAGTACAGCTTTATGCAGGACTTCTTAAGCGTGGTGACGTAGTTGTCTTAAGTGAGGATAACAACTGGACATATACCTGGGATAACCTGCCGGCGAAGAAGTTTGGTTTGAATGTAACCTATACCGTAAAGGAAGTAACTGATCTTGGAGATGCATATGTATCTACTCAGGATGGAACAACAAGCATTATTATTAAGAATACCCATACACCGGAAACTGTAAAGATAGAAGGTGAGAAGTATTGGGATGATAATGACAACCAGGATGGAATCAGACCGACTGAAATTACCGTAAATCTGTTGGCAGATGGAGAAATTGTTGATACCAAGACCGTAACTGCAGCAGATGATTGGAAATATAGCTTTACCGATCTTCCTAAGAATAAGCGTGTCGATGGAGTGACAAGCGAAATCGTTTATACGGTTCAGGAAGTTGCAGTAGAAGGCTATGAGACCATTCAGAAAGATGAAGGTTATGATATTACGAACTTCCATACTCCGGAAACAATTGACATTGAAGGAGAAAAGATTTGGGAGGATAACGAGAATCAGGATGGAGTAAGACCTGACAGCATTACCGTAAATCTGTTTGCAAATGGAGAAAAGGTAGATTCCAAGGTAGTATCTGAAGCAGATAACTGGAGCTACAAGTTTACTGATTTGCCGAAGTTTGCTAATGGTGTTGAAATTACTTATACCGTAATAGAAGATGCGGTTGAAAATTATTCAACAAGTTATGATGGATTTAGTGTTATCAATAGCTATACACCTCAGAAGACCAGTAGGACAGTAGTTAAGGTTTGGGATGATTTAGGAAACAGTGACGGTCGTAGACCTACTTCCATTTCCGTTCAGTTATATGCGGATGGAGAACCATACGGAAGTCCGGTAATCCTGAGCGAATTAACAGGCTGGAGATACACCTGGGAAGATTTGGATGTCAAGAAGGCTGGTAAGGACATTGAGTACAAAGTTTCTGAAATTTCTGTAGTAGATGGATATACAACAAGCTACAGTGATGATACCTTTGTAATCACAAATACCAGAAGAGTAGAATCTACACCTACCCCGGCACCGACACCTACTCCTGGAAATAATCCTACACCAGATCCGACGCCGGAAATTACACCGGGAACAACGCCTGGTACACCAGTACCGACACCTCCTAGTCAGCAGGTACTTGGAGCAAGAAGAGTCAGTGGAAATGCCGTACTTGGAGCAAGAAGAGGTTCTGACTTCGCTGTACTTGGTAAGAGAAGAAGACCTCAGACAGGTGACAGCATGGCACTTATCCTTTGGATTCTTGCATTGGCTGCCGCAGCAGGTGGTACAGCAGTATCTGCAGTAAAAGTAAATCAGACTAGAAAACGTAACAAATAAGGAGCAGATAAATGTACAAAAAATTGATACTGTTACTTGCGACAGGAGTGATTGCAATTCAGTTATGCGGATGTGGAAGCAATAAACAGGAATCAGTTGAACAGGAATCTGTAAAGCAGGAATCAGCAGTGGAGAAATCCGCTGCTGATTCTGAAGATAATAGCTCAGATTCCGGATTAACTGCACTTGTTCCGGTAAGTCCATCCCAACAGTATGATGATGGTGAAGCGTTTGTATATGAAAAAGCCGAAATTTCCTGTGATCTTCCGAAAGGATTTAAACCATATGCAGGTGATGAAGGAATTTATGTGTATAAGAGCTATCCGAAGGATTTATCGACAATAAGCTATGTGATTTCCGAGGGTAGTGAAGATGTGACACAAAAAACGCAGGAAGAATATGCAGAAGCTTTAGAGGCGGACTTTTATACCACATATGGGGATGATGTTCCGGTTACTATCGAACAGTATGATAAGATAAAGGTGGACGGAAGACCCGGACTTAAAATACGGCTTCATTACCCATTGAAAGGTACAGATTATGAACAACTGATTTATACCTTCTTTAATGGCGATGAAACACACATTTTATCTTTTACCCAGGAGGTTGGAAACGGCTGGATGGAAGAGTTTGAAAAATGCGGTGAAACAATTCAATTTATAGCTACAGAATAAAACAGAAACGACTGTCATTTCGACAGTCGTTTTTTGATGGATTAAGTCGCAATATTGATATGGAGTTTTTGGATAAATAATGTTATACTAATAAAGTATTTCATAAGGTTACCAAGGATGAAACAGAGGGATAAGAAATGGCGCCTAAGAAGAATCGGATAAGGTTGAAGGGAAGATTGAAGAGATATTTTCAGACATCAGTGTATTTGGGAATTCTGCTGGTGATTGTGAATTGTGTGATTTACTTGCTGGATGTCTCATCAGGATTGCTGGTTACTTGTTTTGCCCTTCTTTATTTTGCTATTATTCTGTCATTACAATTTTACAATAAACCGGTTATTTTGAATGAGCTTGTGAGTTTTGCCACGCAATATGGCCAGATTCAGAAGGTATTATTGCGTGAGCTGGAAATCCCTTATGCAATTTTGGATGAGGAAGGCAGAATTATCTGGATGAATACTTCATTTCAGGAAGTGGTTCATAAGGAAAAAGGATATCGCAAGTCGATAACATCATTGTTTCCGGCAATAACAAAAGAAAAATTATCTTCTCCGGAGGAACTTGTTGAAGTTGACCTGGAATACGAAGACAGTAATTACCTTGCAAAAATGAAAAAGATTTCTACAAGGGAAATGGTGCGCAGCAGTTCTCTGATTCAGGGAGAGGACTACGATGGAATGCTGATTGCATTTTATCTGTTTGATGAAACGGCATTAAGACTAGCGTTAAAGGAAGTAGATGACCAGAGTCTTGCAGTAGGTATGATTTACCTTGATAATTACGAAGAAGCCCTGGCAAGTGTCGAAGAGGTACGCCGTTCCCTTTTGATTGCATTAATTGACCGAAAAGTAAACAAGTATATTTCCGCACTGGATGGAATTTGTAAGAAGCTCGAAAAAGATAAATATATGATTGTTCTGCGTAAAAAGTCCATGGAGATGCTTCGAGAGAGTAAATTTGATATCCTGGACGAAGTAAAGACGGTAAATATCGGAAATGAAATGGCAGTAACCATCAGTATTGGTATTGGCCTGGATGGACTTACTTATGCACAGAATTATGAATTTGCAAGAAATGCAATTGATCTGGCTCTTGGCCGCGGTGGCGACCAGGCAGTTGTAAAAACACCGGAAAATATTGTTTATTATGGTGGAAAGAGTCAGCAGGTAGAGAAAAATACACGTGTAAAGGCGCGTGTAAAAGCACAGGCACTGCGTGAAATTATTTCCGGTAAGGAGAATGTGCTTATTATGGGACATCGAATTCCGGACGTGGACAGCTTCGGTGCAGCAGTTGGAATTTACCGTATTGCGACAACACTTGACCGGCGTGCACATATTGTTCTGAGTGATGTCAGTCCATCAATGAAACCGATGATTGATTTATTCAAGAGTCATGAAGACTACGAGGATAATATGATTGTGAACCACCAGCAGGCAATGGAGCTTGCAGGCAGTAATACCGTGCTGGTAATTGTAGATGTAAATCGTCCAAGCATTACGGAATGTCCGGATTTGCTTCGCATGTGTAAATCCATTGTTGTGTTAGACCATCACCGACAGGGAACCGAAAGCATTGAGAACGCTACACTATCTTACGTGGAAGCATATGCCTCCTCAGCATGTGAGATGGTTTCTGAAATTTTGCAGTATATTGGTGAGAGTATCCGTATTACAGCAGAAGAAGCAGATTGTCTGTATTCGGGTATTATGATTGATACCAATAATTTTATGACAAAAACAGGCGTGCGTACCTTTGAGGCTGCTGCATTTTTAAGAAGAAATGGTGCAGATGTTACGAGAGTACGTAAGCTTTTCCGGGAAGACGTGAATGAATATAAAGCAAAAGCAGATGCAGTCAGTCAGGCAGAAATTTACCGGAATTCGTTTGCAGTTTCCACGTGTACCAGTGAAGGCATTGAAAGTCCGACCATCGTGGGTGCACAGGCAGCTAATGAACTGCTGAATATCAAGGGTGTAAAAGCAAGCTTTATTCTCACAGAGTTCCAGAATCAGGTATTTATCAGTGCCCGTTCCATTGATGAAGTGAATGTTCAGGTGATTATGGAACGAATGGGTGGCGGCGGACATTTGAATGTAGCAGGCTGTCAGCTCGAGGGTGTTTCCGTACCGGAAGCAATCGGTATTTTAAAGGGAACATTGGATAAGATGATTGAAGAGGGAGACCTGGTAGTAGAATAGGCACTTGTCAGAATACAATAGAAAAAGAAAGGATGAAAGAACATGAAAGTAATTTTGCTTGAAGATGTAAAGAGCCTTGGAAAAAAAGGACAGATTGTAGATATAAATGATGGATATGCAAGAAACTTTGTACTTCCGAAGAAGCTTGGTGTGGAAGCAAACGGAAAAAATATGAATGATTTGAAGCTTCAGAAGGCAAATGAAGAAAAGGTTGCAAAGGAACTTTTGGAGAGTGCACAGGAATTTGCCAAAGAAATGGAAAAGGATCAGGTTGTGGTATCCATCAAAGCCGGCGAAGGCGGAAGAACATTTGGTTCTGTTTCTTCCAAAGAAATCGCTGTGGCATATAAAGAACAGTGCCATAAGGAAATTGATAAAAAGAAAATTATTCTTCCAGAGCCGATTAAGAGCTTTGGTGTCTATGAGGTGGGTGTAAAGCTTCATCCAAAGGTAACCGGAACACTTAAAGTAAAAGTGCAGGAAGCTTAAAAGTACAGTAAGAGAGGTTAGATGGGAATGCCGGCAACACAGGAAGATTTGCTGAAAAGAGTATTGCCTCACAGTATTGAAGCCGAACAATCTGTAATTGGAGCTATGATTATGGATAAGGAAGCAATTACCGTAGCTTCTGAAATGATTTGTGGGGATGATTTTTACAGCAGGCAGTATGGAGTTGTTTTTGACTCTATGGTGGAATTGAATGATGAGGGGAAGCCCGTAGATTTGGTAACGCTCCAGGACCGTCTGAAGGAGAAGGACGTTCCTCCGGAGGTAAGTAGTCTGGAATTTATCCGTGATTTGGTTACCGCGGTTCCAACCTCCGCAAACATTAAGTATTATGCAAATATCGTAGCGGAAAAGGCAACGCTGCGAAAAATGATTCGTTTAAATGAAGAAATTGCAAATACATGTTATTTGGGAAAAGAAAATCTTGAAGTAATTCTTGAAGATACTGAGAAAAGAGTATTTGAACTGGTACAGCGGCGAAATACCGGTGACTTTGTTCCGATTCGCCAGGTGGTTATGAATGCCATGGACAAGATTGAACTGGCATCCAAGAGCCAGGGAAATGTAACAGGACTTGCAACGGGATTTCTGGATTTGGATTTCCGGACCGCCGGAATGCAGCCTTCGGATTTGATTCTCGTAGCAGCAAGACCTTCTATGGGAAAAACCGCATTTGTATTGAACATTGCAGAGCATATGGCATTCAAATTAAACGAATGTGTCGCAATATTCAGTCTGGAAATGAGTAAGGAACAGCTGGTAAACCGTCTGTTCTCTTTGGAATCAAGAGTAGATTCCCAACACCTGCGTACCGGAAATCTTTCGGATGCAGAATGGGAAAAATTGATTGAAAGTGCCGGTGTCATTGGAAAATCGAAGCTGATTATTGACGATACGCCGGGAATCAGTATTTCCGAACTGCGTTCCAAGTGTCGTAAGTACAAATTGGAACATGATTTAAAAATCATTATCATAGACTATTTGCAGTTGATGTCAGGTTCCGGCAGAGGTTCGGATTCCCGACAGCAGGAAATATCAGATATTTCCCGTTCCCTGAAAGCACTTGCGAGAGAGTTGAATGTTCCGGTCATTGCATTGTCACAGCTTAGCCGTGCCGTGGAACAGAGGCCGGATCACCGACCAATGCTTTCTGACCTTCGTGAATCAGGAGCCATCGAGCAGGATGCCGATGTGGTTATGTTTATTTATCGTGATGATTACTATAATAAAGATACCGAAAAGAAGGGAATTGCAGAGATTATTATTGCAAAACAAAGAAACGGTCCGATTGGTACAGTAGAACTCGTATGGTTACCGGATTATACCAAATTTGCAAATTTGGAAAGAAACTAAATATTTATGATTACAAAAGAGGACGAGCATAGAAGCTTGCCCTCTTTTTGCGTGTACGGTCCGTACACAGAATAGAAGGAAACAGAAAAAGGAGGAATAATGATGCAGACCGAGAAAATTTATATGATTTCAGATGCGGCAAAAAATGTGAAAGTGGAGGCCCATGTATTAAGGTACTGGGAAGAGGAACTTCAACTTCCGGTAAAGAGGAATGAAATGGGACACAGGTTTTATACCGAAGAAGACATTAAGCAGTTTCAGCATATTAAGGAATTAAAGGACCAGGGACTGCAATTAAAAGCAATACGAAGCGTTCTAAAGGGGGAAGTCGGAGAAATCGGAACCAGACATGTTTTAATGGTAAAAAAGGGTGAAGTCCTGCCTGTCACGGAAACAGCAGTGCGTCCGGTAGAAGAAACCGGAGTACAGGAAACACGTGCCGAAAAAAGTATGCGTTTACAACAATTATTACATAGTATGATTGCAGATGCCGTACAAAGTAATAATGAAAATATTTGTCAGGAAATTGTACAGGAAGTTAAGAACAGTGTTTTGAAAGAGCTGGACTATCAGTTCCGGCTGCAGGAGGAACGTGAAGATGAAAGAGAGGCGGGACGTGAGGCGCGGACCGAGGAGCATTATAAGCAGCTGGATTCACTGCTTCGAAATTATACACATAAAAAACGGCAGCCAATCTGGGAAAAGTTAAAAGAAAAAAGAGAGATTCCTTCGTAAGAATCTCTCTTTTTATTCTTAAATTTTATTCTTCAGAAATAGCACCTACAGGGCATCCACCTGCACAAGAACCACAGCTGATACATGTGTTAGGATCGATTTCGAACTTGCCATCTCCTTCAGCAATAGCGCCTACAGGACACTGACCTGCACATGCTCCGCAAGAAATACAAGAATCACCAATAACGTATGCCATATTCATAACCTCCTTCATGTTCTGCGTGAATATATTGATAATAAATTATCAATTCCCTATCATTGTAATATAAAAAGTTTTTTATTACAAGTATAATTTTGATTATAATATGTCTATGTTATGGTGGTATTTTTTTACAGAGCCTCAATCTGAGTCATTAATGCGTTGATGTCCATTCCGTGAACCATAGCAGCTTCTTCAAGTGTTTCTCCCTGAGCAGAAGGACAACCTAAGCAATGCATACCTGCTTCCATAAGAATAGGTGCAACGTTAGGGTTTGTTCTTAATATTTCTCCAATGGTCATGTCTTTTGTGATTTGAGCCATAATGATTCCTCCTATCTGTTTTTCTTTCTATATAAACCTATCATATCCTTTTTAATACAAATTATCAGTTTTGTCTATTGTTTTTTTAAAAAAAATATTTCATAATATTGAAAAAATTGAAAGGAATGTGAAGGCATGAGTGAAAATAAAACAACTCCGATTGAAAAACTCGCAACGTTTATTGTAGATAAGCGTAACCTGTTCTTTTTACTATATATATTTGCGATTGTGTTCTGTTGTTTCGCGAATGGCTGGGTTAAGGTTGAAAACGATATTACAAAATATCTGCCGGAAACTACGGAAACAAGGCGTGGCTTAACCGTCATGGATGAAGAATTTGTTACATATGGTTCCGCGCGTGTTATGGTTTCAAATATTTCTTACGAGCATGCAGAAGAACTTCAGGAAGAAATGGAAGCAATCGATGGTATTTCGGAAGCAGCACTTGACCGTACGGAAGACCATTATCATGATTCAACGGCGTTGTTTGATGTCACGTTTGAAGGAACGGCTACGGATGAAATCAGTTTGCAGGCGATGGACGAACTGAAAGACCTTCTGAAGGAATATGATGTTTATTTTGATTCTGAAGTAGGAAATGATACGGCAGCAGATCTTCAATCCGAAATGCAGGTAATTGTAGTCATTGCAGCAATAATTATTGTGGTGGTACTTACTCTGACTTCCAGGTCCTACGCAGAAGTACCTGTTCTGATTGCAACGTTTGGTGTTGCAGCCATTTTGAATATGGGTACGAACTTTTTATGTGGAACGATTTCTTTCGTATCAAATTCCGTAACGGTAGTGTTACAGCTTGCACTTGCTATTGATTATGCCATTATTCTGTGCCATCGTTTTTCAGATGAGCATCAGACGCTCCCATCAAGAGAAGCCTGTATTGTAGCGTTGAGTAAAGCAATTCCCGAAATTTCAGCTTCTTCCCTGACAACGATTTCCGGTCTGGCAGCGCTGGGATTTATGCATTTCAGAATTGGTATGGACTTAGCGGTAGTATTGATTAAAGCAATTATGCTGAGTCTGTTATCGGTATTTACCCTGATGCCGGGACTGTTAATGCTGTTCAGTAAGCTGATTGATAAGACAAAGCATAAAAATCTGATTCCACCGATTACCGTCATCGGAAAATTTGACGTAATGACAAGATTTATTGTTCCACCGATTTTTGTTGGAATTGTAGTTGTGACATTTTTCTTTGCCAATAAATGTCCATATTGTTACAGCTATACGGATCTTGTTACCACAAAGCAGAGCGAAAGCCAGATTGCACATCAGAAGATAAAAAATACATTTGGTACGAATAATATGGTAGCAATTATTTTGCCGTCCGGAAGTTACCAGAAAGAGGGAAAAGTATTAAAAGCACTCGAAGAGCATCCGGAAGTAAAATCCGCTATGGGACTTGCCAATATCGAAGCACTGGATGGATATGTATTGACGGATGCGCTGAATCCGAGGGAATTCTCGGAACTTGCGGGCATTGAATATGAGATGGCAAATCTGCTTTATACGGCATATGCCGTGAATGATGACCAGTATGGAAAAATTTTGAATGGAATTGAGAATTATCAGGTTCCATTATTTGATATGTTTATGTTCTTAAAAGAACAGATGGAAACAGATAATATTACGTTGGATGGAGATATCCAGGATACACTGGATGATTTGTTTGACCAGTTGGAGAAGGCACAGCTCCAGCTGCAAAGTGACGATTATTCACGTCTTGTTGTTTATTTAAATCTCCCGGAGGAGAGCCAGGAAACCTTTGACTTCCTGGAAGTCATTCATCAGGATGTGGCAAAGTATTATGACCGGAGTGAAATATATGTTGTCGGAAATTCAACGAGTGACTATGATTTATCATCCTCCTTTAATACGGATAACCTGATTATCAGTATCCTGTCCGCATTGTTTGTTATCCTGGTACTGTTGTTTACGTTTAAATCCGCAGGTCTTCCGGTATTGCTGATTGTAGTAATTCAGGGAAGTATCTGGATTAACTTCTCGTTCCCGTATTTACAGAATAAACCATTATATTTCCTGAGTTATCTGATTGTAAATGCGATTCAGATGGGTGCGAACATTGACTATGCAATTGTAATTTCCAGCCATTATACAGATTTAAAGAAGGAAATGAAACCCAAACAGGCAATTATCACTGCATTGAATGAATCGTTCCCGACAATTTTTACATCAGGTTCTATTTTGGCGGTGGCAGGTGCCCTGATTGCAGTGCTGACTTCCAATCCGGTTATTGCAGCAATTGGTGATTGCTTAAGCCGCGGAACTTTGATATCGATTGTTCTGGTATTGGCAGTACTTCCACAGATTTTAATTCTGGGTGACAGCATTATTGAACATACCAGCTTTGAATTAAATAAGATTAATTTGTCTCCACAGAACTTTACCGGACTCACAAGAGTCCAGGGACGTCTGAGAGGACAGGTAAATGGTACTCTCGATGGAAATTTCAGTGGCTTTATTCGTGGTGATATGAATGTCGTTCTGGTTTCCGGAAATGCAGAAACCGTGGATGGAGAAACAACAACCGGGTCCGGTGAAGATGCAGCGACTGACACCGGTATCCTTTACCGTCACCTGAAACACTTTCTCCTCCAGATCCAGCACACATTTCATCTGAATTTTCCCTTTTTCCTGCCGGTACCCATGAATCATGGCATTCGTAACCGCCTCCGAAATCGCAGTCTTCACATCCGCCACTTCCTCCACCGTCGGATTCAGCTGCGCCAGAAACGCCGCCGCAGCCGTTCTGAACGAAGATCCGACGCTCAGCCTCGCCAAAAACGTCCGCCTTCTCCTCGAACTGCGCAAGAATAAATACAATGTGCGGAACTATAGTAACATCAGCTAAGAATAATGGTCGCGGAACTGATTGCAAAATACATCTGGCTGCTGCAAACGGTCATGGACGCCGGAGACGCGGGGCTAACGCTTGGTGGAGCTGGCTCAGGCCGAACCTCTCCGCACTTTCGATGACCATTACACTGGCATTCGGGACATCCACCCCGACCTCGATGACCGACGTCGCCACGAGTATGTTCGCCCTGCCTGCCGAGAATGCATCCATGTTGAATGCCTTTTCCTCATTGTCGAGTTTCCCATGGACGACTGCGATTTTGTATGGAGGGAATGGAAAATAGTGGCGGATGTTCTCAATGCCGTTTTCAAGATTCTGATAGTCAAGTTTCTCGCTCTCAAAAATCAGCGGATAGACTATGAATACCTGACGCCCGGAGGCAATCTCCTTCTTGAGAAAATTGTACATCTGGAGACGCTTTCCTTCCGTGCCGTGGATGGTTTGGACCGGTTTTCTTCCAGGAGGAAGCTCATCAA
>OQVT01002228.1_pt1 | contig 12472 bp, 10 predicted proteins | sample 1691561 | NCBI WGS metagenome assembly OQVT01 (sample SAMN03418260, study PRJEB22391) | human gut metagenome | biome: human-gut; feature: organic feature; material: feces | host: Homo sapiens | place: Tanzania | collected 2013-01 | reverse complement strand
TAAATTCACGAGTTCCGAAACTCTATGCAGAATAATTACTTATGATGTGTGAATGGAGTTCAGGTTAGGAGTTTCTTTTGTTTCGTTTTCTTGTCGGCACAAGAAAATGAAAGCAATAATTTAGCAAATTAATACAAAAAAAAGAAACCTTCGACCATATCAATCGAAGATTTCTTCAACACATATTTACATTAAATTTTTATAATAACACCTATTTAATCATTATACCGGTTGAATCTTTTGGCAATACAACTGCTTGTCCAATAACATTTTTCTTAACTTCAAAACCTTGAGGAATAGTTTGAGTACCAATTCTCATACCAAAGAAGTTGTTACAAATAGAATATGAGCCATAACCATTCATTACAAACTTCGCATTTTCAGGAAGTTTACCAGCCTTATTGATACCTTCTACTTGTTTGTCCGTCATAAAACCTGTCATCAAACGTAGAGTACCAATTTTAGGTGGTTCAACATCATTTTTTGAAGAAACAAAAGAATCATTAGTATCCTGTTGTACTGGTGCTGAAACATTTTCTGCATTTGGTGCATTCTCTACATTTTGTTTGAATGAAACATTTGCTCTTGATACACCGATTGAACCTATTGCTGTCATACACATTCCCCCTGTTTAATATCTGCCTACACTTATAGAAAGCATTGAACAGAAATTATTTGCTAGTTTGTTAATAAATTGAAACAAAAATTTTATATTGAGTAATATAATAAATATCACAATAAAACAATAAATACTTCGGCTAAAGCCACAGTATTACACAGTTTTCGTCATACTAGGGTTTTATCCAAAGTATCTGTTACGACTAACCGAATAATTCAAAAAAGAAAATAAAAGTAATGATTTAACAAATTGAAAACTTTGAATAAATTCAAAATCATTCATAATAAAAAAGACCTTGTTTAGAACAAGGTCTTTTTGTTATTAAATATATTACTGGATAACTCCTACTTAGCACAGCAACAAACATCTGGTGCAAAATGCTTATAGAAATCATTTTGTTGTTCAAACTGATAACCGACATTAAACAACAAAGATTCTTTCAATTGAGGAGTCATTATTTGTAAACCAATTGGCATACCGTCTGAATCAAATCCTGCAGGAATGCTCATTGCAGGGATACCAACCAAGTTTGCACAAATAGTTGCAATATCAGTTAAATACATTGCAAGTGGATCTTCTGTTCTTGCACCTAAATCAAATGCTGTATTTGGACAAGTTGGAGAAATCAATGCATCAACTTTTGAGAATACTTCATTAAATTCATCAGCAACTAATCTACGCATTTGTTGTGCTTTTTTGTAATATGCATCATAATAACCTGAACTCAATGCATAAGTACCAAGCATTATTCTACGTTTAACTTCATCACCAAAACCCTCTGCTCTAGACTTGCAATACATATCAATCAAGTTTTCAGCATTTGCAGTTCTGTGTCCATAACGAACACCATCAAATCTCGCTAAGTTAGAACTACATTCAGCAGTTGCAAGAATATAATAAATACCGATTGAATATTTCAATTTTGGTAATGATACTTCAACAACCTCTGCACCTAATGACTTGTAAACATCAACTGCATGTTGAACTGCTTTACGAACATCTTCAGAAACAGCATCAGTCATCAAATCAGAGATAACACCGATTTCCTTTCCTTTTAAACTATCATTCAAATGACCTGCATAGTGTTCAACAGGAATATTCAATGACGTTGAATCGTGAGAATCATAACCTGAAATAACTTCTAACAATAATGCTGCATCTTCAACAGTTCTAGCGAACGGTCCAATTTGGTCAAGAGATGATGCAAAAGCAATCAAACCATATCTAGAAACTCTACCATAAGTAGGTTTCATACCAACCAAACCACAGAAACTAGCAGGCAAACGGATACTTCCGCCTGTATCAGAACCAAGTGCTAATGTTGCTTCACATGCTGCAACAGATGCTGCAGAACCACCTGAAGAACCACCAGGAACTTTGTTTAAATCCCAAGGATTGTGAACTTTTCTGAATGCTGAGTTTTCGTTAGAAGAACCCATTGCAAATTCATCAAGGTTTGCTTTACCAACAACAGGGATACCGTTATCTAACAATTTTTGAGTAACAGTTGCGTTGTATGGAGAAACAAAGTTTTCTAAAATCTTGCTTGAAGCAGTTGTTTTAGAACCTACCAAATTCATATTATCTTTCAATGCCAATGGAACACCAGCCAATAGTGGTAATTCTTGACCATTAGCAACCATTTCATCAACTTTTTTTGCTGTATTTAAAGCGATTTCATCAGTAACAGAATTGAATGCACAAATTTTGTCATCAACTTCATCAATTCTAGATAAAGCAGCCTTCGTCAATTCTGTAGCAGAAACTTCTTTATTTGCTATCATTCTGCTTTGTTCAGCAGCCGTCTTCTTTAAAATTTCTTCCATTATTCACCTCTTAATCTATAAAAAAATTATAACAAAAAAAATTTTCTTGCACAAATCTAACAAGAACTTGGGGTACGTATAACATGAAAAACTCTTAATCTATATTTCATCAATAGAAATTATACCTAACTTCATAGCCGTAATAACAGCCTGAACCCTACAATCAACTTTCAAGACATTATAAATAACTTCAATATGTGACTTAACAGTATGTAAAGTAATCATTAGTTTTGAGGCAATCTCTGAATTGCTAAGCCCTTTACCTATTAACAATAAAACTTCTTTTTGTCTTTCTGTTAACCTACTATTCATCTCGCAAAATCCCCTAAATATTAAACAATACAATATACCCTAATGGATATCAGCCACTTAACCTATACAAACTATTTTAATAAGAATTTTTATAAGATAAAATTGTCAAAATACGCATAAATAAAGTCTTTTTCAGAAATATAATTATTTTTAATTTTTTTTATTTTTCCTCAAATTTATTAAAAATAAACTATAAATTCGTTAACATTTTTTAACATTCTTATTATTTTTAAACATTTTTTGTTTTTTACCAAATTTTAAACACTAAAAAAGCAGTTATTACTAACCGCTTTTTTATTTATTCTTTGATATTCATATTTGATTGTTAAACTTGTCCCATTTGTTTTAAAAACATTTCAATTGCTAAATTTTGATTATTTACGGCTTCTGTTCTAGCATTCTTTGCTGCCGAATGAGCATCTTTATTACCTTTTGTGTTTTTTACACCTCGCTTTGCAGCCGCAACATCATCATTGGCGTCTAAAACTTTCTGAGCAGAATCTCTTGTCGAAATCAATACTTTAATTTGTGCTAAATCTTTTGCGTACTGACTTGAACCACTCTTTACATTACTTAATTGAGACTCTAATGCATCAATTTCTGCAGTATATTTACTTGCATTAGAACTATTATCGCCATTAATTTGTTTATCACACTCATTTACTTTTGCTTCAGCAGTCGCAATTTTATTTGCATAATCAGCAGTACTAGACACTCCTGTTCTTTTCCATAGTGTTTGACGTTCACTAACTATATCATTATATTCTTTCGCTTTACTAATTGCACTCTGATTGGCTTCATCTGCCTTACTTTTAGCTTGAGCTTCTCCATCATTCACATATTTACCAGATTTATCTGAATAATATACTTTAAAATCTTCTGCTTTAAATATCGTAGCAGTAGCCTTATCACCGTTAATAGTTATTAATGATTTATTAGTCATAGTTTCTTTGCCAGTATCAAAATTTGCAATCTTTGAATCTAAAGTTTTAGAAGTGCTTTCATCATCTTTTAAACTTTTACAATCTTCGACAGCCTTACGATAATTTTCAACAACTTCATTTGTTGGTTTTTCTTTCGTAATACCAGCCTCTTTTTTTAAATTATCAATCTTTGTTTGTAAATCTGTTTGAATTTCTGCTAATGATTTAGCAGAACCAGTCTTTTTATCAACTTCAACACCAAATTGTTTTTTCATATTATCAGCAAGCTCAGAAATCTGCTTATTACATATATCAACCTGTGCTTTTGCAGAATTAGTAGTTGCAGATTTAGATGCTTTCTGACTAGAACTACCTAGCCAAATAGCTAAACCTGCATTTAGCCCCATATTAAGAAATCCAAATACGGTATCAACAGTAGAACCAGAAGAACAACCAGAAGAACAACCAGATGTACAACCAGATGAACTATTAATGCCAGTACTTGCAAACAATAAATCTTTATAATTATTCGCCCTAGCACTAAAATCAATATTATATGCTGCTTGATATAATTTCAGCCTTTTAGGTAACATTACATGCTCTCCATACTCTTCTTGTCGTAATACTCCGTAATCAGATGTTTGAGTTTTTTATTTTGCTCTTACATCTTCTTACATGTATATAAAGTATTTTCTGAAACCCTGATTTCATCATGGTTTCAAACCGTTACAAAAGTTAACATGTGTTTTTACATGAAGTTTTGTAACACAATAACAATGCTATTCATGAGGTTTTATTATATTTATTTTGACAATTTTGTCACCAAATTATGTAACATATACAATACTGAGGCTTTAGCCGAAGTATCTGTTTTATTGCTAACTTAATAAGTTAAAAAGAAAATAAAAATAAAAATAAAAATAAATTAAAATCAGACAAATTAAATCTATACAACATAGCACCCCATTGTCTAATATCATTCAACAACCTTTTTCAACAATAATCTTTTATCAATGAGGATTAAACATGACAATCAAAAAATTTATTAAAATCACACTATCAATGTTGTTTATTATATTCACTTTAAGCAACCCTATTTTTTGCGAAGAAATAAACTCCCAACCGATAAAATTTCCTGACTATTCTCAAATCTATATTGGCAAAGACAAATATGAAACATTTAACCGAAAAATGTTCGACTTCAACCTACGACTTAACAAATACGCACTTCGTCCAATACATATTTTATGGGCATCAATAATGCCAAAATATGGAATGGATAGAATTTCAAACATAACAAAAAATATAGAATTTCCTATAAGATTTGTTAGCACACTTTTACAACGTGACTTTAAAGCAACAAAAAATGAAAGTATCAGATTTATAACAAACTCAACTCTTGGACTAGGTGGAATGTTTGATGCTGCAAAACACATATTCAAACTTGAACCAGTACAAGAAAATATGGAACAAGCACTCGCAAAATGTCACGTAAAATCAGGTTGCTATCTCGTCATGCCTGTAATCAACTCAACAACACCACGTGACATACTAGGCAGAATACTAGATACAATGTTAAATCCATCTTCATACATTGCAACACCTGCTATTGCTGTAATAAAAGCAGCCATAATGGTAAACCGTACATATTTTATGCAACCAATAATCCAAATGTTAGAAACTACATACGCAGATCCTTACGACATTTCTAAAAAAATGTATGGATTAGAAAACTACATCAAATGTGCAAACCTTGATAGAATAAACCTTATCTCTAATTGGGTGAACAAAATAAATCCAGTATCAAACAAAAAAACAAACATACAAGAAAACACCAATGTAAACTCAAACATTGTTGAAACAGGATTAGCCTCAAATATAAATAATGAATTTTACACAACAGATATTTTGCAAGGCAGAGCAGATGAAACAAATATTCTATTAAAAGATCACATAAAAAAATACGACCTTGAAAATATCAAACTCACACCAGATATAATATTAGAAAACTACAATCCACAAACACCTGTAATAGATTCAATGCGTACAGCACTATTGAACATTGATGGCATGGATAGCAAAATATGGGCAGATTTTTCAGTATGGAACAGAGGTTTTTACAAACGTTTAAAAACAAGTTCTATAAATTTAACACAAGGTAAAACTAATTATAAATATAGATACTTAGTGCAAAAAACTAAAAATTCACCCATTGCAGTAATTTATCCTTCGATTGGTGAAAGCATTATGTCAACTCATTCTGCTATGCTCGCTAAATTATTTTATGATAAAGGATTTTCCGTTTTGATATTAGGTAGTCATTTTCAATGGGAATTCGTAAAAAGTATGCCAGATAATTATTACCCCGGTTTACCTGAACAAGATTGTAATTATCTTAAATTGGCAACAGATAAAATTATTACATCATTAGAAACTAAATACAATTGCAAATTCAAAAACAAAACAACCATTGGTACATCATTTGGAGCAATGATGTGTCTATATATGGGACAAAAAGAATTCAATCCGAACGATGAAACTCAAAATAATAAATATATAGCAATCTGTCCACCAATAGATTTATTTTATGCTATGCAGCAAATCGACAAAAATACAGAAGAATGGGATAAAAACCCAAATAACTTAAAAGAAAAAGTTGCTATAACGGCAACTAAAATAATACAACTATATAATACTAAAAAAGATTTCCAAAATTGTACTTTAACATTACCTTTCAATGATGAAGAAGCAAAATTAATAACAGGTTTTATACTTCATCAAAAATTATCAGATTTGATTTATACATTAGAAAATGCATCTAAATTAACCTCTAATAATATATATAGCAAAATAAATAATATGAATTATTTTGATTATGTAAATAAATATATAGCAAACTATGGAAACAAAAATATCAACGATATTATTAAAAATTCAAACATTAAAAATATATCAGATTATTTAATCAATGCAAATAATTATAAAATATATCATTCATTAGATGATTACTTAACAAATACTAAACAACTACATCAACTAAAACTGTATACAGGAACAAAAACTATATTATTTAATAACGGTGCTCATTTAGGATTTTTGTATCGACAAGAATTTCTAAACGAATTAAATAAAGAAATTTCAAATTAAATTATCAATATAAAAAAGAACTCTGAGTATCAAAGAGTTCTTTTCTATATTTTATATATTATATATAAATATATTCCTAGTTATTACTTAAAACAATTCTCAATGTTGCTAAGTTTTTAATTGATAACATTTTGTGTTTGTTTCTTTGTGCTTTTGAAATTTCAAAAATTCTAATTATTCTTTGAATTTCATCAATATCTTTTTGTGATTCAATTTTATATACATTTTCAATTGGGTCAGCTACTACAGACATCATCGCGTTTAATTCTGATTCTTTCATCCTAAATTCCTTATCAAAATATTCTCTATACTTTAATAAAGTTTTTTTCTTCATGATAATTGCCTTTTTTTATTACTAATATTAAGAAATATTTCATTCTTAATATAAAATACCTATAAATCCCTAATATAACGAACAAAATAATTATATCATTTCGTTTTGATAAGTGTCAATTAACTCCTTGTGTAATTTTACGTTATGCACTCTGATATAATCAACATGATGTTCTATCGCCAAAGTATTCAATGCCAATGTGAATATATCCTTTTCTTCATTAGATTTATCAGCCATATTTAACATGCTTTTTCTTGAAATCCCAGTCATGACAGGATAACCGAAAGAATAAAGTTCTTCTATCCTATTTATTATTCTAAAATTATCTGCTCTGTTTTTATCAAAACCTATTCCAGGATCAATAATCAAATTTGTTATACCAACCTGTTTTGCAAATTGTATTTGTTTATTCAAATCTAAAAATATATCGTCCATGATATTTTCATAAACTATCTCTGATGACATGTTTATGACATTTTTAGAATGTTGCAATATTAATATCGCATTATTTTGAGCAACAACATTTGCCATATTCTCATCATACTTTAATCCTGATACATCATTAATAATTGTTGCACCATTATTCAAACATTCTTCCGCAACAATAGAACTTCTTGTATCAATACTAATTGGTACATTAAACTGTTTTCTTTTCACATATTCCAAAACAGGTAATATTTTTTTTAATTGAATTTCTGCACTAACAGGTTCTGCATTTGGTTTTGTAGATTCTGCTCCAATATCAATGATATCCGCACCATCAGTTACCAATTGTTCAAAATGTTCACATGCCTTTTCTATTGAATCATATTTACCACCGTCAGAAAAAGAATTTGGTGTTATATTTAATATACCAACAAGTTTTGTTTTATTATGTTTTTCAAATAACTGATTTAAAATATTTTCACCCAAATTAGACAATGAAAAAGGTTGCCCTTTTAACTTGTGAGCAATTTTATTCAATTGTGAAAAACTTCCACATAATATAACATCACTAAATTCCGTATTTCCAGTAATTGTTTCTCTATGTACAGCACAATCAGCACCAACGGTCAATGCAATCTGTTTTAAAATATTTGCTTGTGCAATTTTTAAATTATAAATCTTTAAATTTTTATGCATAAATTTATCAAAAAATTTATGACTATACGATTTATCAAAACCAACTATTTCTAACTCATGTTCCCAATTGGCATTGTTGATACTTTTAATAATAAAATCAGAATCTGACATTCAATATGTATCCTTATCTTATTTCATCTTTATGAAAGAATTTGTAAAATTTTGTATTCTCATACCAATAACAATATTTATCAGCATAAGGTTCAATTATAGCAAATACAACTGCTAATATTTTTAGTGAAATTCCACCAATATGAATTACACCTAATGCCACAACATAAACTAACAATATAATTGCAATATCCTTACCCAAAAAATTTATGATATTTTGCCAGTTTAAATACAAATAATATGCGATAGAACAACCAATAATTAATGAAATAAATTTTCTCATAAATCACCCTTAAAATAAAACCGTGCCACTACCTATCGACAGGTATGAAATATTGCTTCTGAAAATAATATCTACCTCTTAATAATATAATACCCATAATGATTGCCTTAGTGCTGCTGTGTTTCCACCCTGACACGGTTCGACAGATTATGCCACTATATATTAAGTTATCAACAATACTACAATCATAGACAACACCCACACAAGCCTCACAGTAGGCTCTGCACCTCGCTAAGCGTTCGAGTCGAGAGATTCGCTATGTCCCCGTGGAGCACGGTCTATTCATATAGTATCATAAATAATCTATTTGTATATTATCCTAGTTACATATATGTTACATTCATATAAAATTGTGTTATTATAATCTTATGAGGATAATATTATTTATAATTAGTTTTTGCATACTAATACAAACTGCAGTTTTTGCCAATGAAGTTGCTAACGTTGATTATACAAAAAATAATAACTCTACTACCACAGTTAATGTTTATTCTGAAAAAGGTAAATTCGGATTAAAAAAAGATAACGGCGAAATTGTAACAAAACCTATTTATAAAAAATTAATTAAAGTCGGAAATACTTCTTGGATTGTGTTATATAGAACAAAATATGGTTTGATAGACGCAAATGGCGATTTTTTAATTTTACCTAAATACAGAAATGTTGATAGAATACGTGGGAAATATGTAAAATTCGGTAATGACAACGATTATGGCTTGTATGACGAATATGGAAATACTATTATTCAACCAGAATATTCTTCTATAGATATGTTGTATGGTAACATGTTTTTAACTTGTAAAAATTATCGTTATGGTGTTGTTGATATTGATGGTAATACCATTTTAGAAAACGAATTTGATGATATTTATATGCCAAAATCAAACGTTATGATGGTTCAATATCAAGGTAATTGGTGTTCAATAGAAACTGTTTCCGGCAAAGAAGTTACCCTACCATTTGATATAAATGACATGTCACGTAATAAAGATTTTAAAATAACAAATTTAGTTGTTAATACTGGTGTTGCTTCAGGATATTCAGTTGTGACATTAACAGATTATGTTTTAAAACTTCTTTCATCAATATCACCTGCTTATGAAGCAACCATTGATGAATTAATGTTTTCTCAAGGTGCAGAAACGATTTCAATATTTATGAGATTATCATGGATACCCAAATTTCCTTTTGTATACGTAAAACATTACTATAAAATTGTACGTTGCCCTAACAATGGTCCTCTAGCAAATACACGTAATAGTTTAAAGAAACAGTTACGTTAATTATTTATTGTTAGTTTTACACTAAATAACTTGTTTAATAAGTTTTGTATGAAGTTTTGTTAAGCCTGAAACATTGATTATACCTAAAAAATATGTTTTTTATAAAAATTTAAAACAAAAGTGTTGACTTATTTTTTTAATGTGCAATAATAATAAAGTACTCTTTAAGTGTACATCAAACACTAAATAATATTTAAAAACGCAAAAATTTTGAACTCCTAAAATAGATATAATAAACACTAAAAGACCATTAGGATGCAGAAAACAATCCACTCACAAGAGTGGTTTTTTTTTTGCACTTTTTATCCCTACAAAATTCACAAAAAAAAAGAGCCGTCTGGCTCTGAAAATTTGTGAAGTGTAGTGTGTGTGTAGAAAGAAACTTTTGTCTTTTTCTTTTAGTCCTCGTCCCAATTTCTTTTTTCTGCTGCTTTGGCCATAGTGGTATCCGATCCTCCTGAAATGTAGTTTTCTGCGGTGTGTCCAGAAATAGATGATATGGCCGATATACTGAAAAAGGGAGCCACCATCCACTCCCATCGCCGAGACAACCGCCAGCGGTAAAAGTGTCACCGTCATAACTACGATGCGAATGGTGCCGGGCATAGGAATCAGGACCAATTCCGGATATCCTAAAGCCAACATCAGAACTACGGTTTCAATAGCGTTTCTGGTGTCGATCATGCCCCCCAGCAGCTTGCCGCTGTCTGTATAATTTGCCGGTATCGCATAAATGTTGCTGTAATCACCGCTGCTCAACGTTCTCACCTGCCTTTCCTTTATATAAGCGCTATGTTGCGTTTACGCCTTGCATTATAGGCGCGTCATAATTCACGATACTAAGACGCCTGTAAGAAAGTCTGCCCTCATAATCGGGCGAATTCAGGACAACTCCCGTACCGCTTGCGGAATGGACCCACATACGCGTTCCATCTGAGCTATATCCTGCGAAAATCAGGACATGGCCCCAGTCGGAACCGTCCGCCAGAAAGCCCAGGTCACCCGGCAGCAACGCCGATGCAGAGATTCCGTATGTATTTGTGTATTGTCGATTGCAGCCGGTACCGATCTCTACACCAACTGCCGTATTGAATACCCATGTGGTAAATCCGCTGCAATCGAGACCAAAGGGCCGAATCGTTCCTGTCGAGGCTGAGCCCGCTGCCGTTACCAGTCGAGGTGTGTTCCATGCGTCATTCCAGCCCGGAGCTGATTTGCCTCCCCAGAAATAGGGCACCTTTCCGACCAGCGACAGCGCTGTGGTCAGGATATGCTTCCGCATGGGGCTGCAGTTCTGCGCGTTGACAAAGGCGATCAGCTCCGCATCGGTCAAGGGAACCATCTGCCCGTTGCCTAATGTCCCATACAGCGTCATTTTCAAGGCGTTGGCCATCTTCTGAATGGCCTCGCCATAGGTTATTTTGAATTGGTCATAGGTGGCGGAGGGATCGATCCCGAAGGCTCGGATGATGACGCTGTTATCAAATGGCTGTATGGTGCATTCCACATACTTTACGACCTCCGTTTCCGGAGTGAGCGTTTCCGTGCCGCCCTGCTCATAATAGATTTCGCTTCGTGTGCCGGTGATTCTGCCTCCGCTGTATATGGGAACGGAAACTGCCACAGGCGTATAGGCTACCACATTGACCGGCTCCGATGTTGTTATCGTTTCGTCCGGCTCATAGTAGGTGCGACGGGCTGCGGTATAACGGTACTGCGGAACGCCATTGATGGTTCCCGTCTGTGTCTTCGATGTGACGACCGTCACGGTAACGGGTCTGTATGTAGCGTAGGTAAAGGGGACGATTTGCTCCGATTCCTTCTCCACGAAAGATACCGGAAACATACTGTCGGCAACGCTGCGAAGCTTTGCCAGCATATCCTCCTTGCCGGTATTGCGTTGTTGAAGCGATGCGGAGTAGGCCGCAAGGATATAGCTTACATCGTATCCGGCGGAACCCTGTGCGTAATTGATAAGTGCATCCATAGACAGATCGTAGTCGTATCCGCCGTCCTCAATGATCTGCTCGACTTTTGCGAGGGCTGCGTCATACCCTTCCTCCACAACTGCGGAAATATCTGCGGCAAGGTCGTTATAGGATTCCAGCAGTGTTGTGGGGTTTTCCATGTCCACCATCGACCCATCCAGCCCAAACACGCTGTTTGTGACAACGCTGGGCAGTGAAACGATCAGGACGATAATGACAAGGAAAAACAGGCAGATGCAGACAAGTATCTTAAACAGCGTGTGACGCATGGCCCATGCCGCCGATAAAATCGCACCCCACGGTCCGCCCGCAGCGGTTCCTGCGGTTATCTCGGCAACCGCCTTGCCGCCCTCCACACCTGCCTGCACCGTTGCGGCTGCTGCATTGGCGCCGGCTTCAGCGCCTTTCACGGCGGCTTGCTTCGCCGTCTCTTTTCCTGCTTCCTTTGCGGCTTTGGCCATCTGCTTGGCAGCTTCGCCGTAATTATCGCTGCCGTCGCCTATCTGCCGTTTATCCGGCTCAGC
>OQVT01002227.1_pt1 | contig 12475 bp, 14 predicted proteins | sample 1691561 | NCBI WGS metagenome assembly OQVT01 (sample SAMN03418260, study PRJEB22391) | human gut metagenome | biome: human-gut; feature: organic feature; material: feces | host: Homo sapiens | place: Tanzania | collected 2013-01 | reverse complement strand
AAGGAACCTTACTCCCTTTTGCACAGGAATCAGTAGAACGTGATAAAATCTTAGTTTATGAGAGAACGAAGTAGAGATAAACGGCATGAGGAACTATATCGTTCATGAATATTTTCAAGTTGATAACAACGTTGTTTGGGATGTGATTACAAACGACCTTCCGGTATTAGAGCAACAAATAAAGGAGTATCTAACAGAAGAGAAGTAAAAAACATCGGTCAAGCAAAGAGCAAACCAATATGGTTTTGCCTTCGCTTGACCGATTGTCATATATTCATTGTCTATTAAGAGAGTTTCTTCCTAACAAAAACTACAAGCGGCTCTTTTCTTCATTGCCGGCTCCCGTACCCTTATACTTACTGCGCTTGGCATTGAAATTATACGTAACCTGCAAGGAGATGTTGCGAGTGTAGTTGTAGCAGTCTTTCGTGGTACCCGCTCCAAGTCCATACATTGTCCAACGCTCCTTTGCCGTCTTGAATATGTCATTTGCAGAAAGATAAATGATCCATGTGCGGTTGGCAAACGACTTGTCAAACTGCAGATTGACACTGTAACCACTCTTCATCATAAGAAATGCACCAGGAAACGATATGCGTTTCTACTATGAGCGTGTTGAGGCATCAAGAAACTTTGCAAACAAGATCTGGAATGCATCACGCTTTATCATGATGAACATGGAAAAGGCATCAACAGACAATGTTTCACTGGAAGATCTGACTATGGCAGATAAGTGGATTTTGACAAAGTGCAACAGTCTGATCGAGGAAGTAACAGAAAATCTTGACCGCTACGAGATGGGTATTGCTCTTCAGAAGGTATATGATTTCGTATGGGAAGAGTTCTGTGACTGGTACATTGAGATGGTTAAGCCGCGTCTGTGGGACGATGGCAATAAGTCTCAGGCAGCTGCAATTTGGACCTTAAAGACTGTTTTGATTGAGTCCTTGAAGCTTCTTCATCCATTTATTCCGTTTGTTACAGAAGAAATTTTCTGCAACCTGCAGGATGAGGAAGAAAGCATCATGGTATCTGCATGGCCGGTAAGCAAAAAAGAGTGGAACTTTGCAGAGGAAGAGGAAGCAGTAGAGATGATGAAGGAGGCAGTTCGTGCGATCCGTACAGTTCGTACTTCCATGAACGTACCGCCGAGCAAGAAGGCTACTGTATATGTTGTATCTGAGGATGCAAAGGTAAGAGAAATCTTCGAACATAATAAGATATTCTTTGCAACACTTGGTTATGCAAATGAGGTTCTGATTCAGTCTGATAAGGCAGGAATCGCTGAGGATGCCGTATCTGCTGTAACAGCACGTGCAACTATGTATATGCCATTTGCAGAGTTAGTTGATGTGGCAAAGGAGATTGAGCGTCTTGAAAAAGAAGAGAAAAAGCTCGAAGGCGAATTAAAGCGTTCTAACAGCATGCTGTCAAATGAACGTTTTATCAGCAAGGCACCAGCAGAAAAAATTGCCGAGGAAAAGGCTAAGCTTGAAAAGTATGAGGCAACTATGAAGCAGGTACAGGAAAGATTGGCTGCTTTAAAGAAGTAAATCAAATGCACTGAAAAGTTAAAAAAGCCATTCCCTTAGGCTTTTGCCTTGGGGATTGGCTTTTTGCGTGCTGTGCAGCGTAGAAGAAAAATTATATTATTCTGAGATAGTATTATCTTTTTTACATACTATGACTAAATAACGTTATCTCTAATCCAGGATACATATCACGTACGTACTCAGTCACCTGAAATAAATCATCCACAATATAATCGGCATTTTCAGTATAGAAATATCCATAATCCTTCTTTGATTTTACACTAGCACCATGCCCTCTATGATCATGAATCACACAAATATAGCCTCTTTCATTTAAATACTGCATAAAATCAAAATAACGCTCTTTATGCTCCGCCATACCATGCGAAAACTGTACGATTCCTTTTGGATTTTCACACTCCATAATCGCAATCTCTAACTTTAATCCATCAAGCAGTTTGGTATCCTGCAGCCGATTTTGGTGCAGAAAAAGAACGATTACTATGAAATTATTGCCGGAGAAAGAAGATGGAGAGCTGCAAAGATGGCTTGATATCCTTTGTCTTTTCCTGTAGAATAACAGTTCCATTCTTTAAGATGATAGTATTGGTACACCCCTCTACGATATCTTCTGTGATATGGGATGCGATCAGTACCGGGCAGATGCCATTTAGCTGCTGAAAAATTTCATAAAAGCGACAGCGTTCCTCAATGTCAAGTCCAGTAGTTGGCTCATCAAATAAAATCAGCTGTGGATGCCCTAGAATAGCCTGCGCAATGCCGACACGTCTTACCATGCCGCCAGATAGTTTTTTACACTTTACGTCTGCCAGTTCGCTCATATGAACAGCTCTTAATACACGGCAAATCTCTTCATTCTCTTCTGCCACTGGAATTTTCTTTAAATAGCAAAAATATTGAAGCTGTTCCTTCACTGTCAGCAAAGGCATACAGCCAAATTTTTGTGGAAGATAGCCACACACACCATTTATTTTGCTAATGTGTCCCGATTTTAGCTTCAAACTATTGGTTAATACACGAAAAAGAGTTGTCTTTCCGGAACCGTTTGGCCCAATGATTCCGTATGTCTCATTTTTTAGTTCAAGGTTGATATGAGACAAAACGATTGTCTTCCCGTATCCTGCTGTAAGATTTTGTATTTTGATCATACTGCACCTTCTTTCGTTATGTTTCTTCCATTTCATTTGTTTTTATTGTAGTTATTGCTCCTATTTCCTATTGCATTCCCTTATCATTCGTTTTTGTAATCAGATTTGAAACTGTTTTCAAAAATGCCTCATCGCTTCCATATAACTTAGGATTTCTCTCATAGGAAACAAGCGTCTGCAAAAATGCTTCTGCTTTTCCTTCATATCCTATAGAGGTAATATCAGCTTCATCGTCAACAATCAGAATTCTTTTATATTTATTAGAAGCAACAATTTCATTTATCAAGCGAATCATTCTATCTACATTATCAGCTTGTTTTTTTACAACTATTATTCTTTTCTTCTCCGGATAGCGCTTCAAAAACTGTCTTACAATCTTTTGCTTACCAGCTTCTGTAGTCTCACTGCCAAAGTCTATATCAAGAATATTTTGAGCTACAACATCACCAATATTACTTTTACCTGACTTTACTTCAGCAAATTCAGCCATCATCCTGCTAACAGTCTGTTGAACCAATGCTTTACTGCATTTAGTTAAAATAATGGTCATATCAAAGTCGTTATCAAAGCACAAAGACATTAATCCAATAAAAGCCCTCGTCTTACCAGATTGAATACTACCAAGCATCATAATAGGATGATAATCCTCCTGATTAAGGTTATTCAAACACAAAGAACCTAATTCCTCAATTCTCTCTTTCAGTTCATCTGTATACTTATCAGGTTTAGATACAACTATTGTTTTATAAATTCTGCCATCTGTGTTCATAATCATTCTCCTTGTATTTACGATGAATTATCTTTGCTTATTTTGCCAAGTATTTTGCAATAAATATTTCTATAGCAAATCACCATATACATTTATTTTATAACTTTACTTACTAAAAATCAACCTTGTCATAAATAAGCGTTCTACGACCAGCATACTACAATTTTACCTGAAAACATAAAATTGTAACCTGTCCGTTTAACTGCTAACTGCATAAAAAATACGCAACAGACCTTAGCATCTGTTGCGTATAAAAAATTATTTTTAATGTCTCATTCAGTCTATCGTTATGCCTTACAATTTAGCTTCTGTTGTACCTTCGCCTTACATTACATCTGCAGGATGAAGAATTCATCTTTAATATTTTTTCTGTCATTGCTGAGGGCAACCAGAACTCTGTTATCAGGCATATTTGCCAGGTTTACACATGCACCGATGCTGGTTTCCTTATTATCGGTCAAATCCTTATAACTTACAGTACCAACCAGAGTGCCGGTGTTCTTTCTGTAAATCTGCAGCTGCTGCTTGTCTACAGAGGAATCGCTGACTACCAGATATTCATCAGTCAAAGCTATATCGGTTAAGGAATTGATGGCCTTGCTATCTTCACGTTTTTCCTTGCCGATGACGCGTTTTTGCTTGCCATTGAAGTCATAAACGCTTACCAGGCCTACATCCTGAGTGCCGATACGCGCATTGCCGCCAACATAGAAATCACCGTTTCTGTCTGCAACAACGCTCTGCGGAATATTGATTTTATCCTTGTCTTCAGCATCACGGCTTCTGGATTCCTTACGTACTGTGCCCAAATCCTTGCCTACTCTGTAGCCGTTGCGAAGATCAACCTTTCTCATTTCGCCCTGGTTCATCCAGATCAAAGCCTTGTCCGCATTGCCCTTAGGAATTACAACAAGGTTATTGAAGCGTCCTTGTGCCTCTTCAATACGTTTGGTTTCGCTATCGAAATAGTTGAGTCTCATTCTCTTATTGGTATAGAAAATGCCTCTGGTGCCGTCGGAAGAAATCTTAGCATTACCGGACATAGAATCAACATTATTGTCCAACATGCGCAGACCATCTTTATCCCACTGCATCTGAACAAGTCTGTCCTTAACGTTGGCATAAATCATATCTCTGCCGATAACAGCCACTCTCATACCCTTGCTATAAGTATTTTCCAAATGCAGATTAGGATTATTTTTCAGAGTAAAGAGCTTAAATGTATTAATGCCGACCTTAACATCCTTATTAGGCAAATCCTTCAAATCAGCAGCAATCGGTTTCGGTTTAGGAGGCTCGCTGGTGCCTTTGTCGCCCCCGCCGCAGCCCGCAATAAAGCTGCATGCCAGCAGTCCGGCCATAATTCCCATCGCAACACGTTTCTTCAACATAACAATCATCTCCTTATTGTACTATGAAAAAGCTCTTTATTTGATTACGATACGGCCATCGCCGTAAGGATTAGCATATTTGTCGCCAACCTTGCCATTCAGATGGTTCTGCAGGTATTCCATAATTGTATCTGCATCGCTCATCATTTCATCCTGCACCAGATGCGCGCCCTTAAACATCGTCATGCCGTCACCGCCGGATTTCAGCATATAGGAGGTACCGCCAACGGTGTATTTTTTATTAACGTCTAACGGTTTGCCGCCAATCTTAACATCGCTCACGCGGCGGGCACTGGCAACGCGCATAAAGTTGCCCTTGGCATCAAGCTCGATGCTGGAAGGAACAGAGCTGTCGAGCGTATAGCTCAGGCCGGATACCTGCATAAAGCCGCCGCTTTCTTCAGGATAGCTGATAGCGCCCATCTCCAGAGCATCAAGAATCTGTTGGCCGCTTACCTCTAGAACTACGCACATGTTACCGAAGGGGAAGGCCTCCAGCAAATCATTGTAGCTGATAACGCCGGTTTTGATTTCGTTACGGATACTGCCGCCGTTTACCAGAACTACGTCACAATCAAGCACTGCTCGATAGGCATCGGCAACAAAGTCACCCAAGCTGCATTCACGGTTACGCACAATACGCTCCCAGGTTGCGGGATCATTGCTGCGCAGCTGTACCAAGGCTTCGCCCACCGGCTGCTTCAGCAAAGGCTCATAGGTCTTTATTTCCTGGGCAATAACTCTTGCGATATTGGCATCCTTGCCGTTGGATTCGGTAATCAGCTGGCTTTTCAGCTTGCCGTCGGGAGTAATTACCAGCTCGCCGACAGTTTTCAGCTTAGTGCCGGTCTGCGCCAGCAGTACATCCTTGCCTACTTTATTTTTAACCATACGGGTGAAACGCTCGTGGGAATGTCCGTCAATAACAGCGTCTACGCCCTGAGTATTTTTAGCAACGCTTTCGCTGCTCCACTGCGGCGTAGTACCGTCCATCCCCAAATGACCTACGATAAATACGTAGTCAGCGCCATCCTTGCGTGCCTTGTCGACATTCTTCTGCAGCTGCTTATACAGCTTATTACCGCTCTTATCCTCGCAGAAGCTGTAAATATACTGTCCCTTCTCATTTTGGAAGAAGGTAGGCGTAGAGGTTGTCAGGCTTTCCGGTGTGCTTGCACCTACAAAGGCCACCTTGGTATCCTCATACTGCATAATTTTGTAGCCAGGCAGAACCTGCTTGTTGTTGCCTGCATAAACAAGGTTAGCGCAGTAGTAGCCTGCACGCTGCAGCGGCACCAGCTCCATGAAGCGGTCCATGCCGTAGTCAAATTCATGGTTACCGGGAATGCAGAAGTCATAGCCCAGATAATTCATAATATCGACAACTGCCAGACCGCGGGACAGCTTGCCGATAGGTGCGCCCTGAATAGCATCGCCTGCATCCACCAGCGCTACGTTCGGCGTTCTTGCCAGGGCATCCTTTTTAATCTGCGCCAAACCGGCAAAACCGATATTATCATTAATACCGCAATGGATATCATTAGTATGCAGAATAACAATGTCATGCTCCAGCGCCCACGCCATCAGCGGAGCGGAAACAGTCATCGCTGCAGTCACCAAAAACAGCGATGTTTTTTTCCAGAACTTTTTCATATACATCACTTCCTTCCAGCTTTTGTAATTATATTATAAGCAAGAAGCAGCAAAAGCGCCCCACCCCAAAGGGTGATTTCGGGTAGGGTAAGGTAAAAAATATGCTTTTTCAGCGTATTTTTTGATTATTATCGGCTTGGCACACAAAAGCGCAGCCTCCCGGAAGCACCGGAAGGCTGCTTGTTTTATAATGCTATTGTTTTTTCAGCTGAATTATTCTCAGGCCCACGGATCATCTGCTGCCGGAGTCTGAATGCCGCTCAGCAGTCCCTTGTAATCCCACAGGAACCATTCACCGGTAGAAGCCTTTTGACGCACGGTCATCGGACGCGGGCTGTCAGCGCCGCCGCAGGTAATCAGGAAGCGGGCATAGCCTTCCTCCTGATAAGTGTAGGCATTCGTTTTAATCTCTACGGTATACGGCATATCCGGCTGATAGTTGTTCGCCGGAGTTGCGCCCATGAAGTAGGAGCGCATCAGATACTGTCTGCCGCGGAAACGGTCTGCGAGGAACTGTTCATCTCTTTTAGGTACCGGTCTTGGTCCCAGCAGCTTGTTGAGCATAGCAATAGCCTCTGTCGGATTAGTTTCGTAGCGAGCCAGTGCTGCCACGGTATAAGCCGCTACCTGCTGAGCATCGGTTTCCGGTCCGATTTCAGCTGCCGATTGCGGCAGATTCTGGAAAATGACACGTCTGGTTTTTTCTTGCTTCTCCACTTTATTCACCGCCCTGTTAATAGTATTATCAATGGTTCTGTCAATCATTCTGTCTACGCCGATTCTTCTGTTCCAGTCAAGAGCTTCTGCAGATTGCAATTGTCCCGCCAAAAGCATTGCGCAGCAAGCTAATACAATACCTTTCTTCATTTGTTGCACCTCCTCAGAATTATCCTGCGCTGTTAGATACGCAGGCATGTTTCCTTACAAGCTCATTGTACAACGAAATTTGCTAAAGCACCCCACCCAAACTGCCGATTTCGGGTAGGATGAGCAAAATTTTTCTGTTTTTCGGCTAAATTCCTGCCAAAAACGCAGCCCGTACTGCTTTCATGCTTATTTTTCCAGCAATTCCCTGAACAGCCTAAATCCACGCATAGGATGCATCTTCTCATGGCCTGCATCACGCTTCTGTTCATGCACCTGCTTAGCCAGCCTTTGCAGCTCACGCAACAGCTCCTGCTGCTGCTCAATGTCAGTACGGCATACCAGCTTTTCGCCCGTTGCCGTCAGCAGCGTCAACGAAAAGCTGCCGCAGTCGCGCACCTCAATCATCTCACGCGGCAAATTCGCAGGACGAGATGCCGAAGGCTGGCGCAGCTGCCATGGCAGCTGCTGTATTAGCTTATCCAGCGGTGTAAGCTCCTCTGTCGTAACAGGTACCTCGTAAAACTTCAGGCGCTCGCCATCTGCAAAGCACTCACTGTCAAACAGCAGTTCCTTATCGCGTCTGCAAAGGTTAAATGAATAACAGCTTGCGCTGCTCATACCTCTGCTGCTCACAGACAGCTCCTGCCAGTCAACCGCCCTTTCCATAGCCACACCTCCCGATAGCGGACCTGCCACCCAAAGCAGCAGGCCCAGCATTGTCATACACAGCAATCTCAGTAACCGCATCAGCGCCACCCCCATTGCCAAAATCGTGCGCAAGCACAGCCGCCGGCCTATTCATTGGCCAAGTCGTAAATCTTCCTTACCGTGCCGTCATCAGCAACATTATAAATCAGCCTGCCGCTTTTCTCTACCAGATAGCGCGCATCCTTAAATCGCACCGGATTAGGAGCATCCGGATCTCCCGCCTTAGTCATAGTATGATAGCTGTAACGCTTGTCAACATCAGGATACAAAGCCTTTTCTTGTTCCCACTGATAATCCCAGAAGCTGAAATAGTAGTTGTTTCTGTCCAGTAAATTAACATTCGGCTCCAGTACCAGTTGCAAGAACAGCACCGCTACATTCCAAGGCATTTCCGTTTCACCCTGCACAAAGCGAGTACCTCTTTTGTTGCTTCTTTCATAGGTACCGGTCAGGGAGGGCAGCACCCGATTATTACCCTCAGGCTCACCCAAAATCCAGGCACCGTACAGCTTGCTCTGCGCCCGATAGCCCTGCGGACTAGCCAAAGCATACTTTTCATAAAGCGGCATACTATATCTGTACCGAGAAGGATAACCCATACCATTTTCATAGCTTGCAAGACTTGGCACATGCAGATAACCGATAAAACGCTCACCGTCATGCGCAAAACGCACCACACCACTCGCCTCGGTCTCATAGCGGTAATGGTCGTCCTGCCATTCGCCGCTGTGTACCTTCAAATCCATCAAAACGCCACGCGTAGTTTCATACACCATAGCACCACCCTCAACATGGGTAGCAGGATTATACATCTCATAATAATCAGCCCGCGCAACCGACATCCCGCCGCACAACAGCAACGCCCCGCACGCCAAAGCACACAAAAGCTTCTTCATAAGCTCACCTCCAAACAACAAGCAACCCCCTTCCGCCTCGCTACGCTCGGCACCTTCCCTATACTAAGACCCATTTTTCATGCAATGAAAAATGTTGGTCGTGTTATACTCGAAGAGTGCAAGGGGCAGGCAAGAAGGATAGCAGAACGCCAGCACGAGCAATTAACATATCGTGTAAGGAATAGTAATTTTAGCAAATGAGTGCTTGGAACCATAGAAGCAAGGGTACGTAACATTCTTTTACCGTCTGACAAATTGTACCGATGCTTCGTCCTGCTTCCGCACGAAATTTGCGTTATGCCCTAAGGCATAGGAAAATTGCTACTGACTGAAACGATATTTAATTGCGACGCACAAGCAACCCCTTTTTCAACATCAAAAAGGCCCCTGCTCCGCAATATTAACTTACGTCGCAAGGGCCACAAACTCAGCTCACTGCCTCAACCCACAGCATCATTGCTGCACAGCAGCTTAACCTCACCATCAACAGTCACACGATACGCATCCCACAAACTCGGATGCACATAATAAGTCATAACCAGCTCATCATTCTTATTATAAACATAAACCCCAAAATAATCGCCGTACTCCTGCGGCAGATACGAATTAAAAACGCTGTTCGGAGCCTCGGCAAAACGACTGCCATAGCCAAACCAATAATCCTTACTGCTCAAATCCAAACCCGTATTCTTCACATTCAGCTTACGCAGAAAATACAGCGCCATAGTATAATCCTCTTCCGCCTGCATTCCCTCAAACCTATAGGTACCGCCGATATCAGGCTCACTCACCTTAGTAATACCCATCTCGCGTGCATCAACCGTTGGCAGCAGCACAACCTGCTTACTATCTTGCACTCTGGCCTCACAAACAAGCGGCTGAGAGCCATAACCAAAATAACGTGTATCCTCACCATGACGGCCCACGTCAAACGAATAATCCTCCAGCACCAGCGAACCGTTCTCCAGCATACCCACGCCCTTAAACATCGGCGCATTACCGTCCTGCAAATCATAAGTAACAACAGAAGCAAAAATGCCGGACTGCGTATAAATCAGATGCAAAGAAGCATTATCCCTGCCATTCGCATCATAACGCATATACGGATACGCACCATAAGAATAAGACGCTGCCATCGCCGCAGTACTAGCAAGCAGCAGCAGGCAGAACATCAGCAAGCTAAATAATCTCTTCATCGCACACACCTCTATCTCTCAACCTCACTGAGCAGCAGGCTTCCGTCCTCACCACTGATAGCAATACCGAAAACACGCTCCCTGCCCAAGGAATCGCGCACCACAATACCGTTGCGCGGGAAGGACTCGGAATCACGCATCACAATAATAATCGGCTCCGTCGCACGCAGGAAATCCTTATAATAAATAGACTGCACGTTAAAAACAGGATAGCCCTCAGCGCTCACCTCACGCAAATCCAGCGCCACAACCTGAAAATCAGGGAAATCCACCGAGCTCGTCACCACAGCCTTCGCCGGTTCAAAAGCGTCCGGCATTCTCACAACCTCGCAGGCCGCAGGATTAACATGAGCATCCTTCAGCCAGCACACATGCAGCATGCTTTGAGTAGACTCCGGCGCACTGTTGGCCTGAGCACTGCCCCAACCGCCAAACAAACCGATACCCAGTGCCAATAACATTGCAGCTAAAAATCTTTTACGCATAAAAAACACCTCCAAAGTTTTTTACATCAAATATTAAATTTCCTTCAGGAAATACACCTTACTCAATCTCCTGCAGATAAATACTGCCGTCCTTACCGCTTTGCAGAATCGCAAATTTACGCTCCCTGCCTGCATCATCCTTAAAGCTGATACCGTTCTTGGGAATAGTTTCCAGGCTCTCCAGATGCAGCACCAGCTTTTCATCAGCCATCAACAAATCCTTGCTGTAAACACTCTTACCGGAAGCAAGCTCCAACAGGCGGAACTCTTCCAGATTTTTCGTGCTGCGGAAAATCACGTCCGCACCCTTAAAGGGATTAGGCACGGAAACCTGCTCGTACTTGGAAAGATCAACCTTTGCATCCTGCAGCTCATGTACGCCCATGCATTCCAGATACTGCATCGCCAAGCCCTTAAAGCCTCTCTGCTTGCATTCCTTCAACGGCAGCAGCTCAAGCTTCACGCTGTCACCGGACATCTCTGCGCCCATATCAAAGAAATCATCAGCAGACATATTAGTCTTTTGCGAAACAGCCACATCATCTCTGCCCACATCGTTACGGTAAACATCAAGTCCGTTGGCGCCCCGCCTCTTGAGGGAGACGAAGTCGCTTATGACATCGACTATCTGCGCCGAGTCCAGAATCTTATCTACGGTATCCTGGGGAATCATTGATCTTTACTGGTCGTCAACTTTGTGATAATCAACGTCTTTCACATCGCCAAGTCCCTGCGGTACGGAGTCGTCGTCATCTACATTGTCACGATTATATCTTATCTCGTATTCGACTTTCGCCTTGGAAACCCTGCGCATGGAAATCAGTTCAGATATTCCGTAAAAAATCAGGAAAATGCCGGCAAGCACGCTCATAATCCTTTCCGAGAAAGGATTGAACAGCAATGTTATACCGCCGATGACTGCCAATATTGAAAGTATCAATGAGAAGCCGCCCATGCCGACGAGGGACATCGTTCCGCCGAGGACAATCAGCTGGAGGATACCGAAGAGAAGTATCACGATACCTATAATAGTAACAATCGCGCCTGCGACCACGTTCGGGAAGCAGAACAGCAAAAGGCCTATTACAATGTCGACAATCGCATTGACCGACATCAATGCCATGGCGCCGGATTTCCTGTGCGCGAAGCCGTAGCCCAATGATACCATGCCGGCTGCAAACAGGAATGCGGCAATGATTTTCACTACATTGACGGTAGCTTCGGTACTGAATACCATCACAAGGCCGATGCCGATGGCGGCCAGGGCACGCAATGCCGTGCTGAATTTATTGTTATATCCAAATGTTATCATACGCTGACTGATTTGTGTTCGTTAATTAATATGCTTACCCCAAATTTCGCAAGCTGTCAAACTTGCTGAACGTTAGTGCGAATTTGAGTGGTGCCACTCGTCCGAAGGCTGAAAGCCCAACGCACTTTGTATGTGCACGTTACCCTCTCCCTCACTCGCAATGTACCACGACCAGGGTCTGGCACCGTTCAAGGCTCTCGACTTCGAGGACGGAGTGAACTTCACTGCAGGACTACCGATCGTAAGGACATCACCGGACCACGGAACAGCATATTCAATGGCGGGAAGAGACGAAGCGGATCCGATGTCAATGATGTCATCAATCTATGCCGCGATCGACATCTACAAGCATAGGGTCGCATACGACAGGCTGCAAGCCGGAAAAATGCAGGAAAGAAATGTAGAGGAAAGCCGTCCGGAAAGACCGGGACGTCCCCAGATAGAATAACTCAAGTTTCGCAAGTGCGAAACACCAATTATTCTACTCAAGTTACGCA
>OQVT01002222.1_pt1 | contig 12482 bp, 10 predicted proteins | sample 1691561 | NCBI WGS metagenome assembly OQVT01 (sample SAMN03418260, study PRJEB22391) | human gut metagenome | biome: human-gut; feature: organic feature; material: feces | host: Homo sapiens | place: Tanzania | collected 2013-01 | reverse complement strand
GAAGCAGTGACTTTGCTCCGATTGGTGCAGTAGACAGCCCCTTTATCCGTGATCCGTTTAGTCATGCGCCAATTATTCCCGGCAGCTATAAACGGTTTTGTGATTCTTTGCGTGCTTGCTGAAAAAAAATTAAAAAAAATCTTTAGGGTTGAAGCCTTTTCATGCGATTATATGTGAAACGACATAATTATTCTATGGAACAGCGTTTCATAATCCGATATCTAAAAGGCGAAACAACTGCTGAGGAGCGTGTCAAAATGCTTGAGTGGTTGGAGGCTGATTCGTCTCATCTTGAGGAATTCAAATGTCTGAGGAAGATGTTTGACGCTGCTGTGTGCAGTGAAACCATTGGCGTGGAGCAGAAGCAGACTCATTCAAGGATGTCGCGCCCGGTGTTCTTCCGGCGTTGGGCAACGGTTGCTGCAGTTGCTGCCATATTTTTCATTTTTGTCTGTGGGATAGCCTTCTATGCGTATTCCCTTAAGGAACGGCAGGACGTGATGCTGGCAGCGAGTACTGTGTATGTACCAGTGGGGCAGAGGACGGAAATCAAACTGAACGACGGGACGAAAGTTTGGCTCAACTCCAACACGAGCCTTTGCATAGGACGTCAGGATGGCAAGACCAGGTATGTCAGCATAGATGGTGAGGCTTATTTTGACGTCGCGCACAACGCGGACATTCCGTTTGTCGTGAAAGCCGGTGACAGGGAAGTGCGTGTCCTCGGCACAAAGTTCAGTGTGCTTTCCTACCTTGACGGCAATGATTTCTCCGTCCGTCTCTATGAGGGCTCCGTTGATGTTAACGACTCCAGTACTATGCAAACTGTACGCCTCGCGCCTTCGGAGGAGGTGCGTCTGGCTTCTGACGGCCGGATGGTCAAGTCCGGCTTTGACGGGACGGATTCTCTTCTCTGGCTTGATGGGATCTACAACTTCGAGGATATGGACTTCACCGTATATATGCCGAAGACAGATCCGCATTTTGCCACCAGCCTGTCTGTCATTCCGCTGCAGCTGCTGGCCTACTATGTCAGCTGCGCCAAGGGCTTGGATGTCGATAAGCCGCGCAACCTGGCAAAATCTGTCACCGTTGAGTAATTTTCACCAAAAAGTAACGCCTATCTTTAGGCAGCCTGCCGCTCCGTTTGTGCGCAGTATGCAACACAACGGAGCATTTTTGTGTTATAATAAATAAGAATATACCGCACTTTACTTTTGCCCCCTTGTGGCTTTTCTGAAGATAACCTTACAAAAGGAAACAACCAATGCAACAGGATTCAAAACAAATCATCAAGGGTCTGCCGCGGCGCATTGCGCTGATGCTGCTGGACTGCGGGCTGATTGTGTTTTGTTATTATCTGGCAATTCTGCTGCGGTTTGACGGTGAGGATTCCATTGTGCCCGCCGCGGTGCTGCGGGCCGAAGTGATCCGTGCCATGGCTCCCATGCTGCCGTATGTGCTGGTTATTACAACCTATCCCGGAGCGACCCCCGAAAAGGTGGAAACGGAAATATTGTAGATGTGCGGCTTATCCTTATGGGAGTAGAGAATGCAGAACCACGTTATGATCTGCGTACTGCAGAGTCGATCGTACAAAATAAAGGAGGAGCCACATTTGCATGGAAAGATAATGAAGCTTATCCGATGGTTGGATTTTCAAAAAACAGTATAGGCGTATTCATTTATTCTGTAGGATATGCAAAGGTTAAGTTTCAGTTTCTGAAGCATGGAACAGAGGAAACCCTGCCCATCAGTGGTCATGGAACTATTCGTGATATTGATGCAGGACAGGGTGTCCGTATTCCGGCAGACTGTGGGCTGGATAATGCTTATGTTCTGAAGGATAATGATTATCTGACTGTGGATGGAAATGCTGTATCCTCGCCGCTTGGTTCTGTAGAACCGGATGATTCCAGAGGCTGGCTGAATCTTTTTTATAATACGGACAACTTTGCAGTGGAATTCTGTCATCAGTTCAGGCTGGATAAATGGGATAAAAGCCGTGAAGATGCAATTGCAAAAGCTGGTTCTCAGGAGAGATGGGCAGAAATTACGAGAAAGAAGTATCTGGATCCATCCGGAAACAGTTACTGTCCGAATTTTAAGGGGCAAAAGTATTGCAAGGCATATGCATATTTTGATTTTACATCCTATTGTTTTGGTGATGTTGAAATGAAGAAAGTCCCGGAGAAGCGTGTGGGAGAAGCAAACTGTACCTGGGATAAGGGAAGCACTGCATCAAAAGAGCAGCCTTTTGTTATCAGACAGGGGCAGGAATTTCAATATATGATCCAGGCAGAGGTAACGCCAAATAAACTGCGATCATTTGTGATACAGGATATACTTGAGGATTGTCTTGTTATAGAGGATTCATCTAAAGTAAGTGTTGTGAATGATACAGGACAGACAGTGACAGATCAGTTTGATGTGTCTGTTGAAGGACAGAAAGTAACCTGCAGTGCAAAAACGGAAAGTCTTCGGGATGAAAATTTTACAGATAATCAGACTTATACAGTTACCCTGAAGGTACGTCAAAGACCAGAATCAGAGATCAGCATTTCAAAATATCTTGCAGAGGATGGATATAGTATTATTGTACCGAATCATGCTTCCATGAGTTATGAACGTACAAATGGAAGTGGAGATGTTATGGATACAGAAACAGTATGGATAAAAAGTGTGATCCCACCTGAACTGGAAGTAGCTAAAAATACTTCCCGGTATGAATGGAAAACAGGAGATATTGTAGATTATCAGGTTTCAGTCACTCAGACAAAACCGGATGTAAAGGCAGTAAATGTAGTTATCACAGATGAGATCCCGGCATGTCTGCAGCTTCTGGACGAACAGTATACAGTGCAGACAAGTCAGGGCACAGAGAACTGTACGCTTACCAGATCAGGAGATAATGGATGGAAGGCAGAGTGCCCGTCTCTGAAATATGGTGAAACGATCACGATCTGTTTTAAATGTCAGGCATCAGAGGAGTCAAATGGAAAGGAATGGGAGAATATTGTAACTGCAACAGCAGATAATCTGCTCAATCTTGAGACAGGAGAGCAGGAATCAAGAAAGGATATGGCTGAGGTATGGCCGAACAGTCCTCAGCTTGAGATTGATAAAACGGCGGATAAGTATGAATGGCAGGCAGGAGAACAGGTATCCTACAGGATCGTGGTTAATAATGTAACTGCAGGAACGATTGCGAAAGATGTAAATATCACTGATATCGGTCTGCCACAGGGACTGGTTCTGGCAGGTGGTACACAAAGTATAGAAGTACTGGGTGTCCTGCAACAGGTAAATTATCCTGTACCGGATAAGAAAACAGGTCAGGCATATGAAATAAGACAGGTGGAGTCTCATCTGGATGCAGATGAGAACGGATTTGCTTTTTACTGTTCCTGTCTGCCATACAGTCAGCCTGTAACGATCATCTTTCACTGTATTGCCCAGGAAGAAGCAAATGGACATGAAAGCGTGAATGCGGCAACTGTAAAAGCTTCCAATGCAGATGAGAAATCTGATGATGCAGAAGTATATGTGAATTCAGGAGAATTCTGGATCGAGAAATCTGCAGATCATTATGAATGGCAGGTTGGGGAACAGGTACAGTACAATGTGCTGGTAGAAAATAAAAAAGAAGGTACAATAGCCAGAAATGTAACTGTATGGGATACTGATATGCCTGCAGGACTTGCACTTTTATCAGCAGAAGATATCTCTGTCAGTGGGATTCCGCAAAGTATTACTCAGCTGACGGCAGGAACTGAGGATATTCCGAATCAGTTGAATCCGGAACTTTGTAATGAAACATCAGAGAAACCGGTAAGTTATGAATTTCTTCAGGAAGGAACCGGATGGAGGCTGAATATTTCAGATCTTCCGGCGAATGTTCCGGTTATGATTTCTTTTCTCTGTACAGTTACAGAAGAGGCAAATGGCATGGAGAGTATTAATATTGCCAATGTACAGGCACAAAATGCTCCGGTTTCACAGGATGATGCAGAAGTATATGTAAATACAGCAGTTCTTTCTATTGATAAAGGTTTTCAGAATCCATATCTGGCAGCAGGGGACGGACGTGCGGAAAATGAGTTCCGTGTAGGAGAACAGGTAAATTATCTGGTTACAGTAAATAATCTTCAAAAAGGGTCTATTGCAAGAAATCTTGTGATCAGTGATCTTTCTCTTCCAGAAGGACTGGCTTTGGATGGAACAGAAGATGCAGTTACTGTAAGTGGTGTTCCTGTTGCAATTCTGAATCCTGTTGCAGGTACTGATGATGCGGGAAATCAGCTGAATCCGGAGAATTATAAAGAAACAGTAGAAAAACCGGTAAGCTGCCAGGTAACACGTCAGGGGACCGGATGGATCGTGACAATTTCAGATCTGCCATACCAGACTCCTGTCACTGTTAATTTCCACTGTACTGTGCAGGAAAGTGTAAATGGACTGGAGGTTGTAAATACAGCGAAGGCATATGCAGATAATGCACAGGAAGTAAAGGATACGTCAAAAGTCTGGGTGAATTCACCTGTACTTAAGGTAGAGAAAACAGCAGATAAACCTTTTTATAAATATGGGGATATTATCACATACCGTATTGTTATGACTCAGGAGCAGACAGGATGTGTGGCACGTAATGTTACCCTGCATGATGTGATAGATACACCGGGAGTACGGCTTTTGAAAGATTCAGTGGTTCTGATGGATGAGAATGGAAATCTGACAGATGGGGATGTTCAGGCAAGTGACGATAATACTTTTCTGATGTCAACAGGAAAAACACTGATAAAAGACAGCAGATACAGTATCTGTGATAATGACAGAGGTGGTCTCTTTGAGCAGGTAATGTATAATCCACCGGACTGCCTGGGGCAGAGAAGTATGATCATAGAATATCAGGCAGCAGTAATTGATCCGACGCTGGCAGGGCAGAAGGTACATAATACCGCAGTGGCAGACAGCAGTGAAAAGATACCTGCAACAGGTGAGGCAGAAACAGAGGTACACAGTCCGATCCTTGAAATTGTCAAAGAATCAGATAAAAAAGAATATGCATCAGGTGAAAAAGGATATTATAAGCTGACAGTAAGGCAACTGCGGGAGGATGTCTCAGATCAGAATATCATTATTGAAGATATACTGGAAAACCCAAACGCATCAATTATAAAGGACAGTATTTTTGTAAAGAAAAATGGCATAGAAATGAAGGACATCAGTACAGAGATAAGAGAAACAGGGTTTGTGATCAATACAGGAGCATCATTATCTGATATGGATAAGCTGGAAGTGTGTTATGAAACTGTATTTAAGACAGAGAGTACAGAGCCTGAAAAAGTAGTAAATACTGCAAGGGCAAGGGGAGATATTTCTCCGGAAATATCTGCACAGCATGAGGTATATGTAAAAGCAGAACCGGCTGTTACTCCCGCTCCATCTGTAACACCAAAGCCAACAGAAACACCCAGACCAACAGAGACGCCAAAACCAACAGATGCTCCAAAACCAACAGCAACACCGAAAGTAACATCTGTGCCATCTGTTCCGGGAACTTGTCCGAAGCTGACTCCGGCGCCCACAAAGACACCTGTGCCCTCTTATAATGGTGGAAACAATGGCAGCGGAACCTCCGGGAACAGTGGATATGGAAGTTCAGGGGGATATTCCGGCGGAAATGGAAGTTATCAGAGTGGGTCTGTGGCTGGAAGCTCCAAGACAGGAGACGCCAGACCATTTAAAACGATGGCTGTTTTGGGCATTCTTGGCTCTGTCATGCTGGCAGGAGGTGTGGTGATTTACAGAAAATCTGTTTCATGTAAAAGAAAGCTTAAAGGTATGACGCGAAAATGAAGAAGCTGAGGACATTTGCAGTAAGCATGATCATAGCAGCGATTGGGCTGCTGATATATTGTGCGGGGTTCTATGTGAAAAGCTATGAACAGAATATGACAGCAAAACAGGAATATGAAAAGCTTGCACAAATGGCAGAGTTACAGGAAGAAGAGGATGACAGTTTACCGGCAGATAAAAAAGAAGTCATGAGTGATAATAATATAAAAAGCAGTGAGAGAAGACACAAAAAGACACAGAGAAAGACATCTGATATTATAAAAGACAGTGCAGATAAGATCAGGGAATCCTTCGGGATTTCCTGGGAAAATTTAAGAAAGATCAATTCTCAGGTGGTTGCCTGGATCACCATTCCGGGAGCTGATATTTCTTATCCTGTAGTTCAGGGGATGGATGACGAATATTATCTGAAGCATAATTTTAAAGGAGACGAGGATTTATTTGGATGTATTTTTCTGGAACATAATAACAAAAAGGATCTGATGGGATCTCACAGTATTATTTATGGTCATAACATGGAAGGGCATATGATGTTTGCTGATCTGAATTGTTATGAACAGTCGGAATTTCTGTCTTCATGCCCGGAAATTGAGGTCATAACACCTGAAAGAAAATTTCTGTATAAAATATTTTCTGTAGAACAGGCATCAGCTCAAAGTGCTGCATTTGAATATGGATATGACTTATCAAGTCCTGCATACAAGAGACAATTGGCAGAGCTGAAAAAGAATTCCATGTATGAGACAGGCATAGAGCCGGATGTGGGAAAGCCTATAATAACATTGATTACCTGTAATTCACATCTGGATAAAGAAATACGCATGGCAGTACATGGAACCTGTTATGAAATAGCAGATGCAGAACTATATAAGTACAAGAAATAATAAAAATGTGCTGAAAAATCTCCTGATATTTTGTATAATTTATGCATAAAAAACAACTTGTTCGTATGTGCGTACAAGTTGTATCCTAAATACAGGAGGGAAGAAGACATGACAGATAATGGAAAGCCTAAATATTTCTCGCTTATGGAACAGCTCAAGAATGATATTGTATCAGGAGTTATCCGGCCGGGAGAAAAGCTTCCTTCGGAAAACGAACTTTCCCAGAAATATTCCCTGAGCAGACATACGGTCCGCAAAGCACTGGGGATTCTGGAACAGGACGGATATGTGGAGGCATTTCACGGGAAAGGTACTTATTGTTCAGAGAATATGCGCCACATTAAAAAATCAAAAAATATTGCGGTAGTTACCACATATATTTCTGATTACATTTTTCCGAGACTGATACAGGGAATGGACAATGTCCTCTCAGAAAGTGGTTACAGCATTATCCTGAAAAATACGGCAAACAGTAGGCAGAAAGAAGCCAGATGTCTGGAAGAACTTCTGAAGAAAGATATTGATGGACTGATCATTGAACCAAGTAAAAGTGAAATGATATGTAAACACAGAAATCTTTATCAGAATCTGGACAAGTTTGATATTCCATATGTGTTTATCCAGGGAATCTATTCTGAAATGAGAGATAAACCTCATATCCTTATGGACGATACACAGGGCGGCTATCTTGTAACCAAATATCTGCTGGATCTGGGACATGAGAAGATTAAAGGATTCTTTAAAGCTGATGATATGCAGGGGCTGAAACGTCATAAAGGCTATGTAAAAGCACTGCAGGAGGCCGGGATTTCCTATGATCCTGATGATGTTATCTGGTTTCACACGGAGGACAGAAAGGTTAAACCGGCATTGATGGCAAAAGAAATGGTGCAGACCGGACAGCTTCCTGATGGAATTGTCTGCTATAATGACCAGATTGCTGTTCAGGTTATGGAGGAGCTGGAAAAACTGGGAATCAGGATACCGGAAGACGTTTCGGTCACAGGTTATGATAATTCGCTGTATGCGCAGCGTGGAAGCGGAATCACAACAATTGCTCATCCTCAGGAAAAACTGGGAGAAATGGCAGCAGAATTGATTCTGGAAAAGATCAATGGGGTTGCTGAAGAAGAGAGCAGGGTTGAAAGACTGATCCACCCGGAACTGATCATACGGGGATCGTGTAGAAAGGCTGAATAAAAACGTCAGATATTAACAGTAAACACACAGATTGAAGATGCAGTGGAAAGCAGCAGAAAATCTGAAAATATAAAAAAATCCAGGAGGAATTTTATCATGAAAACAGGAAGAAACTATAAGTTTTGGTTTTGTACAGGTTCACAGGATCTTTACGGAGATGAATGCTTAAGAAAGGTTGCTGAGCATTCCAGAATCATTGTTGAAGAATTAAACAAAAGCGGTGTTCTTCCATTCGAACTTGTATGGAAACCAACACTGATCACAAATGAATTGATCCGTAAAACATTTAATGAGGCAAATGCAGATGAGGACTGTGCAGGTGTTATCACATGGATGCATACTTTCTCACCGGCAAAATCATGGATCCTTGGTCTGAAAGAATACAGAAAACCGCTTTGTCATCTTCATACACAGTTTAATGAAGAAATTCCTTATGATACCATTGATATGGACTTTATGAATGAAAACCAGTCTGCTCATGGCGGTCGTGAATATGGTCACATTGTCACAAGAATGGGAATCGAAAGAAAAGTAATCGTTGGTCACTGGGCAGATAAAGATGTTCAGGAGAGACTTGCTTCCTGGATGCGTACAGCTGTTGGTATCATGGAAAGCAGCCATATTCGTGTATGTCGTGTAGCAGATAACATGAGAAACGTAGCTGTTACAGAAGGTGATAAAGTAGAAGCACAGATCAAATTCGGATGGGAAGTAGACGCTTATCCTGTAAATGAGATCGCTGACTATGTAAAAGATGTAGCTAAGGGTGATGTTGATGCATTAGTAGATGAATACTACAGCAAATATGATATCATTCTTGAGGGAAGAGATCCAGAAGAATTCAGACGTCATGTAGCAGTTCAGGCTCAGATTGAAATCGGATTTGAGAAATTCCTGGAAGAGAAAAATTATCAGGCAATCGTTACACACTTTGGAGATCTGGGTGCTCTGCAGCAGCTTCCTGGACTTGCAATCCAGAGACTTATGGAAAAAGGTTATGGATTCGGTGCAGAAGGTGACTGGAAGACAGCTGCAATGGTTCGTCTGATGAAAATCATGACAGCAGGTATCAAGGATGCAAAAGGCAAGATTTTTAGACAAAAAGAAAAACTGAGAAATTATATAGAATGGCATTTCTTGGATATGCAAGATGCCATAGAACAAATGTCTCGTACAAATAAGGATGAATGGTTGAAATATATTTGCATGAAAGAGATGCTTGCCTTAGTTATCTCTGTACGTGATTTATATAAATACCTTAATGATGAGGCGAGAAACTAAATAATATCAGATAAAATGTGTGGAATAGTAGGATATATAGGACAAAACGAAGCATATCCAGTCCTGATAGCAGGACTGAAGAAACTCGAATATAGAGGATATGACAGTGCCGGAGTGGCACTTGCCAATGGACAAGATAAGCTCAATGTCTATAAGACAAAGGGCAAGGTAGCAAACTTGGAAGAACTCGCAGCAGACAAAGACTGCGGAGGCCATATCGGTATAGCTCACACCCGATGGGCAACACATGGCGAACCATCAGCAGAAAATGCACATCCCCATGTCAGTATGAGTGGTGACCTGGCTTTGGTACATAATGGCATCATCGAGAACTACCAGGTGCTGAAAGAACAACTCATAGCACGCGGTTATCAGTTCAAGAGCACAACAGATACCGAGGTGCTGGTACAGTTGATAGACTCATACTATCAGCAGAATGGCAAAGATTTGGTGTCAGCCGTTTGCCAGTCACTGAATGATGTAGTGGGCGCCTATGCCATTGCAGTTATCGAATGCAAGAACCCCACTCACATTGTGGCAGCCCGCCAGTCAAGTCCATTGGTGGTAGGAGTAGGAGCCGACAAGCAAGACTTCTATATCGCCAGTGATGCCACTCCTATCGTAGAATATACCGACCAGGTAGTCTATCTCGAAGACGGTCAGATAGCAGAAATCAGAATCGGTAAGGATATAGAGATGATCAATCTCAACCATAAGTTATGCGATTATGCCATCAAGACCGTAGACCTCGACATCTCCAAACTCAGCAAGGGAGGTTTCGACCATTTCATGCTGAAAGGAGATCTACGACCAGCCCCAGTGCCTGAAAGACTGTATGAGTGGTCGCCTGTTTGCGGATAAGGACAATCCATCCAACAACCACATCGTGTTGTCAGCCCTTACAGACTATAAAGACCGACTCATGTCAGCCAAGCATATCATCATCGTAGCTTGCGGAACCAGTTGGCATGCCGGACTTATAGGCAAGCAGCTCATAGAGAAGATGTGTCGCAAGCGAGTAGAAGTAGAATATGCCAGCGAGTTCCGTTATGGCGAACCCGTCATCGAATCCGATGATGTAGTGATAGCCATAAGCCAGAGTGGCGAGACTGCCGACACCTTGGCAGCCATTCAACTTGCCAAGCAGCATGGAGCATTGATCTTCGGCATCGTCAATGGCGTAGGCTCATCCATCGCCCGAGAGACAGATACCGGCATCTATATTCATGTAGGTCCCGAGATAGGCGTGGCGAGTACCAAGGCATTCACCGGTCAGGTCACCGTCCTTACCCTCTTTGCCTTGGCGTTAGGTCATGAGCTTGGCACCCTTTCCGAAAAAGACTATGTAGAGACCATCGCCGAGTTGGCAGAGATACCCGGCAAGATGGAGAAAGTGTTGGAGCAGACGCCATCGATCTCCCGACTGGCTAAAGTATTCACCTATGCACATAATTTCATCTATCTCGGTCGAGGATTCAACTATCCCGTAGCATTAGAGGGAGCCTTGAAGCTAAAGGAAATCAGCTATATCCATGCCGAGGGCTATCCTGCAGCCGAGATGAAACATGGTCCGATAGCATTGGTAGATACCGATATGCCGATTGTATTCCTTGCCACACATCACCAGTTGTATGAGAAGATTATCAGCAATATGCAGGAAGTAAAATCCCGCAACGGACGCATCCTGGCTATTGTTACCGAAGGCGACAAACAAGTCAAGGCGATAGCCGATTCTGTGATAGAAGTACCGCAGACCCTCAATACTTTAGTACCTCTTCTCAGCGTCGTTCCCCTGCAGATACTTGCGTATTATGTGGCAGTAGATAAGGGATTGAATGTAGATATGCCAAGAAATCTGGCAAAGAGTGTAACGGTAGAATAATAAATAAATATGAATCAGCGTTTATCAAACATAGAGTTGTTGAGATGTCTTTCTATGTTCATGGTGCTACTTTTGCACTCTTCTTTTATGGTATATGGTATGCCTGACAGCTTGGAGATTAATAAAGCTCCTGGATTCTGGGGAGGCAAAATTTTACAGCAAGGTTTAGGAATTGTTGCTGTTGATGTCTTTATTTTGATTTCAGGCTGGTTTTCTATAAAACCAAAAATCATAAGCATTTGCAACTTTTTATTTCAAATATTCTTTTTGAAGTGTTTAAGTCTGATTATCTTTTTGGCATTAGGAAAAGTACACTTTAGTAAAGATACGTTTACAGAGTTACTTATGCTAAAGCCTGACCAAGGCTGGTTTATCAAAGCATATTTGTTGTTGTATATTCTATCTCCTGTTTTAAATAAATTCTCGGAGAATACTCGCCCCAAGATATTTTCAAATGTCTTGATAGCTTATTGGGTATTCCTTTTTATATTTGGTTGGATAACGGAGTCAACACATTTTGCATGACAAATTCGATGGTGGAAGGTTCCCACTTTTGTGTCTCTTCCGCTTTATGATCCATATAAAAGCAGATCAGTTTAAAATATATCAATCCATCCTGATACAGATCCATCCTTTTTGCGGATTCGCAGAACTGGTTTTGTGTCATGTTACCGCTCAATAAATTTCTCCAGATATCCTTTTGCAGGATTGTCCGGTCTTTTTCCCACTGTTCACTCGCTTCTGTAAGTTTTTCGATATGTTTTTCCTGAAGCACTGCCTGTTCTGCTTTTTTTAATGCTTCTTCCAGTTTTTCAAAATCAATTGGTTTTAGCAGATATTCAACGCTTTCCAGCTGTATCGCACGTCTTGCATAGTCAAATTCCGCATAACTGGTCAAAAAAATAACCTGTATCCTGAAATTCTGCTTCAAGTTTGGTGGATAAAGCATTAACCACACTCACCCCAACCCCATGCAAACCACCTGAGAAAGCATAGTTCTTATTGGAGAATTTACCCCCAGCATGTAACTTCCCAAAAATAAGCTCAACCGCTGGAACTTTTTCCACAGAATGGATATCGACCGGCATCCCACGACCATTATCTGCTACTTCCAAGGACTGATCTTTGTGGAGAATAACTTCAATTTTATCCGCATAACCGGCCAACGCTTCATCCACACTGTTATCGATAACTTCCATCCCTAAATGATTAGGTCTCGTGGTATCAGTGTACATTCCAGGACGTCTTCTGACCGGCTCTAAACCTTCGAGTACCTCAATGGAATCACCATTGTAAACATTACTGTCTGCTGAATCTGCCATACTTTTCCTACTACACCGAACATCGGACTGGAACTTCAGACCGGTCGTAAACAC